>Ga0160431_100362_pt1 | contig 23402 bp, 25 predicted proteins | sample HID1971K_E0MG_FD_108212 | JGI IMG/M metagenome (GOLD analysis project Ga0160431, IMG submission 108212) | Enriched millipede-associated microbial communities from UW Madison campus, WI, USA - HID1971K_E0 MG | ecosystem: Host-associated > Arthropoda: Insects > Digestive system > Unclassified ...
AAGCGGCGGCGGGGGATTCGGCGTTCGACACGGCTCCGAGCCTATCGGCCGCACGCGCTGGCTCACGGTGGACGGGATCGCGGGTCGCGTGCACGTCGTGCGCTCCCCGCATCCCTGCTGCCTGTCGCGTCGCCGGCGTCGCGTATGCGCACACCGGGGCGCCCGGAGTGCTGCTCGTCGCCGCGGTCGTCACGGCCGCGGCTGCCCTTCTCGCGCCGCTGCTGCGGAGCGCTGACCGCCCGTGATCCGCAGGGATGCGAAAGACTGGTCTCATGACCTCGCCTGCACTCGACGCCCTTCTCGCCCGCATCGTCGAGAGCGGACTGCTCGAAGACCCCATCGCCGAGAACGGGCTCGTGTACGGGCGCGCGAGCATCGACGCGGCCGGCACCGTGGTCAACGTGAACATCGACCCGGAGCTCGGTGACGATGATGAGCACGGCGAGGACGTCGACCCCGATGCACTGGTGGCTGCGGTCTCGCGCATCCTCACGGTGAGCGAGTCGCGGTGGCGGGCCGTGATCGACGAGGTCGCGACCGACATCGACGACGCGGTCGACGATGAGCCCGTGATCGAGCAGATCGACCTGCGGGATGACCTCGAGGCGACCTCCGTGGTGGTGTTCGCCGACGCGGCGCTGCTCGCGTTCCTCGCGCCGAAGCAGTTCCCCGACTCGCGGATCCTCGTGCAGTTGGACGAGGAGCTCGAGGTCGAGGGCGTCGAGGTCCGCGAGCTCGACGGTACCGAGACGGTCGATTTCGACACGCTCGACGAGCTGCTCGACGAGATCAGCCGCGCCGACGACTGAGCCTCACCGATCGGGCCATCACGTGACAGAGAATTCAGTTCCCGCCGCGCGTCCGGCACCTCGCCGCGGCGCGGCACCGGGCATCCTGCTGTCCGTCCTCGGCTCCGTGGTGGGCGGTGTGATCGTGTCCTGGTGGATCACGGTCGTCCAGCGGGTGCCCGTCCACTCGGATGCCGAGCTGGACTCCGTCCGGTTCGGGTTCCCCCTGCCCTGGATCACGCAGGATCACTCCTCGAACCCCTTCGTCGCCTATCCGAACGACGTGGCGCTGCGACTGACCGGGCGCACCGGGATCCCCTATCCGACGGAGTACGCCTGGCTCCCGTTCATCGGCGATGCGCTGATCTGGGGATCCGTGTTCGGGGTCGTGGGGATGGTCGTCCTCCCCGTCGCGGTCCGGGCGTTCCGGGCGCGGTCCGCCGGGCCCGCCGACCAAGGCGATCGCACCGGGTCAGGCGTGTGAGCAGAGAATCGGCCATGGGGCGCGCGTCGGCCTGATCCGGCGGGCCGGTCGGGCGGGCGGCGCGGCAGGGTGGCCGGATGCGAGGGCCGCCCGATCGTCGAGTATTATTTCACTCTCCAGTGCTCTGCGAGGTGTCGGAGAGGAGTGAGGGTGGCGGCCACGGCGGAAGCGAATCGATGGGCGGTCTTCGCCGTCGGAATCGTGTCCCAGATCGTCTTCAGCGCCACCTTCCTCGGCCTGCCGGCGGCGTCGCTGCTCCTGCAGGGGTCCTTGGAGCTGTCCACCGGTGGTCTGGCCGTGGTGCTGGGAGGCGCGAGTATCGCCGTGGTCCTCACGGAGTTCCCGTGGGGAGTCGCTGCCGACCGGTTCGGCGAACGTCGTGTGCTCCTGTTTGGGGTCGTGGGGACAGCGGTCGCGCTCGCGGCAGTCGCCCTCGCGACCTCGGCGCCGCAGCCCTCGGCGTGGATGCTGGCCGGAGCGCTGTTCCTCGGTGCCGGGTTCGGTGGCGCGGTCACCGGGCCGAGCGGGAGCGCGATCCTCGGCTGGTTCGCCGAGCGACGGCACGGCACGCCGGTCTCGTTGCGTGTCGCCGCAGTTCCCGCAGGCGGCGCGGTGGGAACCCTGGCGTACTCCGTGCTGCTCTCCCAGGGCGGCGCGCCGTTCGCATTCGCTGTCTTCGCTGCCGCGTGCGCCGTGTGCGCAGTGCTCGTCTGGTTCTTCGTGTTCGACCCGTCGGGGGGAAGGGCCGAGCGGAACTTCGCGGCGACGATGCGTTCTGCCCGGCCCGCGCTGCGACAGGGCGGGGTGTGGAGGGTTGCTGCGAGTGGTCTGCTCCTCGACATCTCGCAGTTCTTCGTGCTGACGTTCGCGGTCGCGCTCCTCGCCGATCAGCATGGATATCCACCGCTCGCCGGGGTGGCCGCCGTCGCGGCGATGCAACTCGTCGGAGGGGCGCTGCGTGTCGCCGCGGGCGTCGGCACGGACCACGTCCCGTGGCTGACCCGGACGATCGTCGTCAGAGGGGCGGCCATCGTGCAGGCCGCCTGCCTCGTCGTCGTCGCCATCTCGCCGCGGGAAGCCGTGACGGCCGCCCTGATCGCGATGCTGATCGCCGGAACCGCGAGCTGTGCTTGGCAGGGTGCTCACTTCGCACAGATCGCGACTCTCGCGGGACCCGGTCAGGCGGGCACTGCCCTCGGCCTCGACAACACCGCCACCTCGCTCGGCGCCTTCATCCCTCAGGTCGCGGCGGGAGCGCTCGCCGTCGCCGCGGGGTGGGGGAGCGCCACGGTCCTCCTGGGGGTCGTTCCCGCGCTTCTCGCTGCGGTGGTGTTCCCCCGCACGCGTGCGCGGTCAGCCGGGCCCGCCGGATCAGGCGGGTGAGCCGAGGATCGGCCTGACGCGGCGAGCCATGCGGCGGGCCGCGCTCACCGTGGGGCGGAGAACTTCCCGTCGGGCGGAAGAAAGCGTCTGGATCTTCCGCCCGACGGGGAGTTCTCCGCCCGGCACGGTGCGGGTTCGACGACCGCCGCCGCCCTCACAGCCACTTCTTGTACTTGAACACGCTGTAGAGCCCGACGGCGAAGGCGGCCATCCCGCCGATGGCCATGGGGTAGCCGAAGGCCCAGTGCAGCTCGGGCATCACGTCGAAGTTCATGCCGTACACCGTGCCGACGAGCGTGGGGGCGAAGATGATCGCCGCCCACGAGGAGATCTTCTTGATCTCGTCGTTCTGGGCGATGCTGGTGTCGGTCTGCCGGCGGGCGACGAGCGCGGAGTGCACGGTCAGCGCGTTCTCCAGGATCGCGCGGAAGGAGTCCACGCGCTCGTTGACGCGGATCGTGTGGTCGAGCACGTCGCGCAGCGACCGCTGCAGCTCCTCGTCGATGCGGTACTTCTCCGACCCGCGACGCAGCCACACCAGCATCCCGTTCAGCGGGTGCACCGCACGCTGGAAGTTGATGACCTCGCGGGAGAGCTCGTAGATGCGACGGGAGAGCGCGCTGTCGTCGTCGCCGTCGCCGAAGAGCTGGTCCTCGATCTCGTCGATGTCGTTCAGCAGCCCGGCCACGATCGGCTCGTACCCGTCGACGACCTCGTCGAGGATCGCGTAGAGCACGGCCTCCGGCCCCATGGCGAGGAGCCCGGGGTTGGCCTCCATCCGGCGACGGACGGCGGCGAGGTTCGGCGACTCGGCGTGCCGGATCGTCACGACGAAGTCCGCACCGATGAACAGGTGCAGCTCGCCGAACTCGATCGACTCCTCCTTGTCGCGGTAGCGCGCAGGGCGCAGCACCGCGAACAGGGTGTCGCCGTAGCGCTCCACCTTCGAGCGCTGGTGGCCGGACAGAGTGTCCTCGACCGCGAGCGGGTGGAGGTCGAACTCGCGCGCCACGGATGCGACCTCTTCCGGGCTGGGACGGTAGAGGCCGATCCAGGCGATGCCGCCGGCGGCATCCAGCATCCGGTACGTCTCGTCCAGGTTCTTCGGGGTCTCCACGCGACGTCCGTGGACGTACACGCCGTTGTCGATGAGCGCCATGATGCGGCTCCGTTCTCGCAGGTGCACGGCAGCAGAGAGCTCCGTACGCGGGTTCGTCAGGGGGCGGATGACGCCGCCGACGGCTGCGGAGAAGGACGTGCGAAAGCGACCGGAAGGTCAACGAGCTAGCGCAGGGAGTCGCGACGCAGCGAAGGCGGCGTCGTAACTATCATCGGACATCGCCATCACCGCCTTTCGGGACTCTTCGGGGCCGAACGACCCAACGGGTCAGCATACTCCCGTCACCTGGACGACGTGCACAGGATGACGGGAGTGTGACCATCGGCGGGGCTGCGGACACTATGGAGTATGGAACCAGTGGATGATCGGGGCGTCTGGCAACGGGTGCTCGCGGGGGACGGCGATGCCTTCGGGGTCGTCTGGGATCGACATCGGGATCGCGTCTTCCGTCGCCTGCTGTCGGCGGGGAACACGCCGGCCGATGCCGAGGATCTGACCGCCGCCGTGTTCCTGGAGCTCTGGCGGAAGCGGACCAGGGTGAGATTCGTCGACGGCTCGCTGCTGCCGTGGCTGCTCGTGACGGCGCAGAACGTGCACCGCAACGCGAGCCGCGCCCGGCGCCGCTACCGGAGCTTTCTCGAGAGGATCCCCCGCCCGGAGCATGCGCCCGACCCCGCGGAAATGATCGCCGAGAGGGACTCCGCCCGCACCCACCGCGTCCGCGAGGTGCTCGGCGCGGCGCGAGAGCAGGATCGGCACCTCGCGGTGCTCACGGCGCTCGAGGGCTTCACCGTGCGTGAGGCGGCGGAGGCCATCGGCATCAGCGAGCCCGCCGCGAAGATGCGCCTGTCCCGACTCCGTGCCCGCCTCTCCGCCTCACCCCACGACCTGACGCCGACGGAAGGAAGCGCATCATGACTCCCTCGTTCTCCCCCGAGCGCTCCGCGGCCATCCGCGCGGAGCTCGTCGCCACCGCCGCGCACGCACGGCCGGCGAGGCGGCACGGTCTGTGGGCGGTGTCGCTCGTGCTCGTCGGGTCCCTGGCCGGGGCCGGCATCTCGACGGCGGCGTTCGCGGCGACCGGAACGTTCTCCGCCGTGGCGACCCCGGCGACCCCCGCCGGTCAGCCGGTCCCCGAGCTCGGCGAAGCCGTGACCGCCCCTCCCGGCACCGTGCCGGGCAGCCCGGTGATCTCCCTGCTCGGCAACCCCCGCAGCGTTCTCGTCGAGGGGGCGGTCGACATCGATCTCGACCAGCGTCCCGAAGACGCGACGCATGTGCGGGTGACGCTCACGATCACTGCTCCGGGCGCGATCAACTGGGGGACCGATGCCGGGGGGAACAACCCCTCGTCGTCGGCATCTGCGGCGGACGTCGCGGCCGGGACCACCATGGGCTGGTACGACTTCCCGCTCGACGACACGACGACGCGCCTGTACTTCACGGCCTCCGGCGGGGCCACCGCCACCGCGACGGCGCAGTACCTCAACTACGTGCCGACGCGCCTGGGTGTGAACGAGCACGGCGACACCTTCGGCGTGGAGGGTGGGCCGGACGGGCAGCCTGACCTCGTCCTGGTCTCTGGTCTCGCGGGCGACGGGACCATGGTGGAGGGGTATGCCTGGGCGTCGGAGCTCAACGCCTTCTCGCCTGACCACCCGGAACTGCCGTCGAACCCCGAGGAAGCCCTCGAATGGCAGGCCGAGCGCGACGAGCAGTATCCCTCAGGGTGGGACATCCGCATCTACGAGAGCGATGGGCGCACTGACATCGGGTCGTTCCACATCGGGTCCTGACGCCACTGGTCTTCGAAATCACGTGACGGGCTCGATCTCGACCGGGCGCGCCCGGGTGCATCGTCGGGAGGATTTCCGGATGTCGGGCCGGATGCCGCGTTCCGGCCCGACATTCGTCAAAGGTCCCGACAGATGTGTGGTCCCCGAAGAAGCGGTGACACTCTAGCCGAAGGTAGAATGTTACCTGGTCGAATGTCATGTATGGTGGGGGCGTCCTCCGTTCACAGGGTGCATCGAGAGGAAGTCCCGACCCGCATCCGCCTCAGAAGACGTCTGCGCGAGCCCCCCTTCTCGTGCGGTCGGTCTTCCTGACCCGTCGAAACACGAAAGCCATGCATACAAGTCGTCGATGCCGCAGGCTGTCGGATCAACTCGTTCAAAGCGCGGGGCTCGACCCCGACATGAACACCCGCGGCGGCTGAAGTCGAGGCTGTTCATCCAGCTCGATGCGCGATTCCCACCTCGCGCATCGGGTCGCTCCTCCCGACGTGGACTTCTGGGGAGACCACGTCGGGAGGCAGCGGCGCGTCCGACGCGGGTCAGCGCGCAGGGAGGCCGACGAGCTCGGCGCTGCGCCTCCACAGCGCCTCGGCGAGAGCGGCGTCGTCCGCCTGCGGGTTCGTCCTCGTGGTGAGCACGCGCTCGTCGTAGTAGGCGCCGGAGATCCAGGTGTCACCGGGGGTTCCCTCGATGAACCACCGCAGGGTGGCACCGCCCTTGTCCGCGCCGATGAGCATGAGGTGCTTGAGGGGTGTGCGGTACAGCACGCGCATGATGCTCGACGACTCCGCCGCGAAGTTCGTCCGCACGGTGCCGGGGTGGAACGCGACCGCGCTCAGACCCTCGGCATGGAACCTCGTGTGCAGGCTCTTCGCGAACAGGACGTTCGCGAGCTTGGCGTCGCCGTAGGCCTTGTTCGGGCTGAACCGGCGGGAGTTGTCGAGGTCGTCGACGTCGATGTGCCCGAAGAGACGATGGGCGATGCTCGACGTGTTGATCACGGAGCCTTCCGCCCGCAGGAGCTGCGGCAGCAGCAGGTTCGTGAGCAGGAACGGCGCGAGGTGGTTGACCTGCATCGTCTTCTCGAAGCCGTCGACCGTGGGGGACGGATCCCCGAAGATGCCGCCTGCATTGTTCGCCAGCACGTCGATGCCGTCGTCGCCCACCGTGTCCGCGATCCTCGCTGCGAGCGCGCGGACCTCGTCGAGGCGGGCGAAGTCGGCGATGAAGTGCTCCGCTCCGGTCTCCTCGGCGACGGCGCGGATCTTCTCGGCGGAACGGCCGACGAGGATGAGCCGATTCGCCGACCCGGCGAGCTGGTGCGAGGCCGCGGCGCCGATGCCGTCGGAGGCGCCGGTGAGGACGATCGTCTGCGGCGGGGGTTCTCGCACAGGTTCCTGCATCGACCGATGCTATGACAGATCGGGCCGAGCGGCCGGATGACCGTCTGGCGAGTGGCTTCAGCTCCCGGTCGGAATCACGCCCGCAGACGAGTGACATGGGAGCGGTCGGCGCTCGTCACCGGAGGTAGGCGTCGACCAGGAGCGCGCCGCGGATGACGCGCAGCTCGTCGAGGATGCGGGCCAGGCCCTTCGCGCTCACGGAGGACAGTGCGAGGTCGTGCGGACCGAGGGGCTCGAGCTTCCCGGTGCGGATGCGGATGACCTCCCAGCCCGCGGCGCGGAGGGCCCGGTCTTTGCGCAGGTCGGCGTCCTGCCGCTTGCCGACGTGCTCCAGGCCGTGGCGGCCGACGGTGTCGTACTCGAGCGCGACGCGCAGCTCCGGGAAGACGATGTCCGGCCAGACCTCCGTGTGGCGGAAGAACGGGCGCGAGACCTTCACGGCGTTCACGGCCGCGTCGAACTCGATGAGGTTCCCGAGTTCCGTCCGCAGGCGCCCCTCCGCGGCGGAGGCAGGACGAGGGGCGCACGCGCTCGCGAACGCGGTCCCTGCGGGCAGGTCGGGCGTCTTCGTGCAGAGCGCGGGCGCGGGGCGACGGGGCTTGCGGGGGAGGGCTCGCGCCTCGCCGAGCACGACCGGCTGCGGGCGAGCGAGCGCGGAGCACTCCGGGCACCACGCGGACCGGCGACGCACCGGGCCCGGACGCTCGCGCTGCTCTGCCGGGGTGGCGGCGAACCGGTGGCCGACCGTGCATTCCCAGCACAGGAGCACGTCGGCCGCGAGGGGGATCTGCGACAGAGCGATGCCGTGGTTCAGCTCCGGGTGGTACTGCCGCACCAGCTCCGGGTAGGCCGCCCACCCGGCGCGGTAGGTCCCGACGTCATACGGAACAGCGCGACCGCGGGAGAACTGCCGTCGCGCCCACCATTGCATCACCGGTTCCGGCACGCGCCGACCATACCTCTGAGCACGGACACCTCGTCGTCCCTGCCGACCCCGATGCCGGTGTCCCCGGTCCGTGCGACGATCCGCACGTCGACGGGAGAACGGATGCGCGGGGAAGCGACGGTGCTGCACGCCGACCTCGATGCGTTCTACGCGTCGGTCGAGCAGCGCGACGCACCGGAACTGCGCGGGCGGCCCGTCATCGTGGGCGGTGGAGTCGTGCTGGCCGCGAGCTACGAGGCGAAGGCGCGCGGCGTGCGCACCGCCATGGGCGGACGGCAGGCGCGCGAGCTCTGCCCCGATGCCGTCGTGGTCCCGCCGCGCATGGACGCCTACTCCGACGCCAGCAAACAGGTGTTCGCGATCTTCCGCGACACCACCCCGCTCGTGGAGGGGCTCTCGATCGACGAGGCGTTCCTCGAGGTCGGGGGCCTGCGACGGATCGCCGGCAGCCCGGAGCAGATCGCGGCGCGGCTGCGCGAGCGGGTGCGCGTCGAGGCCGGGCTGGCCATCTCGGTCGGGGTCGCGCGGACCAAGTTCCTCGCCAAGGTCGCCAGCGCCGTGAGCAAGCCCGACGGCCTGCTGGTCGTCGAACCGGATCGAGAGGAGGAGTTCCTGCTTCCCCTCCCGGTCGAGCGGCTGTGGGGCGTGGGGGCGGTCACGGCCGAGAAGCTGCACCGCTACGGCGTCCGCACGGTGGGGCAGCTCGCCGAGCTCGAGGCCGCGACCGCCGAGCGGATGCTGGGCAAGGCCACGGGTGCTCACGTGCACGCACTCGCCCGGCTGAGAGACCCGCGTCCGGTCGACACCACTCGAAGACGCGGGTCCATCGGCTCGCAGCGCGCGCTCGGCAGCCGCCCGCGCTCGGCCGAGGAACTCGACCTCATCCTCACCCAGATCGTCGACCGGCTCGCTCGACGCCTGCGGGACGGTGGCCGCGTCTGCCGCACGGTCGTGCTGCGCCTCCGGTTCGGCGACTTCTCGAAGGCCACGCGCTCTCGCTCGCTCCGTGCACCGACCGACCGCACCGCCGTGCTGCTCACCGTGGCCCGCGCCCTGCTGGCGGCCGCGCAGCCCGAGCTCGCCGACCGCGGCATCACCCTGCTCGCCCTCTCGCTGTCGCAGCTCGACCGTGCCGACCGCGTGCAGCCCGAACTGCCGATCGACTGGGGCGACGAGGCGCGCCTCGACGGTGTGCTCGACACCCTGCGCGACCGCTACGGCGCGACCTCCGTGTCACGGGCGGCGCAGCTCGGGCGCGACCCGGGGTGGTCGTCCCCGATCCTGCCGGAGCATGAATGACCCGCCTGACCGGTGGCCTCCCACCCCAGCATGCTGCCCGGGTGGAGGGCGGCGCGCGCGAGCCACGGGGTCGCCCTGTCGCCGCGGCCGGCCACCACACGGGTTGTTCGGCGTGCTGCGCGACCGGTCGGGTGAGGTCCTCCGGGGTCAGGCTTCCTCGCGCGGCTGGGCGCGCGGCGGTGCGGGGCGCAGCGGGTCGGCGACGGGCATCCGCTCCGGCTCCCGCATCCGCTCCGGCTCGGGCATCCGCTCGGGCTCGGGCATCCGCTCCGGCTCGTGCGGGGTCGCGGGTGCGGGTGCGGCGCTCGCCGGGAGCTCCTTCGCGACCTGCTTCTCGAGCACGGTGACGGCGTCGTCGGAGAGCAGGATGAGACCGTCGAGCTCCTCGCGCACACGCTTGTAGGCGACGTTGCGCTCGGCCTGGGTGGCCGACTCGTCGACGGCGACCTTGAGCAGCTGCTGCGCGCGTTCGAGGCGCTTGCGCTCCGGCTCGGTGAACGTCGAGTCGCGCAGGCGCCTGGCATCCTTCTCGGCGATCTCGAACGCGACCGCGTAGTCGCCCACCGCCTGCAGATACTCGGTGATCTGCTGCTCCGACACCTTCGCCTCGGCGGAGGAGGGGCGCAGCGCATCCGCGGTCTTCTTCGCCCGCAGGAACGCGGCGGTCAAGGGCTGCCGCCCGTCGCTCATGGCCGGAAAGGCGATGAGCTTCGCCACGTCGAGCTCATAGTCGAGCCAGCGCGCGGTGATCTCGTCGTGCTCGGCGAACAGCCGCGCGACCAGGTCGCTCGGGGCGACGGACGCCGTGGTGTCGACGACCGAGGGCCCGCGGCGCTTGGCCTGCTGCGTGAGGGCGCGCGCCTCGATCTCGGCGGTCTTCAGCTGCGCCTTCATGCGAAGGGTCTCCAGGCGGCGCTCGTGACGGCGCTTGGAGCTGCGCTCCCAAGCTTTCGCCACACCGCCGGCCATCCCCATGATCGGGAAGATGAGCCACCAGTAGTGCCCCGCGAAGGTCCAGAAGCCCTGGATGAACTCTTCCATGATGGGATCAGCCTACTTCTCGCGCCGCTGCGGCACCGCCGTCTGTCGATCACGCCGGATCCCCACGGCGCCGCGCCGGAGGGATGGCGCGTCCGACACCGTCCGTTCACGAAGCGTTCCATTCGGAGTACGGCGGTCTCGTAATTGCCCGTCACCTTCAGGAGTTGGAATACCGATGTTCTCGGAATCCCGAGGCATCACCTCCCGAAAGGTCATCATGCGCCGCTTCACCCTGCCCGTCGTCGGCCTCCTGGGCGTGGCCGCCCTCGCTCTCACCGGGTGCCAGAGCCCGACCGCCGACGCGGCTCCGGTCGACCCCGACGCTCCCCTCACGATCGCCACGATCCCCGTGGGCGACGACCCCACCGCCGAGAACCCGATCGAGGTGTTCGCCGAGCTGCTGGAGAAGGCGACCGGCCGCGATGTCGAGATCACCGACGTGCCCGACTACCTCAGCGTCGTCGAGGCCATCCGCGCCGACCACGTCGACATCGGCATCATGAGCGGATTCCCGTCCGCGCTCGCCGTGAACACGGGCGAGGTGGATGCACTGGTCGCCTTCCAGGGCGACGGCAAGCCGGTCTCGACGTGCGTCGTGCTCGACGACTCCCCGATCCAGACCGTCGAGGACCTCGAGGGCAAGACGGTCGCGTTCGCCGATCAGGCCTCCAGCTCGGGCTACTTCATGCCGGTGTACATGCTGCATGAGGCCGGGCTCGAGCAGGGCACCGACTACGAGGCCATCTTCGCGGGTGGACACGAGGGCAGCTTCGCCGCGTTGGAGCAGGGACAGGTGGATGCCGCGTGCACGGCCGTCATGCTGACCCAGCTCGGCGCGCCGATGTTCCCGTTCGCGGACGGCGAGTGGCGCGCGGTCGGCGAGAGCCCCGCCATGGACATCCAGGGCGCCGTGCTCGGTCGCCAGTCCCTGGATGCCGAGACCCGCAAGGTCATCCAGGACGGCATCGCCGAGGTGTTCGCGCCGGCGAACGCCGAGCGTCTCGGTGCATACGGTGCCTTCGCCGCGGCCCCGCAGACGGTCGACCCGAAGCGCAGCGACTTCCAGTCCTTCGCCGAGATCGCGGCCGTCGCCGGTGTCGAGCTCAAGGACCTCAAGTGACGAGCGTGGCGGCGGAGCGCCCTTCATCTCGTCGCTCCGCTCTGCGCCCAGCGGCCGGGAAGGCCTCCGCCGCCACGCCCTCGGTCGCGGAGCGAGTGCAGCGAGACGAAGGACGCACCCCCACGGCCGAGGTCCGACAGGCACTGCCTCTCGTCACGGTGCGCGGCCTTCAGGTGGCGTACGGCGAGACGACCGTGCTCGACGGCGTCGACCTCGACCTGTTCCCCGGCGAGATGGTCGCTCTGCTCGGCGCATCGGGGTCGGGGAAGTCGACGCTGATGCGCAGCCTGACCGGGTTCGCGCCGATCGCGGCCGGCTCGGTGCGGGTTGCCGGGCACGACGTGACGAACCTCGTCCGCGGCGAGCTGCGCACCCTGCGCTCCGAGGTCGGGCAGGTGTTCCAGCAGTTCAACCTGATCCCGCGGCTCAGCGTCATGACCAACGTGCTCACGGGTGCGCTTCATGGCGCCGGGCCGATCAACCTCGCCGGTGGCTTCTCGAGCGCGCACCGGCGTCGGGCGCTGGAGCTGCTCGACCGGGTCGGCATCGCGCACAAGGCATCCGCTCCCGCACGCTCGCTCTCGGGCGGGCAGCAGCAGCGCGTGGCGATCGCGCGGGCACTCATGCAGCAGCCCAAGGTGATCCTGGCCGACGAGCCGGTCGCCTCGCTCGACCCGAAGCTCGCGGGTTCGGTGCTCGAGCTCCTGCGCGAGATCGCCACACAGGACGGCATCCCGGTGCTCGTCAGCCTGCACGTCCTGCCGCTCGCCCTGGCGCACAGCGACCGCATCGTCGGGCTCCGCCACGGCGAGATGCTCGTCTCCGGCATGACCTCGCGACTGGATGCCGCCGCACTCAGCCCCTTGTACAACGACGAGGAGCAGGACGATGACGACGACCACTGAGCCGCGCACCGATCGCTCGACCCGTCCTGGGCTCGACGTCGCCGAGCGCGCTCGACTCGAGAGCGCCTTCCGGGTGCCGCGCACCCGCTTCCTGATCGGGCTGCCGATCGCGGTCCTGCTGCTGATCTGGTCGTTCAACGGCGCGCAGTTCAACTTCGTGAAGCTCGGCGAGGGCGCGATCAACATGGGCGAGTTCCTCTCGCGCCTGTTCCCGCCGGACTTCTCGAAGATCGGCACCATCCTCGCGCTGCTGCTCGAGACGTTCCAGATGGCCGTGGTCGGCACGGTCCTCGGCGCGGTGCTCTCGCTCATCGTCGCGTTCGGGGCCACATCCACCCTCGCGCCGAAGTGGCTGTACTACCCGACGCGGTGGGTCATGAACATCATCCGCTCCGTTCCCGACCTGGTGTTCGCGCTCATGTTCGTCTCGGCGGTCGGGCTCGGGCCCTTCGCGGGCATCCTGGCCATGACGCTCGGCTCCATCGGCTCGATCGGCAAGATCTTCGCCGAGGCGATGGAGCAGGTCGACCGAGGACCCGTCGTCGCGATGGAAGCGGTCGGCGCCTCGAAGCGACAGGTCATCCAGTACGGCGTCCTGCCGCAGGCCGCACCGCTGCTCACCTCGTACACACTGCTGCTGTTCGAGGGGAACGTCCGCGGCGCGACCATCCTCGGCCTCGTCGGCGCCGGTGGCATCGGTCTCGAACTGACGACGGCCATGCGCATGTACGACTACGGCCACCTCAGCGCCATCATCATCTGCATCATCGTGCTCGTCACGGCGATCGACCAGGGCAGCGCCCTCATCCGAAGGAGAATCACATGACCACCATCGACACCGACCTCGTCCTCAGCGCGCCGGTCAACCTGCGCGATCTCGGCGGCATCGCGATCGACGGCGGCGTGCTCCGCGAGCGGCTCGCGATCCGCACGGACGATCTCGCGTACGTGACCGAGGCCGTCGCCGACGAGCTCGTCGAGGGAGGGCTCACGGCCATCATCGACCTGCGCTCGCCGCTGGAGGTGTCGGTGACGGGCCGCGGGCCGCTCGCCGAGCATCCGGTCGCCTACCATCACCTGCCGCTCATCGCCGACGTGGGGGAGTCGATGGGCGAGGAGGCCCCGGCGCTGAGCCACGAGGCCATGGGGCTGATGTATCTGCGCATGGTCGAGGCGGCGGCGCCGCAGCTGGTGATCGCCCTCAATGTGATCGCGTACACACCAGGAGCGTCGGCCTTCCACTGCGCCGCGGGTCGTGATCGCACCGGCGTGCTCGCGGCGATGCTCCTGCTCGCCCTCGGCGCGACCGACGACGACATCGTCACGGACTATGCGCGCACGGGCGACAACATGGCCGCGATCATGGCCCGCACCGCTCCGGTGAGGGGCGCGATGTGGAAGGCTCTGGGCTTCGACGCCGGAGCGCTGGAGAAGACCTCGCCCCTGCTGGAGGGATCGATGGACGTGTCGATGCGCCGTCTGCTCGACACCCTCCGCGCGCAGCACGGCGACCCGCTGGCCCCCCTGCGCGCGGCGGGACTCTCGGATGCCACGATCGCCCGGCTGCGCGAACGGGCGGTGGGCGCGTGACGATGCTGTCGACGGATGCCGGGGCCGCGGTGCGCCGCCGCCCCGGTCGTCCGCGCGATGAGGAGATCGACGGGCAGATCGTCGCGGCGACGCTCGAGATCATCGATGCGGGCGAGGAGGTCACGGTGACTCGCGTGGTTGCCCGCAGCGGGGTGAGCAGGGCGGCTCTGTATCGGCGCTGGCCGTCGCTCACCCTGCTGATCGCCACCGCGCTCGATGTCGGCCGAGAGGTGCCGCCGGAGTACCCCGCGGATGCCGACCTGCACGAGGTCCTCCTCACCGGATTCGGTCTGGGGGATGACGGCGTCGGCCCGTCCGCTCCCGGGTACTCGGAGGAGCGGTTCCGGCAGCGCATCCGCCTGGTCATGGCCGATCGTGCTCTGCAGAAGACGTACTGGGACTCGCACGTGTCGCGGCGACGGGTGCCGTTGCAGAACGCCCTCCGCCTCGGGATCGCGCGGGGCGAGCTGCGCGCGGACCTCGACGTGGAGGCGTGCTTCGACGCCATCGCCGGCGTCGCGTACTACCAGCTGGTCGTGCGCGGAGACCGGGTCAGCGACCCCGCGGTCGTCCGGCGGATGCGGTCGGCGGTCGAGGTGATCTGGCGCGGGATGGTCAGCTCTTCGTGAGGTCCTGCGCGAACATCACGAGGATGCCGCTGGGGCCCCGCAGATACGTGAGCTTGTAGATGTCCTGGTAGTTCGCGACGCCGCGGAGCGGGTGGTAGCCGTGCCGCGCGGCGATCGCCAGCGACTCGTCGATGTCGTCGACCGAGAAGGCGATCCGGTGCATCCCGATCTCGTTCGGCAGGGTCGGCTCCGTCTCGATGGCATCCGGATGGACGTACTCGAACAGCTCGATCTGGCCGTGACCGTCGGGGGTCTGCAGCACCGCGATCTTCGCGTGGTTGCCGTCGAGTCCGACCGCGGTCGATGCCCACTCCCCGCTGACCTCGTCGCGGCCGAGCACGGTGAGGCCGAGATCGGTGAAGAAGGAGATGGTCGCTTCCAGGTCGCGGACGGCGATGCCGACGTTCTCGAGTGTGATGGGCATGGGAGGGATGCTACTCCCGGAGGGAGCGGGCGGGCGGGCGAGCGCGGCGGGGCGCTAGCGTCCGAGCTTCTCGGCGCAGGCGACGCAGTACTCGGCGAAGGGCCGCACTTCCAGGCGGGCTGCGGGGATGGGGCGGCCGCAGTTCGCGCAGATGCCGTAGGTGCCGGCATCCATGCGCGCCAGCGCGTCGTCGACCTGGTGGAGTTCGGAGGCTGCGGCCTCGGCGAGTCCGGTCAGACGCGACCACTCCGACGACAGGGTGACGCCCTCGGGGTCGTGCTCGTCGTCGTCGTTCGAGCCTTCGCGGTCGTGCGTGAGCTCGTCGAGGGTCGCTGCCGTGGCCCGCACCCGCTCCTCCGCCTGAGCGCGCAGCTCGAGCAGACGATCACGGGCACCGAGGGTCATGCGCCCACTCTAGGCACCGCCGCCGACGCCGGGCCGCTCCTCGAGCCACTCGGTGATGAAGCGGTCGCTCGCGTGGATGTGCGTCGCCTCGTACGTGCCGCCGTCGAGCACCTCGAAGCGATGCGCGATGAGGGCTGGCACGACGAGGATCTGTCCGCCGACGCCGACCACCTGCTCCTCGCCGACCGTGAAGAGTGCGCGCCCGTGGTGGATCACGAACGTCTCGGCATACGGATGCCGGTGCAGACGGGGACCTCGTCCGGGAGTGGCGATGAACTCGCGCATGATGCTCACCGGCGAGCCGATCAGGTGCCCCTCGACGTCCTCATCGCGGGCGAGGTCTCTGGGCTGGATTGTCATGGCGCCTCCGTTCCCGCCCGAGGCTACGCCCCGCCGCGCGAGGTCGCATCAACACTTCGAGGTCGCACGGATTCCGGGAATCCGTGCGACCTCGATGCGAAAGTGCGTCCGGCGCGCTGCGGCTCAGCCCAGCAGCAGCGTCAGCACGGTCGCGCCGCCGCCGCCGAGGATCAGCGCGATGATGACGGTCCACGCGATGATGCGGATGCGCCGGTTGCGCTTCTCGCCCAGGTCGCCGTAGTCCTCGTCGTTCGGGTTCTGCCGGCTGACGTCGCTCATGCGCCGACCTCCGTGACGGTCGGACCGAAGTACGACGGGAGCGTGGCCTGCGAGCGCTCGCGGAGTTCGGCGGCGGAGACGGTGAACACGTCCTGCACCTCGAGCTGCGGCTCGGTGTCGGTCACGCCGATGCGGGCCACGGGGTAGTCGCGTCCCTCGCAGAGACCGCGGAACTTCACGTCGTCTTCGCGGGGCACGGTCACCAGCACGCGGCCGGTCGACTCCGAGAAGAGGGCGGATGCGGCATCCACGCCATCGCGCTCGATGATCTCGTTCAGCCAGACGCGCGCGCCGACGCCGAAGCGCATGACGCCCTCGGCGAGAGCCTGCGCGAGGCCACCCTCGGAGAGGTCGTGGGCCGAGGAGATCAGCCACTCGTCGCGGGCGGCCGCGAGGAGACCCGCGAGGCGCTTCTCGCCGGCGAGGTCGACCTTCGGGGGCAGTCCGCCGAGGTGCTGGTGCACGACGTCGGCCCAGGCCGAGCCGGAGAGCTCGGTCGAGGTGGTGCCGAGCAGGTAGATGTTCTGGCCCTCGTCCTGCCATCCCGACGGGATGCGGCGCGACACGTCGTCGATGATGCCGAGCACGCCGACCAGCGGGGTCGGGTGGATCGGCACGTCGCCGGTCTGGTTGTAGAACGAGACGTTGCCGCCCGTGACCGGGGTGCCGAGCTCGTAGCATCCGTCGGCCAGGCCGTCGACCGTCTGGCCGAACTGCCACATGACCTCGGGGTTCTCGGGAGAGCCGAAGTTCAGGCAGTCGGTGATGGCGGTCGGCACGGCGCCGGTGACGGCGACGTTGCGGTACGCCTCGGCCAGCGCGAGCTGTGCACCCGCGTAGGGGTCGAGCTGGCAGTAGCGGCCGTTGGCGTCGGTCGAGATCGCGAAGCCGAGGCCGGACTCCTCGTCGACGCGGATCATGCCGGCGTCGTCGGGGAAGCTGAGGGCCGTGTTGCCGAGCACGTAGTAGTCGTACTGGTTGGTGATCCAGCTCGTGTCGGCCAGGTTCGGCGAGGCGACCAGGTCGAGGAACTGCGACCGCAGCGTCTCCGGGTCGTTCGCGCGCGGAAGGTTCTCGGCGGCATCCGCCTGGAGAGCGTCGATCCACGTCGGGTAGGCGACGGGGCGGTCGTACACGGGGCCGTCGACCGCGACCGTCGAGGGGTCGACGTCGACGATGCGCTCGCCCTGCCAGTCGATGATGAGGCGTCCGTCACCGGTGACCTCGCCGAGCACGGAGGTCTCGACCTCCCACTTGTTCACGACCTCGAGGAACGCGTCGAGCTTCTCCGGGGCGACGATCGCCATCATGCGCTCCTGCGACTCCGACATGAGGATCTCCTCTGCCGTGAGCGTGGGATCGCGCAGCAGCACGTTGTCGAGCGAGACCTTCATGCCGCTGTTGCCGTTGGCCGCGAGCTCGCTGGTCGCGCAGGAGATGCCGGCGGCGCCCAGGTCCTGGATCGCCTCGACGAGCTCGCCGCGGTACAGCTCGAGGCAGCACTCGATGAGCACCTTCTCGGCGAACGGGTCGCCGACCTGCACGGCGGGACGCTTGGTCGGGCCGGTGGAGTCGAACGAGTCGGAGGCCAGGATGCTGGCGCCGCCGATGCCGTCGCCACCCGTGCGCGCTCCGAAGAGGACGACCTTGTTGCCGACGCCGGTCGCGTTGGCGAGCTTGAGGTCTTCGTGACGCAGCACACCCACCGCGAGCGCGTTCACGAGCGGGTTGGCCTGGTAGACGGAGTCGAAGACGGTCTCTCCGCCGATGTTCGGCAGGCCCAGGCAGTTGCCGTAGAAGCTGATGCCGCTGGTCACGCCGTGCACGACGCGGGCGGTGTCGGGGTGGTCGACCGCACCGAAGCGCAGGGCGTCCATGACCGCGACCGGGCGGGCGCCCATCGAGATGATGTCGCGGACGATGCCGCCGACGCCGGTCGCCGCACCCTGGAAGGGCTCGATGAACGACGGGTGGTTGTGCGACTCGGCCTTGAAGGTGACGGCCCAGCCCTCGCCGACGTCGACGACGCCCGCGTTCTGGCCCATGCCCACCATCAGGCGCTCCTTCATCTCGTCGGAGACCTTCTGGCCGAAGCGGCGCAGGTAGTTCTTCGACGACTTGTAGGAGCAGTGCTCGCTCCACATCACGGAGTACATGGCCAGCTCGCCCGAGGTGGGGCGGCGTCCGAGGATCTCCTTGATGCGCGCGTACTCGTCGTCCTTGAGGCCGAGGGCGCCGTACGGCTGCTCCTTCTCGGGGGTCGCGATCGCGTTCTCGACGGAGTCGGGGACGTGCTGGGGGGAAGGTGCAGGGGCGGTGGTCACGCGCACTCCAAAGGAAGGGGCCGGCGGGGCGTCTCCAGTCTACCGGCGCGCCCGGTCGTGCCTCTCCGCGGGCCTCTCCCCGTCTCAGGAGGTGCGGGTCCAGGTGGCGCTGCCGCCCTCGGTGGAGGCGCCGCGCGTGTACGTCTGCACCGGTCCCGCCGTGGCCGTGACACCGACGGATGCCGCAGCCTTCGTGATCTCGTCGCGGAAGGTCTTCCAGACCGGCATCAGCATCGGGTAGCCGCCGTGCTCGCGGAAGCTCTCGACCTGCACGCGCGTCGCGGTGCCGTCCGGCACGAGGCGCACGATTCCATCGGTGGGCTCGGCGAACCGCAGGCCGAAGGTGCCGTCGCCGAGATCCGGGTGGTCCTTCGCCCTCTTCGCGGCAGCCTGCGTGACGATCTCCCGCGCACGTTGCTCTGGCGCGTCGAGGACGACGGTCTGGCCCAGCTGGTCGAGCATCGCGGGGACCTGGTCGTCGGCCTTGGCGATGCTGCGTTCGGCGAACCTCTGGCCCGCCCTCGCGCCCGCGTCCGCCGCCGCGCGGTTCACCCTCCTCCGGATGGAAGGCCCGGCCACGAGGATCGCCACCACGATGAGGGCCCCGACGATGTACCAGAGGTTGTCCATGCGCGTCAGGCTAGCGGACCGCATGCGCCGGCTCGTCCGAGGGACGGATGCAGGGCGCAGGCACGGATGCAGGGAGATTCCGGCGGTTTCGTCCCGGCATCCGTTCGTTCGTCCGACAGGTGTGTCCGTGCGGTCAGGAGTCGGATGCCGCGGCGAAGCGTCCGGCCAGCATCCCCGCCGCCTCCCGCAGTGCCGGCGGCCCCAGCACGGTGAACGGCGCGTCGAAGCGGGCGACCGCCGCGAGCACTCCGGTCCACGACCACGAACCGACCGTCACCCGGCAGGATCCGTAGACGAGCTCCTCCAGCTCGCCCTCTCCCACCCAGGGGGCGATGTCGCGGGCCGGCAGCGCGATCACGACCTCCCCGACGCACGGCCAGCGATCCTCGGTCGTCGAGCCCTTGGCCCGCGCCGCGAGGAAGGTCTGCGCATCCGCGGCCGGCAGCGGGCGCGGGGTGAATGACGGGCCGGTCGGAATGCGCGGATGCATCCGGTCCAGGCGGAACGTGCGCCAGTCGTCGGCCTCGAGGTCCCACGCGAGGAGGTACCAGCGCCCCTCGCGCGCGACCACCGCGTGCGGCTCCGTGCGGCGGGCAGGGCGGTCCGGGGCGGAGCCGTAGTCGAAGCGCAGCACCTGCCGGTCGCGCACGGCTGCGCTCGCCGCCTCCAGCACCGCGGGGTCGACCCTGGTGGTGTTCGCCGCGCCGGTGAAGCGGATGCCGTCGACGCGGTGCCGCAGCCGGGAGGGCATCACCTGGCGCACGGTGGCGAGTGCCCGCGCCGCGCCCTCCTCGATGTCGATGCCGCTCGATCGGACGGTCTGCAGCGCGACGGCGATCGCGACCGCCTGGTCGTCGTCGAACAGCAGCGGCGGGAGTTCGGAGCCGGCGGCGAGACGGTACCCGCCGTCCGGGCCCTTGATCGCGCCGATCCGGTAGCCGAGTTCACGCAGCCGATCGACATCGCGGCGCACCGTCCGCGGGCTGACCTCCAGTCGCTCGGCCAGCACGGGGCCCGGCCAGTCGCGTGGTGTCTGCAGCAGCGACAGCAGCGCCAGCATCCGCGACGAGCTTCCGGTCATGCGATCCAGTCTGCCCGAAGTAGAGGACAGAAACCGACCTCTACCCCTGTGAGTGTGGATCTCATGCGCTCCGAACGGCGGAACGCACGAGAAGGAGACAGCTCATGTCCATCACCACCACAACCCACCTGAACTTCCGCGGCACGGCTCGGCAGGCGCTCGAGTTCTACCGCTCCGTCTTCGGCGGAGACGTCACGGTCGCCACGTACGGACAGTTCGGCATGCCGGAGGGTGTGCCCGGCTTCGACAAGATCGTGTTCGGGCAGCTCGAGTCCGCCGACGGCATCCGCCTGATGGCCTACGACATCCCCGGCCTGGACGACTCGGACCCGGCGGCCACCGCGGGCACCACGCGCCGCGAGAACGGCGCGACCCTCACCGACCGCACCTTCTTCCAGTCCCTGCGGGCGGACTCCCTCGAGGAGATCCAGCGGTACTGGGACGGCCTCGCCGAGGGCGCGACCGTGATCGAGCCCCTCGCGGCCTCGGCCTGGTCCGCCGGATTCGGCATGCTCACCGACCGGTTCGGCGTGACCTGGGTGCTCGACGTCGCCAACTGACCACGGGTTCCGAGCGGATGCCGGGGGACGGATGCAGGAGGATCGGACGGATGCAGGAGGATCTCCCCCCGTGTGCTCCTGCATCCGTCGGATCCTCCTGCAGGTGTGGCGCCGCAGGAGCGCGTCAGGCGGGCGGCCAGTGCGGATGCCGTGCCACGGCCACCCGCGCCGCGAGATCCGTGAGCACGCGGGACCCGGAGTCGGCGGCACCACCGAAGCCGAGCGCTTCACTGAGCCCGAGCGCGAGCAGGGCGTGTCCGGCCGCGCTCGGGTGGAACGCGTCGTCGAGCAGCCCCCACGCCGTGTCGTCGTTGCCGGGACCCGTACCGGCGGAGAACTCCGCGAAGGCCGCGTGCTGGTCCACCAGGATCACGTCCTCCCGCTCCGCCACGTCGCGGATCGCCTGGGCGAACTCCCCGATGCGCGCACGATCGGGCGCATGCCGGAGGTCGGCGGCGGGCGGCGTCTGCAGCACGGGTATGGCGCCGAGCGTCCGCACCCGCCGCACGAACTCCGCGATCGAGGCCGCGAACGCCGGCGTCTCGATCACGGGGTCGAGCCACTTCGTCGTGCAGTCGTTCGTGCCGATCATGAGCGTCACCACGTCGGGCCGCCAGTGCGCGACGCGGCGGTCGAAGTCGCCGAGGATGAGGTCGGCCCGCCAGCCGGTGATCGCGGTGTTGATCACGGCATCCTGCACGCGGCCGGCATCGCCGCGGATCAGCTCGTGCAGGTGATCGACGTAGTTGCGGGCTCCGCGGGTGTGGATGAGGCCGTGCGTGATCGAGTCGCCCGTGAACACCCAGGTGAGTGGCGCCCCGGAGGTGAGGAGCCCCCGGAGCACCGCACGGTCGTCGGTCATCCGGTGACCTTCAGCTGCACGTCGATGAACCGCGGCCGGTAGATCGAGGCGTCGTCGTACACGTCGCCCACGTTGTCGAAGGTGTTCACGTTGTAGGAGACGAGGATGCGGTTGCCCTGACGCAGGTTCGGATGCTCGTGCGCGTTGTAGGTGAACACGTCGGGGTCTCCGTAGCTGCCGAGCGCACCGGTCTCGGGCGTGCGGTACAGCTCGACCGGGTCAGTGAACGGGCCGGTGGGCGAGCACGAGGTGCGCGCGACGATGCGGGTGCTGAACAGCTCCGAGGTGTCCTGCGACACCAGCAGGTAGCCGTCGCGGAACGGCGCGACGCTGAACTCGTTCGCCACGTACGGCACCACGGGCACGGCATCCGCCTCGGCCGCCGACCAGGTCGTGCCGTTCCAGTACGTCCAGGCGCCCGTGATGCCGTCCTTCCCCTGCGCCCTGGCGACGTAGGCGGAACGAACCCCACCGGGGTCGGCGATGCCGTAGATGTAGGTCGTGCCGCGCTCCTCGAGCGTCCACGAGCCCCAGTTGATGCCGGTCGCCGACGGCAGGTCGACGATGGAGTCCAGCTGCAGCGTCTGCCCGTCGAGGATGGCGAGCCGGTTCGCCGTCCACGCGAAGTCCCATTGTCCGGAGCCGGTGCGCGCGAACTGCAGCAGCGGTACCTGCACGGCGCCGTGACGTCCCGGTGTCGGGTCACCGATCCAATACCACTTGCCGTCGGGCTCCGGCGGGATGATCCCTGCCGGGTCCTCCGGAGTGCCGCCGGTGATGGTCGACAGGTCGCCGCGGCGGTCCTGCACCACGACGGAGTTGTTCACGAACGGGGAGTCGGTGGGTCGCGAGCCGTCGGGGTTCACAGTCCCGAGGAAGGTGTCGGAGAAGAACCAGCCGGTCTTCCCCTTGCCCAGCGGCATCGAATAGGTGCTGTCACCCCCGGTCCACTCGCCGCCGGTGTCGCCGTAGGCCGTGAAGGTGTCGGTCAAGCCCTGGTTCACGGACGCCGTGGCCGTGAGCGTGCGGTCCACCAGCGAGCACTGGCCGGGACCGTGCCCACCGTGCCCAGCGCCGGCGGGGACGGTCGCGCTCGCCGGGGCGGCGAACAGTGCGCCGGCGCAGAGGGATGCTGCGGCCAGACCTGCCGCGATCATGCGTCTTCTCATGTCGATCACTCCTTCGTGTTCGTGCGGGGTGCTGCGGGGTCGTGTTCAGCGGCCGGGAGTCGCGTTGATCCGTCCCGACGCGTCGATGTCGTACGTGCGCTCGCCCACGCGCAGTCCACGCAGCACCGCGTGCGGGTCGAGGGCGGCGACGCACCCGGCCGCCCGCACCGTGCCGTCGGTCGCGACGGAGACGCCGAACAGGGCCTCGATCACGAGCTCGACCCAGGCGCCGGACGAGGAGCAGGACCAGTCGATGATGTACGGCAGCTGGGGCGGGGCCTTGCGAGCGCCGCCGTTGATGCCGGGAACGGCCTCTTCCACGAAGTGCGCCTGGCCCATCGGACCCTGGTTCGCGGTGCGGGAGAGGCCCTCGATCCAGTCGGTGAGCACGCCGGGGGCGCCGAGGGCGGCCAGGGCGCGTCCGGCGTCGGCGGGCCACGCGGGGTAGGCGCCGTTCCACTGGTGGTCGGGCCGCGGGCTGTAGCTGGCGTCCGGGTCCCACGGAGAGAGCGCGCGCATCCAGTTGTCGGTCTGCAGCTCGCGCTGGAAGAACGCGACCATCTCGTCGCGGATGCCGGGGGCGAGGTCGTCGGCGATCGTGGTGCCGACCACGCTGAAGTCGTAGCAGTGGCGGACCGGGAGCTGCGTCCCGTCGGGCTGCCCCGCGGTGAAGATGCCCTGACCGGGAAGGTAGCGCTCGATCACGGAGGGCAGCAGCGCGTCGGCCCCGGCACGCAGCTCCACGCCGGACGCCTCGTCCCCGCGCAGCTCGGCGAGGGCCGCGGCGGTGCGCATGCTCCACAC
>Ga0160431_100364_pt1 | contig 23265 bp, 20 predicted proteins | sample HID1971K_E0MG_FD_108212 | JGI IMG/M metagenome (GOLD analysis project Ga0160431, IMG submission 108212) | Enriched millipede-associated microbial communities from UW Madison campus, WI, USA - HID1971K_E0 MG | ecosystem: Host-associated > Arthropoda: Insects > Digestive system > Unclassified ...
ACCGCGCTGGTGATCGGCAACTTCGCCACCATGACCCTGCTGACCAAGAACAGCTTCCTCGACGAGATCAACAAGCAGTACGTGGTCACCGCCAAGGCCAAGGGCCTGAGCCGCCCGCGGGTGTTGTACGGGCACGTGTTCCGCAACGCCATGCTGCTGGTGATCGCCGGCTTCCCGTCGGCCTTCATCGGCATCTTCTTCACCGGCTCCCTGCTGATCGAGGTCATCTTCTCCCTCGACGGCCTGGGCCTGATGAGCTTCGAAGCGGCGATCAACCGCGACTACCCGGTGGTCTTCGGCACCCTGTTCATCTTCACCCTGCTGGGGCTTGTGGTGAAACTGATCGGCGACCTGACCTACACCCTGGTCGATCCACGCATCGACTTTGCCAGCCGGGAGCACTGACATGGCCTTGTCCCCTCTCAACCGCCGGCGCTTCGAGCGCTTCAAGGCCAACCGCCGTGGCTGGTGGTCGCTGTGGCTGTTCCTCATCCTGTTCGGCCTGAGCCTGGGCGCCGAGCTGATCGCCAACGACAAGCCGATTGCCGTGCGCTACGACGGCGAGTGGTACTTCCCGGCGTTCAAGCGCTACCCGGAAACCACCTTCGGCGGCGAGTTCCCGCTGGAGGCCAACTACAAGAGCCCGTACATCCGCGAACTGCTGGCCAAGAAAGACAGCTTCGTGCTGTGGGCACCGATCCCGTACAGCTACCAGAGCATCAACTACGACCTGCGCGTACCCGCCCCCGCGCCGCCGTCGACGGACAATTGGCTGGGTACCGACGACCAGGGGCGCGACGTACTCGCACGGGTGATCTACGGCTTCCGCATTTCGGTGCTGTTCGCCCTGACCCTGACCATCCTCAGCTCTATCATCGGCGTCATCGCCGGTGCCCTGCAGGGCTTCTACGGCGGTTGGGTCGACCTTGCCGGCCAGCGCTTCCTGGAGATCTGGTCCGGATTGCCGGTGCTGTACCTGCTCATCATCCTGGCCAGCTTCGTGCAGCCCAACTTCTGGTGGCTGCTGGGGATCATGCTGCTGTTCTCGTGGATGAGCCTGGTGGACGTGGTGCGCGCCGAGTTCCTGCGCGGGCGCAACCTCGAATACGTGCGCGCGGCACGGGCCCTGGGCATGCGCAATGGCGCGATCATGTACCGGCACATCCTGCCCAACGCGATGATCTCGACCATGACCTTCATGCCGTTCATCCTCACGGGCGCCATCGGCACCCTGACTGCGCTGGACTTCCTGGGCTTCGGCCTGCCGCCCGGCGCACCGTCGCTGGGTGAGCTGGTGGCCCAGGGCAAGTCCAACCTGCAGGCGCCATGGCTGGGCATCAGTGCCTTTGCCGTGCTGGCGATCATGCTGAGCTTGCTGGTGTTCATCGGCGAGTCCGCCCGCGATGCCTTCGACCCGAGGAAGTGAAATGACCGAACAGAATCTGATCGAAGTGCGCGACCTGGCCGTGGAATTCGTCACCGGCGAGCAGGTCAACCGCGTGGTCGACGGCGTCAGCTTCGACATCCGCAAGGGCGAGACCCTGGCCCTGGTCGGCGAAAGCGGCTCGGGCAAGTCGGTGACCGCCCACTCGATCCTGCGCCTGCTGCCCTACCCCCTGGCCCGCCACCCCAGCGGCAGCATTCGCTTCGAAGGCAAGGATCTGCTGCAACAGAACGAAAAGGCCATGCAGCGCATCCGCGGCAACCGCATAGCGATGATCTTCCAGGAGCCGATGACCTCGCTGAACCCGCTGCACTGCATCGAGAAGCAGATCAACGAGATCCTGCTGATCCACAAGGGCCTGACCGGTAAGGAGGCCACCGCACGCACGCTGGAACTGCTGGAACTGGTGGGTATTCCCGAGCCGCGCAAGCGCCTGAAGGCCCTGCCCCATGAACTCTCCGGTGGCCAGCGCCAGCGGGTAATGATTGCCATGGCCCTGGCCAACGAGCCGGACCTGCTGATCGCCGACGAACCGACCACGGCGCTCGACGTGACCGTGCAGTTGAAAATTCTCGACCTGCTCAAGGAGCTGCAGGCGCGGTTGGGCATGGCGCTGCTGCTGATCAGCCATGACCTCAACCTGGTGCGGCGCATCGCTCACAGGGTGTGCGTGATGCAGCGCGGGCAGATCGTCGAGCAGGCCGATTGCGCCACGCTGTTCAGCGCGCCGCAGCATCACTACACGCAGATGCTGATCAATGCCGAGCCCAGTGGCTTGCCGGCGCATAACCCGGTGGGCGCGCCACTGCTGGAAGTGAACGACCTCAAGGTCTGGTTCCCGATCAAGAAAGGCCTGCTGCGGCGCACCGTCGACCATGTGAAGGCGGTGGACGGCATCAATTTCAGCCTGCCCCAGGGGCAGACGCTGGGGATCGTCGGCGAGTCCGGGTCGGGCAAGTCCACCCTCGGGCTGGCGATCTTGCGGCTGATTTCAAGTCGAGGCGGTATTCGCTTCCACGGGCAATCGCTGGAAGGGATGAACCAGAAGGAAGTGCGGCCACTGCGCAGAGAGATGCAGGTGGTGTTCCAGGACCCGTTCGGCAGCCTCAGCCCGCGCATGTGCGTGGCGGATATCGTCGGCGAAGGCTTGCGAATTCACCGCATCGGCACGCCTGCCGAGCAGGAGGCCGCGATCATTGCAGCGCTTGAGGAAGTGGGGCTGGACCCGCGCACGCGCCACCGCTATCCCCACGAGTTTTCCGGTGGGCAGCGCCAGCGCATTGCGATTGCCCGGGCGTTGGTACTGAAGCCTGCGCTGATTCTGCTGGATGAACCGACTTCGGCGCTGGACCGCACGGTGCAGCGGCAGGTGGTGGAGTTGCTGAGGAATCTGCAGCAGAAGTACAACCTGACCTACCTGTTCATCAGCCATGACCTGGCGGTGGTCAAGGCGCTGAGCCATCAGCTGATGGTGATCAAGCATGGGCATGTGGTGGAACAGGGGGATGCGCAGTCGATCTTCCATGCGCCGCAACATGCCTACACGCAGCAGTTGCTGGAGGCGGCGTTCTTGCAGCCGAATGGGGAAAAGAATCAGTTTTAAGCTCTATCTTGTAGGACATTTCCCAAAGATACTCTTACCGCCATTTTTCCGTTGCGGTCGTTCTGGCAGGGCCCTAGGCTCGGTGTGTCGTTGCATATCAACGATACAGCTTTGACAGGCTGTGACGGCAATTAAACTATCAGCTCGCTTTTATGGCGGCTGTACGTGCGGGCACGCTTGCGTGCGCCGGAAGATTGCCATTTGCCGCCGGTCTGTCAACCCACGTACAGCTGCCACCCTTCTGTTTGACAGCAGGCAGGTGGCAGCACTTTGAAAGGCAAATGGCTATGTTGAAAATTGTCCCCGATCCCCCGCACAACCACTCCCTCGAAGACACCCTCATCCAGGCCACGGATTACGCCCTGTGCGCACAGACCGTGATCCATCAGGCACTCCTGCTGCAGCCCAAGTCACCGGCTTCGATTTTGATGATGGCGTCGATGCATGAAATGGAGGCGCTGCGGGTGATGCTTGAGTCGATGTTGATCCAGGTGCAGATGCCGGCTGAGCCCAGGACCTTGCACTAGGACTCAAGTGATGTGCTGTCGGGGCTGGCCTCTTCGCGGGACAAGCCCGCTCCCACAAGTTCGCCACAGGATCTGGAGATTGTGGTGTTCCTGTGGGAGCGGGCTTGTCCCGCGAAGAGGCCAGCCCAGGCAGCGAAAATTTCAGGGAGATTGACCAATGACCAGAGACGACACCCATTTCACCGTCGGCAAGACCACCTTCTTCCAAGGCGAAAACCACACCCACCCCCTGTTCCGCATCGAACCCGGCATCCCCTGCCAGGACGCCCGCGAGCAAGCCTCGGAGCTGATGGGCTACGTGCGCGACATGACCATCGCCGGCCTGATGGACGACAACCCCCAGTTGATCTGGGCCTCGCACTACTTGAGCGCACTGGCCAAGGCCCTCATGGATGATGCCGAACTGGGAATGATGCACTGAATTTCGTACTGCGGGCTTGTGGGAGCGGGCTTGCCCCGCGAACCAGGGCGTAGCCCTGGCCATACACCGCTGGTGCCAGGGCTGACCTCTTCGCGGGGCAAGCCCACTCCCACAGAGGTTTTCCCGGCTCAGGCAGCTCAGCCGGCCGGTGCCACCAGCCTGTAACCGACCCCCGCCTCGGTAATGATGAACCGCGGCGCCGTCGGGTCATCCCCAAGCTTCTGCCGCAGATGCCCCACCACGATCCGCAGATAATGGGTGTCCTCCACATGGCTCGGCCCCCAGATGTCCTTGAGCAGTTGCTGCTGGGTAATCACCCGCCCCGGATGCCCGGCCAGCAGCGCCAGCAGCGCATACTCCTTGCGCGTCAGCGCCACCTCCACGCCTTCCAGGGTCACCTTGCGAAAGGCAAAATCGACGGTCAGCGGCCCGAAGCTCGCCGCCACGTCGCCCCCGCCGGATTGCGGCACCTGGCGCAACAGCGCGCGCACCCGAGCCAGAAACTCCTGGATGCCGAACGGCTTGGTCACATAGTCATTGGCCCCGCCATCCAGCGCGTCGACCTTCTGCACTTCACTGGCCCGCACCGACAGCACCATCACCGGCACCGAGCTCCACTCGCGCAACTCACGCAGCACCTGCTGGCCGTCCATGTCCGGCAGGCCAAGGTCAAGCACCACCAGGTCGGGCTTGGCCAATGCGGCCTGGGTGAGCCCTTCACCGCCGGTGGCCGCCTCGATCACCTTGTAGCCCTGGGAAGTCAGGCTGATACGCAGGAACTTGCGGATCTGCGGTTCGTCGTCGATGACCAGGAGGGTGGCGGACTGGCTCATGGGGCTTCGCTTTCGTCTTCGGGTTGCTGGGGCAGCGGCAAGCATAGAGTGATGCAGGTGCCCTGGCCATCGATGCCTTCGCTGACCAGGATCTGCCCGCCGTGGGCGCCGATCATGCCCTGGCAGATCGCCAGGCCCAGGCCGGTGCCCTGCCCGCCTCGGTCGCCCCGGGCAGCGGTGTAGAACATGTCGAAGATCTTCTCGCGCTCAAGCACCGGGATGCCGGGGCCTTGGTCGCTGACGGCAAACCGCAGCTGCTCGTCGTGCACCGACACCTGCAATTCCAGGCGGCCTTGGGCGGGGGAAAAGCGCGCGGCATTCTCCAGCACGTTGATCAGTGCCTGCTCGATCAGGGCGGCATGCACGAACAGCAGCGGCAGCTCGGCGGGCACATCGGTGTGCACGCGCAACGGCGCCAGCACCACCCGCAGGCGGTTCAGGGCGCTGCCGACGATATCGGCCGGGGCGACCCAGTCGCGGGCGAGCTTGAGGCCACCGTGGCCGAGGCGGGTCATGTCGAGCAGGTTCTGGATGTAGCGGTCGAGGCGCTCGGCTTCGTCGCGGGTGCCTTCCAGCAGCTCGCGACGGTCTTCGGCGGGGATCGCTTCGCCCAGCGCCAAGAGGCTGTCGATGCTGCCGCGCATGGCCGTCAGCGGGGTGCGCAGGTCGTGGGACACCGACGCGAGCAAGGCGCTGCGCAGTTGCTCGGTCTCGCCGTGCAAACGCGCGGCCTCCAGTTGCTCGGCCAGGCGGGCGCGGGCCAGCGCCTGGGCCAGGGGCTGGCCGAGGGCCTGGAGCAGGCGTCGGCGTTGGGCGCTGAGGGGTTCGCCGGATTGCGGGCGCACGCCGAGCAGCGCCAAAGGGTGGTCGTCCACGGCCAGCGGCCACCACCACCAGCGGCCATTGGGCAAGGTGTCGCTGCCATGGCCGGCGGCCTGGCCGTGCTGCCAGGCCCATTCGGCAGCGGCGCGTTCATTGTCGCCCAGGGCGTGGGCTTCGCCGCTGGCCAGGTGCAGCAGGCCTTCGGCGTTGCGTTCGAGCAGGCACACTTGCACGTCCTGCCAGCCATTGAGGTGCTGGCCGGCAGCGTCGAACACCGCCTGGCGGTCGGTGGCCACGGTCAGGCGGCGAGACAGGTCCAGCAGTTGGCTGGTCTGCGCCTGGGTCTCGCGCAGGGCCTGGAGCTGCCTGCGCTGGCGGGCGGCCAGGTTGCCGGTGAGGGCGGCCATGAGCAGGAAGAACACCAACGTCAGCACGTCTTCTTCGCGCTGGATGCTGAACGAGAAATTCGGCGGGATGAACAGGAAGTCGTAGGTCAGGAACGACATGGCCGCGCAGGCCAGCGCCGGGCCCAGGCTGCTGCGCACCGCCACCAGCAGTACCGCGGCGAGAAACACCAGCGAGATATTGGGCAATGCCAGCACGCTCGACACGGCCCATGACAGCCCTGCCGCCAGCACGGTCGCGAACAGTGCCAGCAGGTAGTGACGCCACACCCACACCCGCTGCACGGCGGCCTTGGCAGGCACCGGCTGAACGTCGCGGTCGAGCACGTTGATTTCCAGGCCATGGCTTTCACGCAACAGCCGCGCCGCCACCCCGGCGCCGAACAAGCGCCGACGCAGTCGGTCACGGGACTGCCCCACCAGCACCAGGCTGGCGCGGCGCTCGGTGGCGTGCTGGATCAGCGTGCGCGCCACTTCGCCGGCACGCAGCACCACCACTTCGCCCCCGAGCCGCTCGGCCAGCTGTTGAGCCGCCTGCAGGCGATGGCGGGCGGTTTCGTCGCGCAGCCGGCCGTTGTCCACGTGGACCAGGCTCCAGGGCAGGTGGCGCCGCTGCGCTACCCGGCTGGCATGGCGCACCAGGCGCTCGGCCTGGTCGTCACCGTCGACGCCGACCAACAGCCGCCCTCGCAGGGCGGGCGCTTCCTGGCCGCGCTGACGGTAGCCATGGGCCAGATCGGCGTCGACCTGGGCCGCGGCAGTCTGCATGGCCAGCTCGCGCAGGGCGGTGAGGTTGGTTTGCGAGAAGTACGCATCGATGGCCGCCCTCGCCTGCTCGGGGACATACACCTTGCCTTCGCGCAGGCGTTCGAGCAGTTCACGCGGCGGCAGGTCGATCAGCACCAGCTCGAAGGCTTCCTGCAGCACCCAGTCCGGCAGGGTTTCGCGCACTTGTACGCCGGTGATGTCGCGGACCTTGTCGTTGAGGCTTTCCAGGTGCTGGACGTTGACCGTGGTGTACACGTCGATGCCGGCAGAAAGCAGTTCCTGAACGTCCTGCCAGCGCTTGGCGTGCCGGCTGCCGGGGGCGTTGGTGTGGGCCAGTTCGTCGACCAGAGCCAGGGTGGGGGCGGCCTTGAGCAGGCCGTCGAGGTCCATTTCCTCAAGGGTGACACCGCGGTACTCGCTGCGCAGCGGTGGCTGCTGGAGCAGGCCGCCGAGCAATACCTCGGTTTCGGCGCGACCGTGGGTTTCGACCACCCCGGCGAGCACGTGCACGCCTTGGCGTTGCTGGGCGTGGGCGGCCTGGAGCATGGCGTAGGTCTTGCCGACGCCGGGGGCAGCGCCGAGGAAGACCTTGAGCCTGCCACGGCCTTCGCGCGGGAGGTTGGCCAACAGCGCGTCGGCGCGGGCTGCGTTACTCATGTTTCATCCTTCAATGGTTGGGCCTGCTTCGCAGGCCATCGCCGGCAAGCCGGCTCCCACAAGGGCCCCACACTACTCAAGACCTGTGGCGATCCTGTGGGAGCCGGCTTGCCGGCGATTGGGCTGCAAAGCAGCCCCTGATATCACTGTCCCAAATTCTCCAGTGCCTGGTTCAATGCCAGCACATTGACCACAGGCGGCCCGATCAATGGGTGGAGGGTGGCCTCTTCCAGCAAGGCTTGCAACCTCTCCACCGGCACCTGCCGCGCCGCCGCCACGCGCGGGATCTGATAGGCCACGGCCTGGGGCGGCAAGTGCGGGTCCAGACCGCTGCCGGAAGTGGTCAGCAAAGCCTGTGGCACCGGCCCCTGCCCAGCCTGATACAGCTTCGCGGCATCACCGGCCACACGCTCGGCCAATGCCGGGTTACTCGGCGACAGGTTGCTGGCACTGCTGGCCACGGTGGCATAAGCCCCCGCTGAAGGCCGCGAATGGAACCAGCCATCGCCCTGGAAATCCTGGGCGATCAGTGCAGAGCCACGCACCTCCCCCTTCTCATCGCGCACCAGGCTGCCATTGGCCTGTTCCGGGAAGGCCACCTGAGCGATCCCGGTCACCGCCAGCGGATAAAGCGCACCGGTGACCACGGTCATCAGCAGGATCAGGCTCAGCGCCGGACGTACATAAGTGTTCATGGTTGGCCTCCTCAGACCAGGTGCAGGGCGTTGAGCAGCAGGTCGATCAGCTTGATCCCGGCGAACGGCACGACGATACCGCCCAACCCGTAGATCAGCAGGTTGCGCCGCAGCAGGTGCGCCGCGCTCGCCGCTTGCACGCGCACGCCGCGCAGGGCCAGGGGGATCAGCACGATGATGATCAGCGCGTTGAACACGATCGCCGAGAGGATCGCGCTCTGCGGGCTGGCCAGGTGCATCAGGTTGAGCACACCGAGCTGCGGGTAGATGGCGGCGAACAGCGCCGGCAGGATGGCGAAGTACTTGGCCACGTCGTTGGCGATGGAGAACGTGGTCAGCGCGCCACGGGTCACCAGCAGCTCCTTGCCGACCTGCACCACGTCCAGCAGCTTGGTCGGGTCGCTGTCCAGGTCGACCATGTTGGCCGCTTCACGTGCGGCCTGGGTACCGTCGTTCATGGCCATGCCGACGTCAGCCTGGGCCAGCGCCGGGGCGTCGTTGGCGCCGTCGCCACACATGGCCACCAGGCGGCCGTCGTTCTGCTCCTGGCGGATGCGCGCCAGTTTTTTCTCCGGGGTGGCTTCGGCGAGCACGTCATCCACGCCGGCTTCGGCGGCGATGGCTGCTGCGGTCAGCGGGTTGTCGCCGGTTACCATCACGGTGCGGATGCCCAGCTTGCGCAGTTCGGCGAAGCGTTCGCGGATACCAGGCTTGACCACATCCTTGAGGTGAATCACGCCGAGCAGGCGCTTGTCGACGCACACCAGCAGCGGCGTGCCACCGCTCTGGGCGATGCGCTCGACTTCGCGGGCCAGCGCGGTCGGCATTTCCAGGCGTTGCATGCCAACGAAAGCCAGCACTGCGTCGACCGCCCCTTTGCGGTAGCAATGTTGCTGGAAGTCGATGCCCGACAGGCGCGTCTCGGCGCTGAAGGCAATGGCTTCAAACTGCTCGGCGCCCGGTTCGACAAAGTCGTGCAACTGACGCAGATACTCGACGATCGACTTGCCTTCGGCGGTGTCATCGGCCAGCGAAGCCAGCAAGGCGCCCTCGCCCAGCTCCCTGGCGGTGACACCGGTGGCGGCATGCAGCGCACTGCAGCGGCGGTTGCCGAAGGTGATGGTGCCGGTCTTGTCGAGCATCAGGGTGTGCACGTCACCGGCCGCTTCCACCGCGCGGCCGGAGCGGGCGATCACGTTCAGGCGCACCAGCCGGTCCATGCCGGCGATGCCGATGGCCGACAGCAGACCACCGATGGTGGTCGGAATCAGCGTCACCAGCAGCGCGGCGAGGAAGATCAGCGGCAGGCTGCCACCGGCGAAGTGGGCGAACGGCTGCAGAGTCACCACCACGATCAGGAAGATCAGGGTCAGGCCGATCAGCAGGATGTCGAGGGCGATCTCGTTGGGGGTCTTCTGCCGCTTGGCGCCTTCGACCAGGGCGATCATGCGGTCCAGGGTCGACTCGCCGGGGTTGCTGGTGACCCGAATCAACAGCCAGTCGGAGACCAGCCGGGTGTTGCCGGTCACTGCCGAACGATCACCGCCGGACTCTCGAATCACCGGCGCAGATTCACCCGTGATGGCCGACTCGTTGACCGCCGCGATGCCTTCGAGCACTTCGCCGTCAGCAGGGATCATCTCGCCCGACACGACCCGCACCACGTCGTCCTTGCGCAGCTGGGCAGCGGCGACGGTTTCGAACGAACCATCATTCCGGCGGCGCTGCGCGGTAAGGCCTTGGCTACCGGCCTTGAGGCTGTCGGCGCGGGCCTTGCCGCGCCCTTCGGCCAGGGCTTCGGCGAAGTTGGCGAACAGTACGGTAAACCACAGCCACAGCGCGATCTGCACGGCAACCGCCGTGCTCACGCCACTGTCAGGGGCGAAGCACAGCACGGTGGTCAACGCGGCCGTCAGGGCCACCACCAACATCACCGGCGAGCGCTTGAGCTGGCGCGGGTCGAGCTTGACGAAGGCTTGCACCAGCGCCGGGCGCCAGAGTGCGGCGAAGCGCGTCTGGTCCTTGGCGCTGTGCTGGGCGTTCACTTCAGGAATGGGCATGTTCATGGTCGGCTCCTCAGAAACCCAGGCTCAGGTGTTCGGCGATTGGCCCCAGGGCCAGGGTCGGCAGGAAGGTCAGGCCACCGACCAGCAGGATGGTCAGCAGCAGCAGGCCAGTGAACAGCGGGCCGTGGGTGGGGAAGCTGTTCAGCCCCTGGGGCGCGCTTTTCTTCGCCGCCAGGCTGCCGGCCAAGGCCAGGATCGGCAGGATGTAGCCAAAGCGGCCAATGAGCATGGCCAGGCCGATCATCAGGTTGTGGAACACCGTGTTGGCACCGAAACCGGCGAACGCCGAACCGTTGTTGGCGGTGCCTGAGGTGTAGGCGTACAGCAACTGGCTGAAGCCATGGGCGCCCGGGTTGCTTACCGCACCCGCCGGGCCTGGCAGGCTGGCGGCGATGGCGCCAAGCACCAGCACGCCGACCGGCATCACCAGCAAGGTAGCCACCAGCAGCTGCACCTCCCGCGCCTGCAGTTTCTTGCCCAGGTATTCCGGGGTGCGGCCGATCATCAAGCCTGCCAGGAACACCGCGATCAGCACGAACAGCAGCATGCCGTAGAGCCCTGCGCCTACCCCGCCGAAAATCACTTCGCCGACCATCATGTTGACCATCGCCACCATCCCGGTGAGCGGGTTCAGGCTGTCATGCATGGCATTGACCGAACCGTTGGACGCGGCGGTGGTGGTCACCGTCCACAGCACCGAACCGGTGGTGCCGAAACGGCTCTCCTTGCCTTCCATGGGCGCATCCTGCTGAACCTGGGCACTCTGCAGCGCCGGATTCGGCTGGTACTCCGACCACAGTGCGGTAGCACCGCCCATCAGGAACAGGCTCAGCATGCAGGCCAGGATCGCCCGGCTCTGGCGCAGGTCCTTGACGTAATGGCCGAAGGTGAATACCAGCGCGACCGGGATGAGGATGATCGAAGCGACTTCGAAGAGGTTGCTCCAGGCCGTGGGGTTCTCGAACGGATGCGCCGAGTTGACGCCGAAGAAGCCGCCGCCGTTGGTGCCCAGTTGCTTGATGGCGATCTGGCTGGCGGCCGGGCCGAGCGGGATGCTCTGGTCGGCGCCTTGCAGGGTCACGGCATGGGCGTAGTCGGCGAAGGTTTGCGGCACGCCCTGCCACACCAGCAGCAGCGCCAGCACCAGGCACAACGGCAACAGGCCGTAGAGGGTGGCGCGGGTCATGTCGACCCAGAAGTTGCCCAGGCTTGTGGTCGAGCGGCGGGCGATGCCCCGGCACAGGGCCACCAGCACGGCCAGGCCGGTGGCGGCGCTGACGAAGTTCTGCACGGTCATGCCCAGCATCTGGCTCAGGTAACTGACCGAGGCCTCGCCGCTGTAGGCCTGCCAGTTGGTGTTGGTGACGAAGCTCACGGCGGTGTTGAAGGCCAGTGACCATTCCTGGCCCGGCAGGTGTTGCGGGTTCAGGGGCAGGTAGCCTTGCAACAGCAGGACAGTGAACAGCAGGAGGAAGCCGGCCAGGTTGAAGGCCAGCAGCGCCAGGGCGTACTGCTTCCAGTTCTGCTCCTGTTCGGCGCGTACCCCGGCAAGCCGGTAACAGCCTTGTTCGACGGGGCCGAGCAGTGGCGTCAGCCAGGTGCGCTGGCCCTCCATGACCTTGTAGTAGAACCGTCCGAGCCAAGGTGCCGGCAGCAGCACGATGGCGAAGAACGCCAACAGCAAAGCGAAGTCGTAACTGTGCATGGCCACTCCCTAGCTGCGATCGGCGCGCAGCAGCGCCACCAGCAGGTAAATCGCCAATGCCACTGCCAGAAGCAGTGACAGCCCGTCGAGCATGTGCATGAGTGGAACTCCCCGTGTTGCGGCTTGGGCCGCTTTGGGGAAATTGTCCGTGGGAGGGGCGTAAAGGGGCGAGATCGAGGGAGGGGGGGTGGGGATAAAGAAAGCGTAAAGATCAGGCTTCTGAGGTGGCAGTACCGGCCCTTTCGCGGGGCAAGCCCGCTCCCACAGGCACCCTACTGTCCTGAGAAAAGTGGGGTACCTGTGGGAGCGGGCTTGCCCCGCGAAGGGGCCGGCACAGAATTAACGCTGCGGCGTCTGCTGCCCTGCGTTGCGGCTCCAGTCCAGCAGCAGGCTGTACCCCACCGCCAGCAAGGTCGGCCCGATGAACAGGCCAATGAAGCCAAAGGCAATCAACCCACCGAACACGCCCAGCAGAACGATCACCAACGGCAAGTTGCCGCCCCGGCTGATCAGGTAAGGCTTGAGCACGTTGTCCACGCCACTGATGACGAAGGTGCCCCACATGCCCAGGAACACCGCCATGCCGTACTCACCCTTCCACACCAGCCAGCCGGTCGCCGGTATCCAGGCCAGCGGCGGCCCCATGGGGATCAGGCTGAGCATGAAGGTGACCAGGCCCAGCACGATGGCCCCCGGCACCCCGGCGATCAGGAAGCCGATCAGCGCCAGCAGCGCCTGAGCCGCGGCGGTGCCGATCACGCCGTTGACCACCCGTTGCACGGTACCGGCCACCAGCTCCAGGTAGTACTCGGCGCGCTCACCCGCCAATCGTTGCAGCAGCCGGAGGACGAACGCCGCCAGGCGCGGGCCGTCTCGATAGAAGAAGAAGACGAAGACCAGGCTCAAGGACAGCTCCAGCATCCCGCTGCCGATCTGTGCACTGCGTGCCAGCAGCCAGTTACCGACCTGCCCGAGGTGAGGCTTGATCGAGGCAATCAGCGCAGCGCCCTGCTGATCCATGGATTGCCACCAGCGCACCAGACGCTCGCCGACCAGGGGTATGCCCCCCAGCCAGTCCGGCGCCTCAGGCAGGCCACCGACCTGCACGTCACGCACGAAGGCAGTGGCATCGCGAATATGGTCCGCCAGGTTGAAACCCAGCCATACCAGCGGCAGTGCCACGATCAGGATCCAGGCCGTGGTCAGCAGGCTCGCGGCAAGGGTTTCACGCCCGCCCAGCACCCGCGTCAGCAAGCGCATCAACGGCCAGCTGGCAAAGGCCAGGATGGCGCCCCACAACAAGGCTGAAATGAAGGGGGCCATCACCCAGAGTGCAGCACCGAGCAAGGCCAGCAGGACGATCTGGATCAACAGGCGGTCATTGTTGGCCATGGTGGCACTCGTTCAACGGATCAGTTCCAGGTGCAGGCCATCGGTTGGGGTGCTGCCGACTTCGAGCCGATTGCTGCGCACCCCGGCCTTGACCAATTGCTCGCGCCAGGCCTCGGCCTGGGCGCCACTGAGGCTGGCGCGCATGGTGCTGTCCAGGTTCAGGCTGCGGCTGAGCAACGTCACCCAGGCCGGCTGCGGGACGCTCAGGTCAGGGTAGTCGAGCTTGCCGGTGTCGCGCATTTCGCGCAGCACCGTGGCGGCCGTGGGCAGCAGGTCACCGAGCGGGCTGCCGGCGACGAACTCCTCCACGTGCAGGTAGGCGCGGCGGTTGCCGCGGGTGACGCTGTACAGCGCGACCAGGGTGTCGGCCTCCTCGGCGGAGCGGCGCAGCAGGATGAATGCCTGCTGCTCGTCACCGCCATTGAGTCGGGCGTTGCCGAATACATCGTTGGCCCACAGGCTGGCTTCGCCACAGTCGCGGCCCTGGCACCAGAACAGCGGGTAACCACCGGCGTGCTGCAGCTCTTCGCGGGCACTGGTGAACGCTTCGCGCGCGGTGCGCTCGACGGGCAGTTCATAGGTCACCGAACTGACCTGGCCACGGCTTTCGACCTTGTCGTCGACGCGCAGCCGGCCGCTGATCTTGCGCAGCGGCCCCATGGGGTAGATGCGTTCCTGCTCCACGGCAGGGCGTTGGTCGACGACCTTGCCATCCACCGGAACGGGCAGGCTGCCGGCCCACAGCAACGGGCTGGCCAGCCCCAGGCAGCCGGCGATGAGAACTCGAATGCTCATCGGCCACCCATGCCGCACGCGGCGCCGGTGAAAAGTTGATGGATGTCTGGCATGTACATGGTTGTCTCCCTGTTCAACCCGCCAAGCCTCGACACTTGTCCGATGCAAGTCAAGCAAAGCCAAAGAAGCGATTGAAACAGTCTGCAACAAGGGTCGCGCCCTGTTCATCGTTCAAGTGCAGGTGATGCCCGCCGGGCAACACGGTCTGCGCAAAGGGTAGCTGCTCCAGCAACTCGGTGTGGCGCGCCAGCATGCCATCGGCGGCCACCACCAGGCTGGCCGGGCAGCTCACCCGGCGCACATAGGCCATCGCCTGGGCCTGGCTCAGGCGCAGCGGGGATGGCAAGGTCAGGCGGCTGTCGCTGCGCCAGCTGTAACCGCCAGGCACCGGCATCAGCCCACGCTGGGCCAGCAGCTCGGCGGCCTCACGGCTGACGGCGACCATGCCTTTCATGCGCGCCTGCACGCCCTCTTCCAGGGTCTGGTAGACCGACTTGCGCTTGCCATCCAGGCGCAACTGGGCCTGCAAGGCCATGCCCAGGCGTTCGCCGGCATCCTGCTCGGCACCGGTCGGCGGAATGACCCCGTCGATCAAGGCCAGATGGCTGACCCGCTCGGGCAGCGCGCCGGCCAGCTGCACCGAAATGATCGCCCCCAGCGAATGGCCGAGCAGTGCAAAACGCTGCCAACCCAGCTGTTCGGCAACCCGCAGCACGTCGTGGGCGTAGTCGGCCAGGGCATAACCGGCCCCCGGTGGCCGGTGTTCGGAGTAACCATGCCCGGCCAGATCGATAGCAACGATGCGCAGGCCCTTCAGCTGCGGTGCCAGGCGGACGAAGCTGTTGGCGTTGTCCAGCCAGCCGTGCAGGGCGATCACCGGCAGGCCGTTCTCGGGGCCGAACAGGTGGGCGGCCAGCTCGATATGACCCAGGCTCAGGCGGACTTCCTCGACCTGCGCGCTCATGCCTGGTTCCAGCGGTCGAACAGGCCTTTGATCAGGCTGGCGGTGTCGGTCGGCCGCTCCAGGGGGAACATGTGGCCACCGGACACGCTGTGGTATTCGCCCTTGGGCATGCCACGCACGGCCAGCGTGTGATGGCGGCGAATCACCTTGCTGCGATCGCCATGCACCATCGCCAGCGGCACCTGCAGCTGCCGCGCGGGGGCTGGGCTTGCGTGGGGGATGCTGCGGTAGATGCTGATTTCGGTGGCCGGATCGAAGCGCAGTCGCAGCCCCTGCTCCGCCTCCTCCAGACCATGCTGCAGATACGCTTCGAGGCAGTCGGGGTCGAAATGGCGGAACAGGCTCTTGCTGGCGAAGTAGTCGCGCGCACTGTCGCGGTCGGTGAAGACCTCACGCCGCCCCAGGGTACGCCCTGCTGCGGTGATGCGGTCGATGAAGCCAAACCGCTTGGCGGTACGCAGCAACCATTGGTCGGCACGGGTCAGCACCGGCGAATCCAGCATCACCACTCCCCGGTAATACTGCGGGCAGCGCAAGGCCGCATGCAGGTGCAGCACGCCCCCCAGGGAGTGGCCCACCCCCCACACCGGCGCATCCTGCCGGGCCAGGTGGTGCAGGAGTTCATCCACCAGGTTCTGCCAGTTCTCGTTCACCGGGAAGCGTGGGTCATGGGCATGTTGGGCCAGATATCCGACCTCGTAGTCCGGCGCCAGGGCAGCGAACAGCTTGCCGTAGGTGGCCGAGGGAAAACCGTTGGCGTGGGCGAAGAAGATCTGCTGCGACATGGCGCCTGGTCCGGACCGAGAAATGATGGCCCATTGTCGGCATCCTGCTGCCGCTCGGCAACGTCCGGAAAGGTCATCGCCAAGGGTGATAAGGTCAGGCACTGCTAGCAATGGGCCCCGTGCACCGGCAACTGAAACAATGTCAGTTGCCGGCGATCAGGCTGGCGAACTGACCGCGCGAAGGGTCATCAGCCCGGCCAATGGCCAGTCGCCCTCCAGCTCCGCCAGGCTGGCGGTGCTCATGGGCGGTGGTTGCTGACCGTGGCCATGCTCGAGCATGCCGACCAACGTACTCACCAGTGGCTGGTGACTGACCAACAGCACCTGCTCCAGGCCCAGCCGCTCGATCTCTGCGATCACCTTTTGCACATCGCTTTCAGGCGTCAGCCAGGGCACGGTGCGCACGGGCTCGGCAAAGCCCAAGGTGTCATGCACCAGCGCCGCCGTCTGCTGGGCACGCACGTAAGGGCTGGCGATGATCGCCTGCAACGGTTGGCCAAGCAGCCGCGCGGCGCTGTGCAGCACCTGTTCGCGGCCATGGGCCGTCAGCCGCCGCTCGGCGTCGGTGTTGGCCCGCGGCTCCGCTTCACCATGGCGCAAAATCCACAGCTTCACAGCTTCGGCTCCTCATCGCGCACCGGATGCGGTGCCGGGGCCACGGCGTGCGGTGCTTCGCCTTCAGGCGCGCGCGGGGCCGGCCAATCGGCGAACGGCCAGGGCTTGTTATCGGTGTGGAAGGTGCCAAAACGGCCGATCTGCGCCAGATACTGGCTAAGGCTGTCGCCGAAGTTCATCAGGCTGGCGCTCGGGGCGCCATAAATGAGCCGGTAGATGAGCTGGACCAGCACCAGGCCGCCCAGCAGCAGCTCGGCCAGTTGCCAGACCACCAGAAACACCAGCATCCACAGCACGCGCAGGATGATCGATTCGCGCTGCGCGCGCTCGGGGGTATCGTTCATGTATCGCTCCTTGCTCTGGTCAGGGCCGCTGAGGGCTCAGTTGAAACCACTGGTGGAAATGAAGTCGACGTCGGTCTTCGGCTCGGCACGCATCAGGTGTTCGATTACCTGGTTCAGTGTACGACCCTCGAACAGGATGGCGTGCAGGCCGGCTACCAGCGGCATGTAGACCTGCATCTCCTGCGCCTTGGCCTTGAGTACCTTGATCGTGTTGACCCCTTCGGCCACCTCGCCCAAGCGATTGACTGCCTGCTCCAGGCTCAGGCCCTGACCCAGGGCATGACCGACCTGGTAGTTGCGGCTCTTGGGCGAGGAACAAGTGACGATCAGGTCGCCGACCCCGGCCAGGCCGAGGAACGTCATGGGGTTGGCACCCTGACTCACGGCAAAGCGGGTCATTTCGGCCAGCGCGCGGGTAATCAGCATGCTCTTGGTGTTCTCGCCCATGCCCAAGGCCACGGCCATGCCAGCGATGATGGCGTAGACGTTCTTCAGCGCGCCGCCAAGCTCCACACCAAAGCGATCGCTGCTGGCATAGACCCGGAAGGTGCGCCCGTGCAGCACGTCCTGAACGCGCTGGCAGAGCGCTTCGTCCTCGCTGGCGACCACGGTGGCGGTCAGTGCATGCTCGGCGATCTCGCGGGCCAGGTTCGGCCCCGACAGCACGCCGATGCGCGCCTGGGGCGCGATCTCTTCGAGAATCTGGCTCATCAGCTTGAAGCTCTGCGCTTCGATACCCTTGGTCAGGCTGACCAGGCATTTGCCACGCAGCAGCTCGGCATGCGGTGCCAGCACACTGCGCAGGGCGCTGGAGGGCAAGGCAACGAAGATCAGGTCACTGGCCTGCACGGTAGCCAGCAGGTCGTTGACCGGCTCGACCCCGTCGTGCAGACGGATGCCTTTGAGGTAGCGCGGGTTCTCGCGATTGACGCGCATCGCCTCGGCTTGCTCAGGGTCGCGCATCCATTGGCGCACCGGCACACCGTTCTCGGCCAGCAGGTTCGCCACGGCGGTGCCGAAGCTGCCGCCTCCCAGAACTGCAACAGGTTGCTGTTCAGTCATATTCAATCCATTAAAGCCATAAGTTAAGTGGCGACCTGGCCATTATACGGCGCGCCTGCGTCAGAACCAGTAGCAGTGCCGGCCCTTTCACAGAACGGTGATTTGCCGCACTGGCAAAACCCCCATGGTCAGTTAACATGCCTGTTTCAACTCTGAGACAAGGCCGTACCGTGGTCCCTGGCACGCCCCCCTACCCTCGCCTGCTGCTGCTCACTGCCCTGCTCGGCGGCCAGGCAGCCGCCAACGACCTGTTCATCGACAACGCCGATCTGCCTCAGGTTCTGACCGCCACGCGACTGAAACAATCCCCGGCAGCGGTGCCGGGCAGCATGACCGTGCTGGACAGCGAACTGATCCGCGCCAGCGGCGCGCGCGACATCCCTGACCTGCTGCGCCTGGTGCCGGGCATGATGATCGGCTACGGCGCTGGCAACCAGCCGACCGTCAACTACCACGGCACCAACGTCAACGAAGCACGGCGCATGCAGGTGCTGATCGATGGCCGCTCGGTGTACCGCGCGGGCCTGGCCACGGTGGACTGGAGCGACATCCCGGTGGCGCTGGAAGATATCGAGCGCATCGAGGTGTTCCGCGGCCCCAACACTGTCAGCTACGGCGCCAATGCGCTGATGGCGGTGGTCAACATCCTGACCCGCAACCCGGCCGACAGCCACGGCACACGCATGAAGCTGACCCGCGGTGAGAATGGCATCGACGACTACTACCTCAGCCACGGCCTGGGCTGGGACGGCGGCGACCTGCGCCTTTCGGTGTCGGGACAGAAGGACGACGGTTTCGATGAAAACCAGTTCGGCCAGGACTACCGTGACAGCCGCCGCCTGAACCGCTTCAACCTCAGCGTCAGCCACATCCTGGCGCCGAACCAGACCCTGGAATGGCAACTGGCGGCCAAGGAAGGCAGCAACCAGCGCCCCTACACCTACCAACCCGTGTTCGGCCGCTATGCCGCGGGCAACGACGCCGATGTCAACGCCAAGGATTACGCAGGCTCCGTGCGCTGGAACATCGACTTCAATCCAGAGCACAGTCTGTACGTCCAGGGCTCGGCCCAGCACTTTGACCGCCAGCAGGTCTGGCGGGCCTGCGATGCCCTGATGGCGTTCAGCCCGGCATTGACGCAGCTCTGGCATCTGAACCCGGACTTCGCCGAAAAAGTGGCACGCAATCTATCGACAGGCAATTTGCCGACCACTACCGACCCCAGGCTCGGCGCACTCCTGACACAGGCCAAGGCGCAATGGAGCCAAGGCGGCAGTGATACCGTTTGCGGCGATGTCGACCAGAGCACCCGGGAAACCCGCTACGACCTGGAGATCCAGGACACCCTGAGCCTCACCGACAGCCTGCGCCTGCTCAGCGGCATGAACTTCCGCTATGATCGCGCCGATTCGCAGACCTACTTCAATGGCAGCCTCGACGACCAGACCTGGCGCCTGTTCGGCCAGCTCGAATGGCGCGCCGACGAGCACTGGATCCTGCAGGGCGGCGCGATGCTCGAAGACTCGAAGTTGTCCGGCAGCTCCCTGACCCCGCGCATGGCGGTGAACTACCTGATCACCCCGCGCCACGGATTGCGCGCGGTGTACTCCGAGGCGGTGCGTTCGCCCGACATGTTCGAGAACAACGTCAACTGGAGCTACACGGTCAAGAACCTGACCCCCAATCGCTTCGGCGAGCAGCATGGCGAATACTTCGTCAAGACCCGTGGCCCCGGAGACCTCGACCAGGAGCGCATGCGCTCTCGCGAGCTGGGCTACAACGGCCAGTTCACCGAACTGGACCTGAGCATGGATGTGAAGCTGTTCTACGACGAAATCACCGGAATGATCAGCGAGCCCTTGCGCAACAACCAGTACATTGCCAGCAACGCCAACAAGGCCCGCTTCAGCGGCAGCGAAGCCCAGCTGGACTGGCGTGCGACCCGCCGCGACCGCCTGCGTTTCACCTATGCCTACGTCGACGCCTGGGCCAGCAACCCCGCTGACAGTGCCAACACCGCCCGCAACAGTGGCTCGGCCGGCTGGATGCGCGAATGGGGCGAGGGCTGGTCGAGCGCGCTGTTCTACTATGGCGACGATGCCCTCAATCAGTACCGCTACGAGCGCCTCGACCTTCGCCTGGCCAAGCGGTTTCGCATCCAGAGCAGCAACCTGGAGCTGGCCGCCCTGTGGCAGCAACGCCTGGACGATGAGCCGACCACCACGGAGCAGAACCTCTACGACAGCCGCCACCGCCTGAGCGTGAGCGCGGAGCTGGAGTTCTGATGGCCCGCCTGCTGTGCCTGCTGCTGTTCTGCCTGTGGCCACTGGGTTCGCTGTCCGCCAGCGAAATCCTGGTGGTCGGTGGCGAGGATCAGCCTGGCATACGCAGCTTCGCCACGGCCCTTGAAAGCCGTCGCAGCCATGACAAGGTGAGGTTCCAGACCGTCGCCGAGCTGCCCCGCCCCAGTCAGCTGAAGGCCGACCTGCGCCTGGTGCTGCTCGACAGCGCCGCGCTGGAGTGGCGCCTTGGTGAAGCCGCCGGCCCCCCCGCCCTGGCCATGCGCATCAGCCGGGTACAGGCTCATCAGCGCCTGGGAAAGTCGCGCCCCGCCTACCTGACCCTGCTCTGGAGTGACCCGCCCCTGGCCCGGCAACTGCGCCTGGCCCGCTACCTGCTGCCCCAGGCCCAGCGCATTGGCGTCCTGTACGGCAAGCAGAGTCACTTCCTGCTCGACGAGCTGCGCCTGGCGGCGCGCCCGCTCGGCCTGGAGATCGTCGCCCAGGACTGGCCAGACCAGCGCGACAGCAGGCCACTGCAGCATCTGCTGGGCAGCAGCGATGTGCTGCTTGGCCTTGAAGACCCCGACCTGTACAACTCCAAGACCGCGAAAAACCTGCTGCTCAGCAGTTACGGCCGGCAGATGGCGATGATCGGCCCGAACGCGGGCTTCGTCCGCGCCGGCGCCCTGGCCAGCACCTACAGCGATCAGGAAGACTGGCTGAGGGTGCTCGACCAGTTGCTTGACCTCCCACCCGCACGCTGGCCGCGCGGCCTCTACCCGACGCGTTTCAGGGTCAGCGGCAACCAGCAGGTAGCCCGTGCCCTGGGCCTTGAACCGATCGATCAGAAGGCCACTGCCAAGGCCCTGGCAGAAGGAGAACCCAACCCATGAGCAAACGCCTGAGCTGGGACATCCATACCCGCACCCAGATCATCAGCCTGGGCCCTGCACTGCTGTTGACCTTGCTGCTGATCAGCTTCTTCACCTTCGTGCGCATCCAGGATTTGCGCCAGGAGCTCAACCACACCGGGCAACTGATCGCCAACCAGCTGGCGCCGGCCTCCGAGTACGGGGTGATCTCCGGCAACAATGAAGTGCTCGAAGGCCTGATGCGCGCCACCCTGAGCATTCCCCATGTGCGCTTCCTGGAAGTGCAGGACGGCCGCAACCACATCCTGGTGTACGTCGAGCAGTCCGATGAAAGCAACAATCGGGCGCAGCGGGTGGAAGTGTTCCAGGCCCCGATCCGGCTGCAGCAGATCCGCCTCGACAACGACTTCCTGCAGCAAGGCAAGGCATCGCCAACGTCCATCGGTGACGACTACCTGGGGCGGGTCATCGTCGGCATGTCGGATGACGCGTTCAGCCAGCGCCAGCAGGAAATCGTGATCAAGGCCGGGATCCTGGCCCTGTTCGCCCTGCTGTTCACCTTCCTGCTTGCCCGCCGCCTGGCACTGAGCCTGGCCAAGCCGATCAGCGACATGGGCCATGCGGTCAAGGCCATCCAGCAGGGTGAATACGATGCGCCGCTGCCGGTGGTCGACGACAGCGAGCTGGGTCACCTGGCCCGCCACATCAACAACCTGGCCAGCGCCCTCGAGCAGGCCAGCATCGAACAGAAGCAGGCAATTGCCCAACTGATCCAGGCCCGCGAGGAGGCCGAGCAGGCCAACGGCGCCAAGTCGGAATTCCTGGCAATGATGAGCCACGAGCTGCGCACGCCCATGAACGGTGTGCTGGGCATGCTGCAACTGCTGGAAACCACCCAGTTGACCAGCGAACAGGCCGACTACACCGCAGTCGCCAGCGAATCCACCGGGCACCTGCTGAAGGTGATCAACGACATCCTCGATTTCTCGCGTATCGAGCGCACCAACCTGGAGCTGGAACACATCGACTTCAACCTGGGCGAGCTGATCGCCAGCAGCGTGCAGTCGTTCCAGCACAGCGCGCAGCAGCGCGGCCTGGCGTTGCACCTGCAATTGCCTGCCGACGCCGAGCGGCTGCAGGTGGTTGGCGACCCGACCCGGATACGTCAGGTGCTCCTCAATCTGGTCGGCAATGCCTTGAAGTTCACCGAACGTGGCCAGATCATGGTTGAAGCACGCTGGCAAATGCTCGACCGCCAGCAACTGTGGTTTACCTGCAGCGTGCGCGACACCGGCATCGGGATCGACAACGAACGCCTGGAGATGATGTTCATCGCCTTCCAGCAGGCCGACAGTTCGATTTCTCGCCGCTATGGCGGTACCGGTCTGGGCCTGTCGATCGCCCGTACCCTGGCCGAACGCATGGGCGGCAAGCTGCGCGGTGAGAGCCGCGAAGGCTTGGGGTCGACCTTTACCCTGGAAATGCCACTGACTCTGGCCAGCCCCACGCCGGCGACCTTGTCAGGCAGTGCGCTTGATCTGGAGCCGATGGCCGAGGGCGAACGGATCCTGCTGGTGGAGGACAATCCGGTCAATCAAAGTGTCATCGAGGCCATGTTGCGCAGCCTGGGCCTGGAAGTCAGCGTGGCCCATGACGGCATACAGGCGGTCGACCAGGTCAGCCAGCAGCGCTTTTCCGCCGTGCTGATGGACTGCCGCCTGCCCCAGGTGGACGGCTATGAGGCCACCCGGCGCATCCGCCTGCTGCCCGGCACCGCCCAGCTACCGATCATCGCCCTGACCGCCAATGCGTTGCAGGGCGACCGAGAGCGCTGCCTGGCCGCCGGCATGAACGATTATCTGAGCAAACCGTTCCGCCGCACCGACCTGCAGCGGGTATTGCAGCGCTGGTTAACCCGGCCAGACAGCCGCGACTGGCGATAAATGCTAAAGTGCGGCAGTCTTAAGGACTGGACAGGACCCTCGTCGGCCCTGAAAATAGACGTTTCAGTGCACACCTGTACTTCTTTCGCCAGGTGCGCTGTGACTTTCACCACAACGCAATAGTCTACCTGTAGGCTGCCGCCCGGAGAGATGCCGGGTTGGCCGGGAAGATTCATCCCCTGCCACAGGGGGTTATTGAGGAGCTCGCATGACCAAACAACACGCCTTTACTCGGGAAGACCTGCTGCGCTGCAGTCGCGGTGAGC
>Ga0160431_100369_pt1 | contig 22932 bp, 19 predicted proteins | sample HID1971K_E0MG_FD_108212 | JGI IMG/M metagenome (GOLD analysis project Ga0160431, IMG submission 108212) | Enriched millipede-associated microbial communities from UW Madison campus, WI, USA - HID1971K_E0 MG | ecosystem: Host-associated > Arthropoda: Insects > Digestive system > Unclassified ...
GGCGACGAATACCTGAGTCAGCACGTAGTCGACGACGGCCATGGCGGTTGCCGACAGTGCGACACCGGTGAGGATCAGCTGCACGCCGTGGAGTCCGGATCGCGCGGTGAACAGCACGATCACCCCGGCGATCACGAGGGCGCCGATCACCGCGCCGAGCGCTGCCTGCGCCAGGGAGCCGCCGAGCACGAGCATCACGACGACCGCTCCGACGGAGGCTCCGCTGCTGATGCCGATCACGTCGGGACTGGCGAGCGGGTTGCGGGTCAGACTCTGGAACACGGCACCGGCGACGGCGAGGCTCGCGCCGACGACGATCGCCACGAGGCTGCGCGGCAGGCGGCGTCCGAGCACGAAGAATTCGTCGAGACGCTCGGGCGGGCGCCCGAGCAGCGTCTCGATCAGTGCGGCCGGGGTGATGACGTACTCGCCGATCATGAGCGCGGCGACCAGCAGCACGAGCAGGATGCCGGCGAGGATGCCGCAGACCACCGCGGTGCGGTGGCTGAACCGCACCGACCAGCGCGCGCCGCGCAGGACCCGGTCGTCGGCGGTGAGCGCGTCGCTGCGCAGGCTCACGACAGTCCCGCCGTCCGCTTGCCGACCACGAACGCGATGAGCAGGGGCCCGCCGATCAGCGCCGTGACGATGCCGACCTGCACCTCGCCGCCGCCGCCGATCACGCGCCCGAGCGTATCGGCCAGCAGCAGCATCGCTGGTCCCGCGAGCAGGGACAGCGGGAGCACCCGTCGAAGGTCGGGACCGACGAGGCGGCGCAGCAGATGCGGGATGACCAGGCCGACGAACGCGATGGGCCCGGCGATCGCGGTCGCGGTGCCGCACAGGAGGGTGACCGCGATGAGCACGAGCGCGCGCACGACGCCCGGCTTGACCCCGAGCGCGATCGCGCTGTCGTCACCGAGCGCCATCAGGTTCAGGGCGGGGCCGAGCACCAGGGCCAGGAGCACTCCGACCACGATGAAGGCCACGAGCGGCAGCGCCTCCTCGACCGGACGGGCGGTGAGGGAGCCGACCCGCCAGAAGCGGAACGCGTCGAGCACGGTCTCGTCGGTCAGCACGATCGCCTGCGAGGCACCGGCGAGGATGGCGGAGAAGGCGACACCGGCGAGGATCAGTCGCACGGGCGAACCGGAGGCGAACCGGGTTCCCGAGAACCAGAAGATCACGGCGGAGGCCAGCGCGGCTCCGGCGAGCGCGAGCCAGATCGTCCCGCCGACGCCGAGGGCACCCAGCACGCTCATTCCCGCGACGACCCCGAACGAGGCGCCGGCGCTGACGCCGAGCATCCCGGGGTCGGCGATCGGGTTGCGGGTGAGCGCCTGCATCAGCACGCCGGCGGCGCCGAGCGCGACACCGCAGATCACGGCGTTGACGGTGCGGGTGACGCGCAGTTCGCCGACGATGTTCAGCACGTTCTGGTCGCCCGTGCCGAACAGGGAGAGCACGACCTCGTCGAGGGGCACGAAGCGGGCGCCGACGGCGAGGCTCAGCGCCAGGGAGACGACCAGCACGATCGACACGAGAGCGATGCCGCTCCAGGCGGGCAATCGGGATGCCGCGACCGGAGCGCGACGGCGCTCGACGAGGGCGGGCTCGACACTCATATTTGGATAGCCTAACCAAATATCGCTAGTGTCGTTGCACGTGAACAGACCTTCCCGCACCCGCATCCGTCCGCTCGCCACCGCCGCTGCATCCCTCGCCGCGATCGCCCTGATCGCCACCGGATGCTCCAGCACCCCCGCCGCCGAGGAGTCCGCCCCCGCGGCGAAGGACTCGAGCTACACGGTCGAGCACGCGATGGGCGAGACCGAGTTCGAGACGGTTCCCGAGCGGATCGTCGTGCTCGACTCCCCGCAGATGGACGCCCTGGTCGCGCTGGGCATCACCCCCGTCGGCGCACCCGAGATCGGCGCGGGCCGCGGCTTCCCGGCCTACCTCGCCGACGACCTCGACGGCACCGAGTCGATCGGCTTCATCGCCGAGCCCGACGTCGACGCGATCGCGAACCTCGCCCCGGACCTGATCATCGGGTCGAAGGTGCGTCACGAGGCCCTCTACGAGGAGCTGTCGGCGATCGCCCCGACCGTCTTCTCCGAGGACACCGGCACCAACTGGACCGAGCAGGCGGAGCTGACCGCCGCCGCCGTGAACCAGAGCGACGAGATGGACGAGCTCATCACAGGCGTCGAAGACCGAGCGGCCGAGGTCGGCAAGGCCGTCGACGCCGAGGGCACCACCGCTTCGATCGTGCGCTTCCGCGCCGACAACTTCCGCCTCTACGGCCCCGGCACGTTCTCGGGCTCGCTGCTCACCGACATGGGCTTCGACCTGGGCGCCGACCGCGACTGGAACGAGTACTCGATGATGGAGCTCAGCCCCGAGCTCTACGAGCAGATCGACGGCGACGTCGTGTTCTTCATGAGCCCCGGCGGCGACCCGACCGCGACCACCGAAGCGCAGATCACCCGGCTGTGGGGCGCGCAGCCCGGCCCCGCCGGCGACAAGGCGTTCTCGGTCGAGGACGACACCTGGATGGTGGGCATCGGCGTGATCGGTGCGAACCTGGTGATCGACCAGGTCGAGGACCTGCTCGGCTGACCCCGTCCGGATCGCCCGGACCGCTCCCTCCCGCAGGGGGACCGAGCCGTTCGGGCGATCCGAACCCCGGAGGAATCCATGACCGCCCAGCATCCGGCGCTCGAAGCCCGCGGACTCGTCGTCGCCTACGACGGCAAGGTCGTCGTCGACGGTGTCGACCTCACCCTCCCCCAGGGGTCGTTCACCGTCATCCTCGGCCCGAACGCCTCCGGCAAGTCGACGGTGCTGCGCGCGCTCGCCCGGGTGCTGAAGCCCGAGTCCGGCGATGTGCTGTTCGACGGCCGCGCGCTCGGCGAGTACGGATCCAAGGAGCTCGCCCGACGGATGGGCCTGTTGCCGCAGGACGCGATCGCCCCCGAGGGGATGCGGGTCGCCGACCTGGTCTCGCGCGGCCGGTATCCCCACCACTCGGCGCTGCAGCGCTGGACCGCCGCCGACGACGAGGCCACGCGCGACGCCCTTGCGGCGACGAACACCGCCGAACTCGCGGAGCGCTACGTCGACCAGCTCTCCGGCGGGCAGCGACAGCGGGTGTGGGTGGCGCTGCTGCTCGCCCAGCAGACCCCGGTGATGCTGCTCGACGAGCCGACGACGTTCCTCGACATCGCCCACCAGTACGAGCTGCTCGATCTGCTGCGGACCCTCAACCAGCAGGGCAAGACCGTGATCGCGGTGCTGCACGACCTGAATCAGGCCGCGCGGTACGCCGACAACCTCGTGCTGATGAAGGAGGGCCGTGTGGTCGCCACCGGCTCCCCCGCGGAGCTGATCACGGCGGAACGGGTCGGCGACGTCTTCGGGATCGACGCCGTCGTGACCCCCGACCCGGTCACCGGCACCCCGATGGTGGTGCGGCGGTAGGAGCTCGGTCGCAGATTCGCATCCGGGTCGCACGGTTCCACCGAGTCCCTGCGACCTGAGTGCGAATCGACGTCGGGCCGCGCGGCTACGGTTGAGGGATGACGATCACCGCCGCCGCAGACGGCTCCGCCCTGGGCAACCCCGGCCCCAACGGCTGGGCCTGGTACATCGACGACGCGAACTGGGCGGCCGGCGGCTCCCCGCACGGCACCAACAATCAGGGTGAGCTGCGGGCCGTGCTCGAACTTCTGCTCGCGACGGCCGGCACCGACGAGAAGCTGCTGATCGAGTGCGACAGCCGCTACGTGATCGACTCCGTGACCAAGTGGATGCCGGGATGGAAGCGCAAGGGCTGGCGCAAGTCCGACGGCGGCCCGGTGCTCAACCGCGACCTGCTCGAGGGCATCGACGAGGCGATCCGCGGCCGCGACGTGGAGTTCTCCTGGGTCAAGGGCCACGCCGGACACCCGCTGAACGAAGCCGCCGACGAACGCGCGAACGCTGCTGCCAAGGCCTACCAGGCGAAGCAGGAGCCGCGTCGCGGGCCCGGATTCACCCGGGGGACGGATGCCGGGGCTGCGGTCGCCGCGTCCGCACCGGTCGCCGCATCCGCACCGAGACCCGCCTCCGCACCGGCATCTGCTGCATCGCCCTCCGGTCACCCGGACCGAGCCGCCGCGGTGGCGACGGACGACCGGCGCGCGGCTCCGACCACGGCAGCCGCCGCATCCGCACCGTCTCCGGCCGCATCCGCCTCGCTCGCCGAGCCGCTGTGGGCCGAGGCCTCCGATCTCCTCGACGGGCTCGACTCCGCGCAGGACGACCCGATCGTCCTCCGCATCCCCCTCTCCAGCGACGAGCACGCCCGCCTCCGCGATCGCGCGGAAGCCCAGGGCGTGTCGCTGGAGGAGGCGCTCCGCCGCCTGATCTGACCACGGCGGCACTCCCCGGCGCAGGCCATCGCGCCGAGCCAGGCCGATCCATCCGCGATCGGCCTGATATTCACCGTGCGCGACGGCTGCTCGGAGGTCGGATCCGTAGACTCGGCTGATGAGGGAATGGGCGGTGACGCAGCGGTGAAGGCCCGCACGGTCTTCGGCCTGCTCCGCCTCAGCGCGGCCGCCGTCTGCCTGGTGGCGCTCATCCACCGGCTCAGCTGGGGGCTCGCCTCGCACACCGTGGCGAGCCAGAACTTCTTCGCGTACCTGACCAACCAGTCGAACATCGCGTTCGTCGTGCTGCTGACCGTCGCAGGCATCATCGCCCTCCGCCGCGTCAGGGATCCTCGGTGGCTCACCGTCGCACTGGCCCTCGTGCTGACCTGGACGATCACCGCCGGGCTGGTGTTCGCGATCCTGGTCTGGCAGGCGGGCATCCGCGGCATCCGCATCGATGTGCCGTGGTCGGATCAGGTGCTGCACTTCTGGCTCCCGGCCGTGACGGTGGCTGCGTGGGCCCTGGCGCCCGGTCACCGGTCCGTACCGTGGCGGGTCGTCCCGGTGACGCTGGCGTACCCGATCCTCTGGGGCGTGGCCACCATGATCCGCGGGCCGCTGATCGGCTGGTATCCGTACTACTTCCTCGATCCGCGACAGGTGAGCGGACCCGGGGAGTTCCTGGTCTCGTCCGCCATCGCGCTCGGCGCCTTCGCCGTCGTGGCCTCCCTGCTCGTGCTGATCAGCCGTATGCCGCTCCCCCGACGGCTGCGTGTGGATGCCGACGAGGAGGTCGATCCGCCTGACGGCGACTCCGCGGCGGACGCGGACCACTCGGCGGAGGACTCCCGACGGAACGAGAGCCCGGTGCGGGCGGGTCAGACGTAGATCGACAGCGAGGCGAGCGCCGCGTCGAGCGCAGCATCCTCATCCAGCTCGGCGAACGACGCGGCAGCCGCGCCTCCGACGATCCCGACGAGGACGTTCTCGCCGGCCACCGGGCGCAGGTTGATCCACGTCGGGATCATGACGTGGCCCCCGACGGCATGCCAGATCGCCTCATCGTTGTCCCAGAACGGCTCGTCCCACCGCAGCCATACCGTCTCGATCGCCCCCATCCCGAGCGCCGATATCGCGCCGCGGTTGGCGAAGGGCAGGGGCGGATCGAACTCGATGCTGCGCTCCTGCAGCACGCCGAGCGGGACCGTGACGATGACGCGATCGAACGAAAGCGCCTCGCCCGTGCCGAGTCGCACGCTGACCCCGGTGTCGTCGTAGGCGAGCCGGGCGACCGGCGAGCTGAGCCCCACCTGCACCCCGTCGAGCGCGTGCTCGACGAAGGGCGTGAGGCTGTCTGCGGCCGCCTGCGGGTCTCCGGCGGGCAGCGGCGGAGCGAACCAGCTCGAGAGCTCGTCGGCGTCCGCGCCGGTGCGAGCCGCCAGGATCGCGAGCAGCGTCGCCGTCCCGGGATCGGCGGGGTCGAGGCCGGCGGCGGTCAGGGCATCGGCGACCGACGAGTCCTCCGGTGCGGACTGGGCCGCGGCCACGGCCTCCGTCAGAGGCTGCGGGTCGACGGGGTCGATGTCACCGTCGGGAGTGCGCCACAGCTCGCCCGCCAGGTCGACGATGCCGACCTCTCCGTTGCGCAGGCGATCGAGCACGTCGGCGTCCTCCTCACTGAAGAGCCAGGCGCCGAGCTGAACCGGCATCGGCCATGAGTCGTCGACCCGGGAGAACACGCGCCCGCCGACGCGGTCCCGCGCCTCGAAGACCGTCACCTGCATGCCGCGCGCGGCGAGCAGCGCGGCGGCCGTCGCACCCGAGAGACCGGCGCCGACCACGGCCACGCGCTCCCCCGGAACCCCGGGGCCCATGAGCTCCTCCGCCGCACGCGTGCCGGAGCTGATCGCACCCCGCACGGTGCCGGGGGCCTCTTCATCCGTCGCCTCGCCCGCGAAGAACAGTCGGTCGTCGATCGGTCGCGCGAGAGCGGTGCGGGTCGCTCCCAGGACGCCGACCGGAGTGAAGCTGGCCGCACCGCGGGAGAACGGGTCCGTCGTCCAGGTGCTGCGGATGCTCGCGGCCGGGGCGGGCACACCCGGCGGGGGCTCGGGCTCACGCGTGCGGGTGGGTGTCGGCGTGGGCGCGGGTTCGGGGGTGCAGGAGGCGAGAAGCACCGAGGCGACGCCGGCTCCGGCGCCGAGGAGCAGAGTGCGGCGCGTGATCCTCATCGTGTCGCCACTTTATCCCGCCCGGCGGGGTTCCGCCCGTCGGCGGCCGTCCGTCTGCGTTCACAATTCAGGAAGAAGGCGCCTTCAGACGGCAGAACCGGCCGGATCCGCGGGGACCCGGCCGGTTCTTCCTGAGTTGTGAACGCGGTGCCACGCTCAGACGGTGAGCAGCTCCCGCTCCAGGCGGGCGAACGACGACTCCATGCCGTCGGCCATGCCGGTGGCGAGGATCATGTCGCGCGTCTCCTTGTCGGGGTACTCGATGAGCAGCGTGACGAGGGTCGCGCCGTCCTCCTCGTACAGGTTCAAGTCGTTGAGCGTCTCGGTCGGCAGGCCCTGCATGCGCTCGGTGCTGACCGCGCGGCGTGGAGCGTCGATCAGAAGCGCCTCGCCCTCGAAGCCGAACGGCTGCCCCTCGGTGTCGCCGACGGGCGCCCAGGAGTTGCGGTACGACTGCCCCACCTCGGTGGCGGCGACGCACTCCGTCATCTCCCAGCCGTCGGGGCCGAGCATCCACTTGCGGATCAGGTCGGGCTCGAAGTGGGCGCGCCAGACCAGCTCGCGCGGCCCCTCGACCAGACGCGTGATGCGCACGTGGGTGTCGTCCAGCAGCTCCACCCGGGTGCCCTTGCCCTGCGCGTACTCGCGGAGATCCTGCAGCACGGTGTCGAGCTGCGCCATCGCCATCTTGATGCCCTCGACCTGGCCCATCTCGACGACCTGCTCCAGCGCGTCGACCGAGTCGAAGTGGCTGGTCGTGACCATGCGGGTGCCCTCGGCGGTGGGCTCGAACGCGAACGACATCCGCTGCGCGGGGAAGCCCTCGAGCGGCTTGCCCTCGTCGTCGACGAAGGAGTCGATGACCTCGAAGCCGTTGGGCGCGTCGATCGACACGAACTCCCACGCCCCCGACGACTTCTCGCCGCGCGGACCGTTCATCGAGTAGACCGCTCGGCCGCCGACGGTGTGGTCCCAGGCGGTGAAGGTCGCCGGCCATCCCGGAGGGCCCCAGAATCGGTTGAGCTGCTCCGGGTCGGTGTAGGCGTTCCAGACGCGGTCGATCGGTGCGGCGAAGTCGGCGACCACGGTCATGGTGAGGTTCTCGGCATCGGTGGTGACGTCGGTGACAGGCATTTCAGTCTCCTTGTTCCTTGTTCGTGTTGTCTGTGCTGTCAGATGGGCCGGACCGAGTCGTCTCGGCCAGCAGGTCGTCGAGCCGGGCGATGCGCGACCGCCACAGCTCTTCGTATCGGGCGAGGAGCGCCCTGGCGCGGGCGATCATCTCGGGGTTCGCGCGGACGAGCCGCTCGCGTCCCTCGGCGCGCTTGACGATGAGGTTCGCGGCCTCGAGCACGGCGACGTGCTTCTGCACCGCGGCGAACGACATCTCATATTCGGAGGCGAGGGTCGAGACGGACTGCTCCCGCTCGATCGTCCGACGCAGGATGTCGCGCCGGGTCGACGTCGCCAGTGCGTGGAAGACACGGTCGACCTCCGCTTCGCTCAGTTCCCTTTGTGCAACCATTTGGTTGTACGTTATGCCTGAGGAGAACGTGTGTCAAGAGGGTGCGGACATCCCCCGCGGCTCACTCCCCGATCGAGGCGAGGAGGATCCGGACGAGTGCCCGATGAGCGTCGCCCTCATCGATGCGGGAGGCGAGCACCGCGCCCGAGAGCACGTCCGCGGAGGCGAACGCCGCCTCCAGGGCGATCGGATCGATGTTCTCGGCGCCGACCACGCGGGCGAGGGCGGCGCGACAGCGTTCCACGTACGACGCCACCGACTCCTGCCGTATCCGCGCGAGCACCGGCGTGCCGTGGAGAGCAGCCACCACGCCGGCCATCTCCACGCCTTCGGCACGGGCACAGGCGATGTAGCTCGCGGCGACGACGTCCACGACACCCTGGGCGTCGGGCCGGGCGCTCGCCAGCGCGGTCTCGAGCGACGCGTCCTGGCGCTCGTCGAATTGGCGATACAACGCGGCGAAAAGTCCCGATCGGTCACCGAAGTGCTCGTAGACGACGGGCTTCGTGATGCCCGCCCGGTCGGCGAGCGCGCCGAGGGTCAGTGCGTCTGCGCCCTCGGTGCGGATCATCTCGCGCGCGACACCCAGGAGCTGTGCGCGCCGGTCGGCCTTGGACAGCCGCGGTCGCGCACCTTCTCTCGCCTTCGTCATCCCACTCCTCGCGACCCATAGCTACCATGAGTAAGTTACGGTTGGTAGGTAACAATCCTACCCCGTGCCATCGGCACATCCACGATCCGAGGAGAGACATGACCGCCGACCTCCGGCCCACCGCACACTGGATCTACGCGCATCCGCAGTCGGGATCCCTGAACCGGCAGCTGTTCCAGGCAGGGGCGGAGGCGCTCTCCGCACGCTATGACGTGCAGACCTCGGATCTGTACGCCCAGGGGTTCGATCCGCTGCTCGCACAGCGCGACCTCGGCGGGCGCGAGGGGAACGTGGTCGACCTGATGGGCGAGGTGCACGAGCGCGAGCTCGTTCCCGAGGATGTGCGCCTCGAACAGCGCAAGCTCGAAGCCGCAGAGCTGCTCGTCTTCCAGTTCCCCCTCTGGTGGTACGGCGCACCGGCGATCCTCAAAGGCTGGTTCGATCGGGTGTTCACCAACGGCTTCGCCTACGGCGGTGTCGACGCGGAGACGGGACTGCCGCTCCGCTATGGCGAGGGCGGCCTGACGGGCAAGCGCGCGCTCATCGTCGTGACGGCGGGCGAAGATGCACGGAGCATCGGCGCACGAGGCATCAGCGGCGACATCGATGCGCTGCTGTTCCCGATCACGCACGGCACGCTCTGGTACACGGGGATCGAATCACTCGACCTCCACGTCATCCACGACGCCGACACCCTCGATGCCGCGGCCGTCGCCTCCGAGCGCGATCGGCTGACGAGGAGACTCGCCGGCATCCACGAGGAAGCGCCGTCTCAGCCGTACCGCGCCCTGCGCGACGGCGACTACCGGGGCACGCGAGCGCTGCGCGCCGACATCCTTCCCGGACGAACCGATCTCGACATCCACCGCGTCGACCGCGCGTCCAGAGCCGACCGGCAGGCGGAGCGGCGGACGCCCGCCTGATCGGCGGTCCACGGGCCGGTGCGAGTCAGACTCCGTCGTGGATGCGGGCCGGTGCGGCATCCGCCTGCGCCGTCTCCACCACGACGACCTCGGCCTCACGTCGGAAGATGATCTTGAAGATCGGGAAGAACACGGCGCACGAGATGAGTGCGTTGATGAGCATCGTGATCACGTCGGCGACCGTCTCGCCGGCCGCGCCCATCCCCCAGGTGACCATCAGCAGCTCGTAGATCGGCGTCTTGTAGAGCGTCTGCAGAGCTGCGGCACCGAAGGTGAGCACGGCGTACGCCACGGTGTACCAGGCGGCCGCACGCCAGATGTTGGTGTTGGACTTGAAGGTGACGTTGCGCTGCAGGAAGAAGTTGATCACGGTGGCGATCAGCAGCGTGATCTGCACGGCGAGGAAGTACGCGAGCCCGCCGCCGCCCTCGGGCAGGGCACCCGCCGTGTAATCGAAGACGAACCCGTCGCCCACCGCCACGGCGCGGAGATCGACGTCGACGAGAGAGGTGCCGCTGAAGATCAGCTTGAACACCGGCATGATCACGAGCTGCAGCACGGTGAGCGCCACGTTCAGGCCACTGAACACGATGAGTTCGGCGAGCGTCGGCTTCGCCTCGGCGAAAGCCGCCCAGGCGGCGGACAGCGGGTTACGGGTTCTGAGGGCGTCGCTCACGCCACTCAGTACACCAATCGGATGCCGCGCGTCGGCGGCCGCAGACACGATCGGTCGGTTCCGGCGCATGAACGGTCGCCGCGCGACCCGGGCACCCCGTCAGGCGGCGTCGCCCTCTGCGCCACCTTCCCCCTCTGTGCCGCCTTCGCCGCCCGCGCCGTCGTGCGCGGGGAACAGCACCCGCAGCGAGAACCACCGGTCGTCGGCCGTGATCGCGACCGCGCCGCCGTATGCCGCGGCGGCGGTCTCGATGTTGCGGAGCCCGTAACCGTGACCCCGGCCGCGCTGGCGGGTCACGATGCGATCCCCGTCGCGCAGGACCACCCCGTCGAAGGTGTTCTCGATGCGCACCATCGCGAAGTCGTCCTGTGCGAACACCGCGAACCGGATCACCCGCAGATCCTCGGCCGGCACCCGCGCCGCGCCCTCGATGGCGTTGTCGAGCGCGTTGCCGACGAGCGAGGTGAGCTCGAGCGGGCGCATGAACGAGAGGAGTGCGCCGTCGGCCACGACCGACACCTCGATCCCCCGCTCACCGGCGCGGGCGAGCTTCGCCGTGACGATCGCGTCGAGCACGTGGTTCCCGGTGCGCACCACGGCGCCGTAGCGGCGGATCGACTCCTCCAGGCCGTCGAGCATGCGCGCACGAGTCGTGGCGTCCTGCTCCGATCGGATCGCATCGAGATGGTGCTTCATGTCGTGATGCTTGCGGTTCACCTCGTCGATGGAGCGCCGCGTGATCTCGTACTGGTCGTGCTGGCTGCGCAGCAGCTGCGCCATCGCCTCGGCATCCCGCCGCGCCGCGGACTCGCGATGGATGCGCAGCTGGACGTGCAGCGCGATGAACCCGCTGAGGTCGACGAGTGTGCGGATGTAGAGGATCTCGGTGCCGAATCGACCACTGAACGGCGTGTCCGTGGTCACGAAACTGAGGTTGGAGATCGCGAACGTGGCGACCGCGATCGCCATCGCCCCGACCAGCTGCGTGCCCCCGACGTCGAAGCGCTCCGCCCGACTGAACTGGCGGCGCTCCGCATAGCCGACCACCCCGAGCCCGGCGGCGTAGACGATCGCCGCCGCGGTCAACTGCGAATACGGATCGCCGAGTCCGTCGTAGAACCGGTTGAGCTGCCAGAACCCGGAGGCGACGAGCTCCGCGAGCACGAAGGTGCGCGCGAGCACGAAGCCCGCTCCCCGCGCCGAGGTGTCCAGCCCGAGGTACACGAAGGCGAACATCGTCGCCGCGGCGAGCAGCATCCCGGGGATCCACCACGCGATCGGCAGCGTGCCCGCCCACAGCTGCACCGCCAGCAGCATCCCCAGGGCGAGGACGCACAGGCCGACGGTCGCCAGCCGGCCGAACCGCCGCCGGGCCACGAAGATGTAGACGAGGCAGGCACCCCACTCCGCGATCGCGGTGAGATATCGCGGGATCTCGGCGAGGACCGGCCCGTCGACCTCGTTCACGCCGAGATTCCGCGCGATCCGACGTACTCGGCGAGCGCCGCGTAGAACTCCCGCTTCCGTGGTCGGCTGATGGGGAGACTGCCACCCCCGCGGATCCGACAGTCGTTGCCGTCGATGCCGGTCACGTGGCGCAGGTTCACGAGCAGGCCGCTGTGGCAGCGCAGGAAGCCCCTGTCCGCCAGTTGCGCCTCCATCGCCTTCAACGTCGTGGCGATGCTGAACGTGCCGTCGAGCGTATACAGCTCGACGCGGTGGCGGATCGATTCGATGTAGCGGATGTCGTCCACGGCGACGCGGTGGTGCACGCCATCGGTGGCGGTGAAGAGCAGCTCCCGCCGCGACCGGCGCTGCAGCCGCGTGAGGATCCGCGCCATCTCCTGTTCGAACGACGCATACGCCACCGGCTTCAACAGGTAGCTGAGGGCGTCGACCTCGTACCCTCCCACCGCGTAGTGGGGCGAGCTCGTGATGAAGACGATGATGACCTCGGAGTCGACCTCGCGGATCCGACGAGCGGCCGCCATCCCGTCGACCCGGGGCATCTGCACGTCGAGGAACAGGACGTCCCAGTCGGGTCGGTAGTCGGCGAGGACGTCCGCCCCATCGTGGAAGGCGGCGACGTGGAACCGCTCACCCCGATCACGCTGGAAGCGGTCCAGGTGAGAGAGCAGTCGCTCGATGGCGGCCCCGTCGTCTTCGACGATTCCGATGCGGATCATTCCGCCTCCGTTCTCCGATCAGCTGAACCCGACGACTCGTCGAGCGACATGGTAGGCGAGGTTCGTCGCGCGTCGCCCGGCCTGCCCGGGAAGATTGCTGGTCGCGCCCAGGAGGCTGCGACGCATGCGCGTGTACAGCCACGGGTTCTCGGCCCTGACCTCACGCCAGAAGAGATCCCTCTGTTCCAGGTGGGCGGCCGTGCCGCCGCGGACGAGCGTCGCGCTGGTCACCGCGCAGACACCTTCGAGGTGGTGGAGCATCGCCCGGTGCAGCTGCCGCGGCACCGCACCGCCGGCGAGGTCGGCGTGGGACGGGAGCGTGGCGAGGGCGAGCCGGTTCACGCGCAGCTGCTGGTCGACGCGGCGCACCATGACCTCGGGCGCGACCGACTGCCCCTCGCGACCGATGAAGTAGCGATACAGCGGCACCGGCAGGTAGCTCATCCGCCGCAGCCGGGCCAGCGGCTGCAGCACGAAGAGGTTGTCGACGTAGAAGGTGTGCTCCGGCAGCGACAGCCCGACGTCTCGCAGCACCTGCGTGCGGTAGACGATGGCGTGCATCATCAGCACCTGGCGCCGGCCGAAGCGCTCGGTGTCGGACCACTCGAACACGCGCCCCTCGGGGAACACCGAGTCGAAGCGGGCGGCCTTCGATGACTTGCCCAGGCGCTCGTGGACGAAGTCCGTGAACACGGCATCGACCTCGGTGCCCGTCTCTCCGAGCACCTCGAGGTGGGCGATGAGTGCGCGCAGCGACCGGATGTCGAGCCAGTCGTCGGCGTCGAGCACCTTGAAGTACTCACCGCGGGAGGTGGCCAGGCCGGTGTTGATGGCTCCGCCGTGCCCGCGGTTCTCCTGGCTCACGACGCGGATGCTCTCGGGGCTGCGCGCCGCCCACGCCTCGGCGACCTCGCGCGTACCGTCGGTCGAGCCGTCGTCCACCACCACGACCTCGATGCCGCGCACCGCACCCAGCCCGTCGAGCGCGCGCCCGAGGTAGGCCGCCGCGTTGTAAGCGGGGACGATCACGGACAGCAGCGGCACACTGTCCATTCTCGTGGATGGAACCCTCACTTCACGGCACCGTCCGCCGTCGCCGCAGCGGCCTCGGTCTCGGTCGTGGTCTCGACCGGGACCTGGCGGAAGATCACGCGGAAGATCGGGTAGAACACCCAGAAGCTGATCGCCGAGTTGATGATCATCGTGAGGACATCCGCGACGACCGATCCGGTGGAGCCCCAGCCGAGCGTGACCATGAAGAAGTCGTAGATCGGCGCCTTGTATAACCCCTGCGCGGCGGCCGCGACGAAGGTGATGACGATGTACGCCAGCGTGTACCAGCCGGCCGCGACCCACACCGAGGTGTTGGACTTGAACGTGATGTTGCGCTGCAGGAAGAAGTTGATCACCTGGGCGATGAGCAGCGTGATCTGCACGGCGAGGAAGTAGGCGAGCCCGCCGCCGCCGTCGGGCAGGGAGCCCGCCGCGTAGTCGAACATGTAGTACTGGCTGCCGTCGACGTTGGATCCCACCGGCAGGGCCTGGAACCCCACGTCCGTCAGGCCGGTGAAGGTCGCGAAACCCCAGCGGAAGATCGGCATCAGCGCCAGCTGCAGCACGGTGACGCCGTTGGAGAGCACGAGGAACATCAGGAACTTCGACAGCTCGGGGCGGCCGTTCTGAAAACCGGTCCACCAGTTCTTGATCGCGGTGAACATCAGATACTCCTCTTCGTGGCTGCGGCGTCGAACGCCTTCTTCGTGGCCTTCTCGTCGCGTCGTCCGCCGAAGAAGGCCGCGATCACGCGCCCCAGACCGCGGATCGTCTGCCCGTTCACCAGCGTGAGGACGGCGTCGGTGAGACGGCTCGTCGCCAATCCCCCACTCATCTTCGAGATGACCCGGAACGGCCCGTTCAGCAGGAACAGGATGTTCAGATCGGGCTTCCCGGCGGCCTCGGCCTTGCGGCGACGGCTGTCGAGGATGCGGAAGCCGGCGCGGGCCAGGGCGCTCTTCGCCGTCGCGAGACGATCCATCGGGTCGTTCTCGGCGAGCGGTCCCGTCGCCCAGGCGGAATCCGGGAGCGCGCGGCCGAGCATCGCGGCGAACTCGCTGTCGCCCACGCGCGCGGTCGGCAGCGCAGCGGTCAGGTCGACCCACTCGGGCGGGGTCACGCCTTCCCGCGTGATCGTGACGCGCACCGGGAGGTCGCGCACGTGGGAGCCCACGGCCACCTCGTACTCGCCGGCCTCGACCTGCCACGCGTTCGCCGCGACGTCGAAGTGCCGGAAGGTGCGGGGGCCGAAGGGGATGCGGATGCGCCGCGACTCCCCGGCTGCGAGCCGCACCTTCTCATAGCCCTTGAGCTCGCGCACGGGTCGGGTCACCCCGGATGCGCCGACGCGGCCGACGTAGAGCTGGGCCACGTCGCTGCCTTCGCGGTCGCCGGTGTTGGTGACCGTGACCTCGACGCCCTCGGCATCCGCCACGAGTTCGGAGTACGAGAACTCGGTGTACCCGAGTCCGAACCCGAAGGGGAAGGCCACCGGGACCTCGGCGGTCTCGTAGTAGCGGTAGCCGACGAACGGGCCCTCCCGGTACTCGGCTGTGCGCCCCGCACTCGGGAACATCCCCGCGGTGGGTGTGTCGGCGACGTTCATCGGCATGGTCTCCGCGAGACGCCCGCCGGGTTCGACCGCACCGGTGAGCACGTCGGCGATGGCCTCGGCGCCCGCCTGGCCGCCGAGGTAGGCGTGCAGCAGCGCCGCCGCATCCTCCGCCCACGGCGTCTCCACGACGCCGCCGGCGCTGAGGACGACGACCGTCCGCGGATTCGCCGCGCACACGTCGCGGAGCAACCGCACCTGCTCGGCCGGCAGCTGCAACGTGGAGCGGTCGAGACCCTCGGACTCGGCGATCTCGGGGAGGCCGAGCGCGAGCACCGCGACCTCGACGCGGCACGCGAGCGCGACGGCCTCGCGGTGCAGCTCGTCGTCGCGGATGCCGTCACGGCGGAAGCCCTCGGCGACGCCCTCCAGCTTCAGCGTCGATGCCCCGACCGCGTCGACGAGCGTCGGGACGCGCGGCGCGTTGACGAGCGAGGAGCCGGCGCCCTGGTAACGGGGCGCGGTCGCGAAGGCGCCGATCAGCCCGACCGAGGTGCCGCCGGAGAGGGGCAGCAGGGCGTCGTCGTTGCGCAGGAGCACGGCCGACTCGGCGGCGGCCCGGCGGGCGAGGGCGTGGTGGGCGTCGAGGTCGACCGAGGCACGCGGCTGCGCGGTGACCCGGCGCACGAGGTCGATGACCTCGGCCGCACGGGCATCCACATCGGCCTCCGACAGCTCGCCGGACTCGACGGCGGCGACGATCTGCCGCACCGAGTCGAATCCCGGGGACGGCATCTCGAGCGTGCCGCCGGCGGCGACCGCCGCCACCGCGTCGTTGCTGCCGCCCCAGTCGGAGACGACCGCACCGGAGAAGCCCCACTCCTCACGGAGGATGTCGATCAGCAGGTGCGGGTTCTCGTGCGCGTACGCGCCGTTGACCAGGTTGTACGACGACATGATGCCCCAGGGCGACGCCTCGCGCACCACGATCTCGAACGCGGTCAGGTAGATCTCCCGGAGCGAGCGCTCGTCGATGACCGAATCGCTGACCATGCGGCGCAGCTCCTGGCTGTTCACCGCGAAGTGCTTGGGCGTGGCCGCCACACCCTCGGACTGGATGCCGCGGACGTAGGCCGCCGCGAGACGACCGGACAGCTCGGGGTCCTCGGAGAAGTACTCGAAGCTGCGACCGCCGAGCGGGCTGCGCTTGATGTTGAGTCCGGGGCCGAGCAGCACTCCGACGCCCTGCGCCGACGCCTCACGCCCCAGGGCGGCGCCGATCTCCTCGGCGAGTCCGTCGTCCCAGCTGCCGGCGACCGTCGCCGCGGTGGGGAAGCACGTCGCCGGCTCGGATCCGTTGATGCCGAGGTGATCCGCCGAACCGACCTGCTTGCGCACGCCGTGGGGGCCGTCGGCGAGCCAGACCGCGGGGATGCCCGCGCGTTCGATGGCACGCGTCTGCCAGGTGTTCGCCCCGCTGAGCAGCGCGGCCTTCTCGAGAAGGCTCAGGCTCGCGACGATCGCGATGGTTTCTTTCACGATGGGTCTTTCTCTCTCGATCAGGCATCGCCGGGACGGGCGCGCACGCCCGTCCCGGCGATCACGGTCTAGCGAACGGTGACGGTGGCGCGGGCGTTGTGCCGCCGCACGCGGAGGATCACCATCACCACACCGGCGAGGATCAGCAGTCCGAGCACCGACGAGATGACGATCTGCCACACGACCCACGCGGGCGGCGTGTACGAGACGGTCGCCCCCGGTGCCAGTCCGTCCATCGCGTTGGAGTTCGCGACGGTGAACAGGATGTTGTGCGTGGAGGTGCGGATGTCGGTGACGGCCTTGGCGGAGCTCGAGTCGTTGAACGACTTCGACGGCTGGAAGGTCAGCATCAGGTCGGACCCCGCGTCGATGCCCTCGTTGGGGTTCATGTACGGATACAGGTTGAAGTCCGTGATGGCGAAGCCCTCGAACCCCCACTCGCCGCGCAGCACCGTGTCCATGAGCGCGACCGAGCCGCCGGCCCACGTGGCGCCGATGCGGTTGAAGGAGCTCATGATGCCCGCGGCACCGATCGTCGTCTCCGACACCGTTCCCTCGGCATCCGAGAGGTACTTCACGTCCATCGAGATGTTCTTGATTCCGATCTCGAACGGCTTGAGGTAGATCTCGCGGATCGTCTGCTCGGTGGCCCAGGTCGCGATGCCGTTGTTGACGCGGTTCGTCTCCTGCTCGTTCATCGCGTAGTGCTTGATCGTCGTGTAGACGCCCTTGGTGCCGACGCCGTTCGCGACGGCGGTGAGCATCCGGCCCGACAGCAGCGGGTCCTCCGAGTAGTACTCGAAGTTGCGGCCGGCGAACGGCGAACGGTGCAGGTTCACCGCCGGCGCGTACCAGCCGTTGATGTCCTTGAACAGCGCCTCATTGCCGAGCATGACGCCCATGGCCGTGCCGAGGTCGACATCCCACGTCTGCGCGATGAGCACCTCCGACGGGTAGGCGGTGCCGTTGATCGCCGAGTTGATGAACGACGAGAACCCGGCGGGTCCGTCCGGCTCCAGCGTCTGCGGCTTGCCGATCGAGCCGATCGCGGCCGTCTGGTATGCGCCGTTGAGGAGCATCGCGGTCATGTCGCTCACGTTCAGCGAGTCGAGCAGCTCGTCCCACTTCGCGTCGCCCTTGGCGAGGCCGCGCATGTCGATCAGCGAGAGGTCGCTGCCCGCGCCGGTCGTGGGCATGTCGCCCTCGAAGGCTTCGGCCGCCCCCTCGTGGTCCCAGACGGCGAAACCGTCGGCGACCGCGTCGTCGGCGACCAGCATGTCGCCGGTCGGAGCCGTCGGGAAGGTGCCGGCGAAGTCCGCGCGGGACATCACCGGGATCCTGCCGGCCTCACCTGTCGTGGTGAACTGCGCCGACACGTCGTCGAACTGGTTGGTGACGGCCTCGAGGTCCGACGCACGGTGGTCGTCGCCGGAGTAGACCACGTCTTCGCTCACGGTGTACGCGATCGGCTGGGTGCCGGCGGCGACCGTGTGGGAGTCGTCGCGGACGCTGAGGACGTAGTCGCCCGCTTCCAGGACGTAGGCCTTCTCGTCGAGGTAGTCGTACGAGGCCATGTCCTCGACGGCGAGCTCGATGGTCACCGACTCGGTCGCGCCGGGCGCGATGTCACCGGTCTTGGCGAATCCGCCCAGCACCACCGCCGACTTCTCGACACCGCCGGGGGTGTACGGGGCCGAGTAGTAGAGCTGCACGACGTCGCGACCCGCGACCGCTCCGGTGTTCGTCACGTCGACCGTCACCGCGATGGTGCCGTCCACGTCGCCCAGCTCGGTGTTCGAGATCGACCAGGCGAAATCGGTGTAGCTGAGTCCGTAGCCGAACGGGTACACGACGGCGGAGTCGTAGTCGATGAAGCCTTCCACCGCGGCCGTCTCGTAGTAGCGGTATCCGACGTAGATGCCCTCGGCGTAGTTCACGAACGGCGCCTCGTCGGTGACGGTCGCGTTCGAGGTCGCGCTCTCGGTGACCGGCACCGGGTAGCTCGGCGCGACGTTGTCGTAGAGGAAGTTCCCGAAGTTGACGAAGGTCGGATCCGCGGTGAAGTCCGACGCCCACAGGTCGACCGTGCGACCGGAGGGGTTGACCTCCCCGTTCAGGATGCGGCCGAGTGCGTTGAACGCGGTCGATCCGGGCGAGCCGGCGAGGAGGATGGCGTCGACACCCGCGTCGTTCTGCAGATCGCCGAGCTTCAGCGTGGTCGAGGCGTTGATGACGACGACGACCTTGTCGAAGCTCTCCTTGGCGAGGGCGAGGAGGTCTCGCTCGTCCTTGTTGAGCTCGAGCTGGTGCTGACCGGGCTGGGCGTTGTCGTCCCAGTCGGTCATGTCCTGCGTGAGGTCGCCGCCCTCACCGCCGGGACGCCCGATGAAGACCACCGCGGCGTCGCCGAACTGCGCGAACGTCGAGGCCTGCTCCTGGTAGCCGGCGATCGGCATCTCGCCGATGTCGTACGTGGAGATGTCGGGGCGATCCATCTCGATGTAGCCGCGCGGGTTCTCCGCCGCGTAGGCCTCGATGGCCGCGAAGGCGGGGTCGTTGATCGTGAATCCGGCGTTCTCGAGACCCATGCGCGCCGTGACGGCGGAGTTGGTGTCGACCGAGCCGGAGCCGGAGCCGCCGTACACGGGGTCGGCGGCGGCACGGCCCAGCATGGTGAGCTGCGCGCCGGAGGCGAGCGGGAGGGCGGCGCCGTCGTTCTTCGCGAGGACGATGCCGCCGGCACCGATCTCCTCGACGAGTCCGAGGGCGGCGGCATCCACCGCCTCGAGGTCGGGGTAGTCGGCCTCGTAGTACTCGGTGTCCCAGTCGGCGGACTCTTCGGAGTTCGTGAACGTGTACGTGCCCGAACCGAGCTGCGACGCGATCCATCCGGTCGCCACGTTCATGGCGACGTTGGCGACCACGACCACGACGGTCACGAGCGCGAGCACGGGTACCCAGATCCAGAGGTACTTCTTGTTGGACATCGGCATCGCGCTCGCCTTGTCCTCGGCCGTTCGGGCATTCACTTCGGTTCTCCTTCGGTACTGCGATTGCGGGTTGCGGAGGGAGGGCCGCCGACGCCGGTGACACCCGGAGGCGCGAGGGTCGGCGGCCGCTCCGTCACTCCGAGACCTGAGTGATGTTGCCGTCCTGGTCGATCTGCCAAGTCTCACCGGTCGCGGCGGACTCCGCCTCGATGACGTACTTGCCGTCGGCGATGTCGACCGTGCCGGTCACGTGCTTCGCCGCCTCGCTCTTGACGAACGGCATCACCAGCAGGCCGTACTTCTGCGTCGGCTGCTTGACGTCACCGGCGAGCATGACCTGCTTCCAGTCCGGGTTCTCGGCGAGCGCATCGACGATCGCCTGACGGGCGGTCTCGAGGTCGGTGGTCACATCGGAGGTCTCGGACTGCGAGCCGCTCTCGTTGCTCGAGCTGCTCGAGCTGTTCGAGCCGCCCGTCGTGGTGCCCGCGTCTCCCGCGCACCCGGCCAGGCCGAAGGTGCCGGTGGCGAGGATGACCGCCGCGAGGACTCCCGCGCGCAGCTTGGTGCTGTTCATTTCTGCTCCTTTTCCGGTCCGACGAGGCGCCCCGTCGGGTTCTGCATCGATGGCATGGCCGGCGTGATCGTGCGCCGGCCATGCCTGTGGCGATTCCGCCTACTTCTCGATCACTCCCGAGTAGTTCAGGCCGAAGCCGAACTTCCAGTCGTTGCCCTCGGCGTCGACATACGTCTCCATGTCTTCGGGCACGTCTTCGAGTTGCCCTTCCACGGCGTCCATGTCGAGCGGGAAGCCGATCGGCAGACGACCCTGGGGCTCGTGCGCACCGGCCGCGACCGTCAGGGTCGCCCCGTCGCTCACGCCGAACCCGACGAGGACGACGTTGGACTTCGCCTCGAACTCCGCCGGGACGACGGGGTTGTTGGCCTTGACCACGGTGATGACGGGGATGTCGGCACCGCTCGCCTCGACCGCCGCGACCGCACGGTTGAAGGCGTCGATGTCGGCGGCGTTCGAGATGCGCGAGGTGTTGCCGAAGTACGAACGGTTCTCCTTCGACCCGTCGGCGAGCGTGTCGCCGCTGATCGAGGTCTTTCGCACGTTGTCGCCGTCTGCCGTGTACGGCGCCCACTGCAGCGAGAACGGGTACCACTCGCCGGACTCGGCATCGTGGCCGGCGGCCGAGAAGTTGTTGCCGTTGTTCGGCGAGCGCAGGCCCACGAACACGGCATCCACATCGCTGAGGTCGGGGGCGGTCATGGAGGTGACCTTGCCGTCGGCGTCGTACTCGACCGTGTCGGTGACGACCTTCCCGAAGATGCCCTCGGCCGCTTCGATGCTCAGGGTCGCGCCCTCGGTGTACTCCGGCGGACCGAAGAGACCGGGGCTGCCCACGTCGAACGTGTGCGGGATGTACACGATCTTGTCCGACCAGTCGGCGCCTTCCGCGACGGTGCCGTCGTTCTTCAGCATCACGACCGAGTCGAGCTGGGCGTTGAAGCCTGCGTCGACGTTGGCCTTGCTGCCGACCGTCTTCTCGGACTTCTCGAGGTCGACGAACGGGCTGTCGAAGAGTCCGGGCGCGAAGTACGCGGTGAGGATCCTGGCGCCGGACTCGGCCCAGCGGGCGTCGGCATCCTGCTCCACCTCGCCGGCCTCGAAGCGCTCGTTCCAGAGGTCGTAGGCCTGGAGGAGGAAGGTCGCGTCGTTGACGCCGCCGAACATGTCGACACCGTTCTGGAGCACCGTGAAGTACCGCTCGACCGGGTCCATGTCCTCGGCACCCCACGCGGTCGCGATGAACGCCTCCGGGTCCTTCGAGCCGGTCATGACGCCCCAGTCGGTGACGATGGCACCGGTGAAGCCGACCTCGTCGCGGATCATCGACAGCGCCTCGGTGTTGTACGCCGTGCCGACGGCCTTGTCACCGAGCAGCGGGTTGCCCTCGCCGTCCAGCATGATCGAGTAGTTCGTCATCATGCCGAGCGAGTCCGACGCCGCGGCGAACACGGAGGCGTGCTCGTCGAGGTTGTCGCCGGGGAAGACCTCGTACTTGCCGACGGCCGTGTGCGACTCGCGACCGCCCTCGCCCGCACCGTCACCCGGTGCGTGCTTGATGGTGGTCGGGACGGAGTCGGTGCCCCACCCGATGTTCTCGCCATCCTCGTCGTAGGTGCTCTGGAAGCCCGTGACGTAGGCCGCGGCCAGCTCCTTCGCGAGCTCCGAGTCCTCGCCGAGCGTGCCGGAGACGCGCAGCCAGCGCGGTTCGGTGGCGAGGTCGATCTGCGGGCTGAGGGCGTTCGAGATGCCCAGCGCGCGGTACTCCGAGGAGACGACGCGGCCGAACTCCTCCATGGTCTCGGCCGAGAAGGTCGACGCGAGGCCCAGGACCGACGGCCAGAGGGAGACGCCGGATCCGGTCTCGGTGTAGGTCGAGTTGGACTGCGCCTCGGAGCGGGGGTCGGAGGAGAAGTTCGCGGGGATGTAGGGCAGCTCGGGGGTTGCGAGGCTCTCCACGTGGGCCTGGATCGCGTTGACCCAGGTGACGTTCTCCTCGACGTCGGAGCCGCCGGCGTTGAGCACGTTTCGGAGGTTGTCCTCGGACAGGTAGGTCTTCTGCGCGTCGGTCAGGCCGTCGCCGGGGGACCGCTCGTGCGAGCTGAAGAGCATGAGCCCGGAGATCTGCTCGGCGGTGAGCGTCTCGGCATACGCGGCTGCGCGCTTCGCGGGTTCGACGCGCCAGTCCTCGAACGTGTCGAGCTCGTCGTTCCCGTTCAGGTCCTTGAACGCGTAGGTCGAGCCGTTCTCCTCCACCTCGAGGATCTCGATCGAGCTGTCTGCGGAGTATGACAGCGTGGCGCCGCCGCGGGGGTTCTCGATGAACACGAAGTCCGTGGTGCCGTCCGTCGCGTCACGCGACGTGTACGCTGCTGGTTCTTCGGATCCGGACGTACATCCGGCGAGGGTGAGCGCAAGGCCGAAGCCCGTGACCAGCGCGATCCCCTTCTTTGGCATGGCCTTCATTGGCCGATCCTTTCGTCATCGACAGACACCCGCACGCGCCGTGCGCGCGAGGATGCTGGCCCCGCCTCTGGGGCCGTAGCCGTGACCGTCGCACTGCGCAGGCGCCGGGCATGCCGGTGATCGCACAGTCGGGACGGTCGTGCTGCA
>Ga0160431_100370_pt1 | contig 22924 bp, 21 predicted proteins | sample HID1971K_E0MG_FD_108212 | JGI IMG/M metagenome (GOLD analysis project Ga0160431, IMG submission 108212) | Enriched millipede-associated microbial communities from UW Madison campus, WI, USA - HID1971K_E0 MG | ecosystem: Host-associated > Arthropoda: Insects > Digestive system > Unclassified ...
ATCTACCGCGACGTGCGTGTCTGCCAGATCTACGAAGGCACCAGCGACATTCAGCGCATGGTCATTGCGCGCAATCTTTGAAGGAGCAGTCTGCATGGCATTCGAAACCATCCTGTTGGACATCCACGGCAAGGTCGGCCTGATCACCCTCAATCGGCCCCAGGCGCTCAACGCGCTCAACGCGCAGATCATCGCGGAGATCAACCAGGCCCTGGACCAGCTGGAAAGGGATCCGAACATCGGCTGCGTGGTGCTGACCGGTTCCGCCAAGGCCTTCGCGGCCGGTGCCGATATCAAGGAAATGGCCGAGCTCAAGTATCCGCAGATCTACGTCGACGATCTGTTCAGTGACTCCGACCGCATCGCCAACCGGCGCAAGCCGATCATCGCCGCCGTGTCCGGTTTCGCGCTCGGTGGTGGTTGTGAGCTGGCCATGATGTGCGACTTCATCCTCGCGGGCGACAACGCCAAGTTCGGCCAGCCCGAGATCAACCTCGGCGTGCTGCCGGGCATGGGCGGTACCCAGCGCCTGACCCGCGCAGTGGGCAAGGCCAAGGCCATGGAGCTGTGCCTGACCGGCCGCCTGATGGGCGCCGAGGAAGCCGAGCGTGCCGGCCTGGTGGCCCGTGTGGTGCCGCAGGCCGAGCTGGTCGAGGAAGCCCTGAAAGTGGCGGCGACCATCGCCAGCAAGTCGATCCCGGTGAGCATGATGGTCAAGGAAAGCGTCAACCGCGCGTTCGAAGTCACCCTCAGCGAAGGTGTGCGCTTCGAACGCCGGGTGTTCCATGCGGCGTTTTCCACCGAAGACCAGAAGGAAGGCATGGCGGCCTTCATCGCCAAGCGCGAAGCGCAGTTCAAGGACCGCTGAGCCTCGTTGCCCTGTCGACTCAGCTGGCGAAGAAATATTGCTTCGCCGAGGCCAGGTCGATGGGGCTGCGATGAACCGCCACCTCATGCCCGGCGGCATCCTTGCTGAATGGCCCCTGGGCATAGCGCTGTTCGGCGGTCTTCAGGTGGCCTGCGGTATAGGCGGTCTGCGCCGCCTCCATGCCGGAATAATGGAAATGGGCGTACCACAGGTCGATACCTGCATGGCGGATGGCGAATTCTTCCAGGTAGTCGTCGGTACGCCCGGCGACTTTTGCCAGCGGTCGACGCGGGCCGGTCGAGTGAATGGCCACTTGTTGGTTGTCGAGCAGGACGGACAGCTCGCCCATCCTGGGCTTTTGCAGCAGCGCGACCCGCGCCCGCTGTTCGAGCGCCTGCCCGGCCAATGTCGCTGACATGTCCTCTATCGCCTTGATGTTCAAGGCCGCATCGCCCTCGGCGGTGCCTTCATCGGTCTCATTGTCGCGGGTCAGGCGTAGCTCGATGGCGGCGCGATGACGCTCAAGGCCAGCACGGTGCTGGAGCAGGATGTCTTCGATATCGACGGGCAGGTAGCTGTTGGCCCTGGCGCTCTGCATCAACCCCAGATCCTTGCGTGCGCCGGCCAACAGGCGGGCGCTTTCCTTGAGCAGTGCCTTGAATTTGCCTGGGGACTGCGAGGCTGTTTTCGCGGGCTGGACCTCGACTGCTACCCAGCGCTCGTGTTCGCGCTTGTAGCTGCGGGTGACCGAGCCCTCCGAGCCCCGGGTATATCGACGATGCTGGCATCATCCGCACGCGGTTGGCCAAGAAGCAGGCCGTCATCGCGGGTTTCGATCAGCCCTGGTAATTGCCGGCTCAATTGCGTCACCGTGCTGCGCTGGGGCAGGTCCGGGTATTCGGCCAGCTCGCCGGCAACGCCTGTGCTCATGTCGTTGATGTCGGTGCGCAGTTGCTTGAGCGGGGCGGGCGCCGCGGCGGGTTCGAAGCACTGGTGCAGGATCAGCAAACGTCGCTGGGCGGTTGCCAGGTGCTGCGCAATGTTTTCCAGCAGGCGCCGTTTGACTTCGTCGCTGGCGCTCGCCCGTTTGCCCAGTTGCAGCCGTTGGCCTATGGCCAGCTCGATGCTGTCCCAGGTACGGTCAAGCCAGAAAACTGCGCTTTCGTCCATCTGCACCAGGGTCATGCGGTTGACCGAGGTCTCGATACGCATGAAGCGCCAGTACAGGGGCGTCCAGCTGCCTTTTTGCCGTTCGACCTTGTCCAGCATCTCCATGATTTTCGGCAGGGAAGGGCTGGCCAGTTTGCGCAGTTGCTCCAGGCTCTGTTCGAACGCGCTGGCATTGTCGAACAGGCTATCGACCAGCGTCGTCAAGGTGCTCAGGCGCCTGGCGAGAATGGCTTCGTCCTCGGACGTCGCCTCGGTCTGATGCTCGACCATCTGCAGAAGATGAATGCGTTCGGGTTTAAACAGGCGCATCAACAACTCGCGGATGTGCAGCTGGCAATCGAGTTGCTGGAACAGTGTGCCGGCGCGTTTGGTCTTGTAGTCGTTTACGGGTGTCTGCACATTCAGGTCGTGCAGCCGCTGGATGTGCTCGGCGACGAACGCCTCGAATGCCTGCAGCTTTTCCAGGCAACTGCGCAATACGCGCGTATCGTCGGAGCGCTGGCCCAGCGTGCGTATCTTCTTGATGCCGGGAATCTGTTCGACGATGCTTTTCGAGTCGTGCAATACACGATTGGACAGCGCCTCGGTTTTCTTCTTGCGCTCCTCCTGCAACCTGGCGATTCGCTTCGAGGGGGGCATGCCGCCGCGCAGGCGGAGCCTGAGGTCGAGCTGCCAGCGCCCAGCCTCGTCGCGCCTGAGCCATGGGCCTGGCGTTCGATCATCCGCGGCGCCAACAATGCGCACTTGATCGGTCAGCGTATCGAGTTGCACTTTGAATACCTTGCCCTCGATCAGCGCCCAAAGCTGGTCCGCGCTCAGGTACAAGCCGCCAATCGGCTCCGCCGGGATGGGGGAGCCGAGGGCGGCTGGCGAAACGGTTGCCTGCAGGGCTGCGAGGGCTTCGGTCTGGGGCTTGTCGAGCTTCAGCGAGGGTTGGGACCAACTGAAATCAATCTGCGCCTCGGCTGTGCTTGTGATCACCACCGGGGCGGGTTCCAAGGGAGGCTGTGGGCCGAGGGGAACCGCAGCGTCCAGCGGGTGCTCCAGCTCCAGGCGCTGCATCGCGTGGTTGAAAATCAGGAAGGCGACATTGACCAACAACTCGATCCAGTCACCGGTACGGTCGCCCGGCTGCGCTTGCTCCCTGGCGTCCACCAGGCGGGCGAAGGCGGTTTCCATCTGTACCAGCCAGGCGGCCTCGGCGAACGGTCCTTCGACGAATGGCAAGACACTGTTGAGCAGCAACCAGCCCAGTTCTTCCCAGCGTTGCCAACGGGTTGCCTCGCTGCTGGTGGATTGCGTCTTGAAATTGCTCAAGGTTTCCTCGACACAGGCCTTGTAGATGGCCTGGGCCGGGTCGCTGATCGCCGCCTCGCGTGACAGGGTAACGGGGGCTGGCGTGAACAGTGGAACCGCCCAGTCGTCGTCCAGCGGGCGGAACAGGTGCGGCTCCTTGAAGCCTCCGTGGTCATAGATGCGTCGGTCTTCCTGCGCCAGCCGGTGGAGTATGTCGTTTTGCAGGTCGCCGGGCTCACTGATTGCCACCAGCAGAGCCAGGCGATCGGCGAACTCCACGATCGGTTCACGGTGCAGGGGGCGATACAGCAGGCAGCTGGCGCTGGTCGAGCCATCGTTCTCGATCAGCCAGGCATTGAGTGGATGATCGGGCGTTGCATCCATCGTTCGCAACAACCCCAGTGGCCGCAGCACCCAGTTGCCGTGCTCGTCGGCCATGGGTGCGAAGACGTGTTCGAGGGCGACGATCGCTTGCAGGGAGGGCTGCTCGTCTTTCAGGTAACTTTTCATGACCTGCGCGGGCAATTGGCTGTGCAACTGGTCGGCCAGTAGCCGTTCGCGATTGGCGCGCGCCTGGGGATCATCGAGCAACAGTTCGCGCAGGCGTTTGGGATAAGTCGCGCCAATGTCCGCTTCGGTGATGAGGCCGCGCAGCGCCGAGGTGTCGAGCCAGGCCGGAATGGGTTGGCCGTCGACGCTTTCCAGCGACACTCGACCCGGTTTGAGCAGGCCCAGGTTGGCGATGGCCAGTTGAGGCAGGGTGAATGTCACCGGTATCGTGGTGCCCTCGCTGATCACCTGGCCTGCAGAGGGGATTGCAGTTGCCGTGGTCTGGTGGTTGATGACCCGTATCGAAGCCGGGTCCAGGGTCGATTGCGGGTGGTCACGGTGGATCAGGCTGGCAAGGCGCTCGCAGGCGAACACCTGTGCGCTCGGCACGCCGTCCAGCCAGCTCTTGCCATCGGCATCGGACGTGCTGCGGGCGACTTCGGTGAGCATCGAGCTGTACACGATCAGTGCCCTGGGTTCGCCTTGGCGTACCCACGACGGTAATTGCTCGGACAGCGATGCGTGGCTGACCGGGTCTTCGACGCTGCACAGGTGAGTCAGGGAGGTCAGGTGGTCCAGGGCATTGGCAAGTTGTTGTGCGCTGCCCTGGGTGTGGAAGGCGGTCGCGGCAATCTCGATGCCTTCGAGCTGCTGCATCAGCAAGTTGACGGCCTGGGCCTGGAACAATTGGCGGTCAGGGGTGCCCAGTTTCACGCTGGGGGGCGATTTGGCCAGCAGGGCGGGCCAATGTTGCGTGATGCTCTCCAGCAAGCGCGCTCGGGAAGGGAACGACAACAATCGACCCACGGCGGTGAACAAGAGGGTGAAAGGCGCTCTGCCAGGTGCTTCACCGCGCTCGAATAACAGTGCGCTGGCCAGGTGCGGATCCAGTTGCCAATCGGCGGAAAAATTCGAGACCAGCGTCTGCACGGTGATGCCTTGGGTCGTATTCAGTTCGAGCAAGTCGTCGAGTTCGGCGGGTCCCTCTGACAAGGCCTGCAGCAAGGCTTTGGCGTCTGCGGGTTGAGCGCTTGCATCGGCTTGGCCCAGGGCGATGCCCAGCAACGCTTGAAGGTGGCTGGCGAACCACGACCAGGGTGTTTCACCTTTGCTGTCGGCTTCGCACCAGAAGTCGACAATGGCTTGACCGAAACTGTCGAGCAGCAGTGGGCCGCAATCGTTGACCAACGCTTCGAGCCGCGCCAGGTCGATCGGTACAGGTTGCTCGGGCTCTATGCGCTGTTCGCGGCAGACGACATCCTGGCCAGGGGTCATGTTGAGCGAAGTGCGCAGGCAGAAGCGCTCGACCAGCAGTTGGTACAGCGGGCGTACATAGGCCAGTCCGTCTACGGGGCCGAAACTGGCCAGGTGCAGGTCAAGGGGGTCGAGGCTCGTGTCGAGCCCGTAGGTTGGCCACTGCTCCAGTAGCAGGCTTGCCGCGACTTCGAACAGGGTTGGGCGGTTGGTGAATCTTCTGGCGATATCGCAGGGCAGCAGCGCATTGCGGGGGAGTCTTCGGGAGGTGGGCATGGCGGCGATCTCAGGTCATGAAAACGCCGCCATTGGGCCGCCAGTGCAGTGGCTCGGGGTATTACAGGTCTACTGCCGCCTGGCGGCTGATCGGGAAATGACGGCCGGCAGGCGGAATCCACGTCATTTCGGTCAATTCCTCCGTCATTGGTGTTGCCCCTGACGACGCGGCGCCTTAGACTGCCGCCCCCTGTAAAAGAGTGCCGGTTGGCGCTTGAAGAATTCCGCTGCCCAGGCTCAGGCCTCGGCGGCACCCGAATCGCCCAAATGCACATTTTTTCATAGAGAAATCGATGACCAAGGAACAGTTGCTGGCCATGTCGGCCGATGACTACATGAACGCTGAACAGCTGGCATTCTTCACTGCCCTGCTGCAGGCGATGAAAGTCGAAACCCATGAACGCATCGAGCTGAGCCGCGCCACCATCGAGGGCCTGGACACCCCGTCGGACCCTGCCGATGTGGCTTCGGTCGAGGAAGAGCGTAGCTGGTTGGTCAATGCCATTGACCGCGACCAGCGCTTGTTGCCGCAGCTGGAAATGGCCCTGGATCGGATTACCGACGAGAGCTTCGGCTGGTGCGATGACAGTGGTGAGCCGATTGGTCTGAAGCGTCTGCTGATCAGCCCGACCACCAAATACTGCATCGAAGCCCAGGAGCGCCACGAGCAGCTCGATCGCCACCAGCGGCAGATCTGACCGCGCGCGGTGTGCCAAGCCCCATGGAGCAGTCCTTGGGGCTTTTTGCGTTTCTTGCGGGATACGTGTGTGCGGCATTTGTTGCTCGTGGTGTAACGCTGCTGTACCGCAATGCGCTGTTTCTCCCCGGCAGGCGGGGGTATCATGGCTATATCGTTAGGGTGCTAATTATATTCCGGAGGGAATGATGAATAGCCGAGTCGATGTAGCCGTGATGATCGGTACAGGCGTGCCAGCAGCGCTGCAGGCGTTGGGCAAGCGCATTTGCTGGGTGGTGTTGGTCAACGGTGAACGCCGTGGTACGGCATTCGCCACCCGTGAGGAGGCGCTGGAGTGCCAGTCAGCCTGGTTGCAGCAGTTGCAGAAGGGCCAGGCCGCTTGAGTGCGGCGTAAGAAATGCTTTTTAGCGCTCGACGGATTTCGGTGTTTTCGTGCATATTTAATCCCCGGCAATGCGCTACTTGATGCCTGCGCCCGATCTGCCGAGGGGTCAGCAGTTATCTATCGCATCTTTCTGGCGGATGTATTTGTCAGACATAACGCTTCCCGTTCAGGGATCATGTCGAGCGGCTTCATAACAGCCGGGTCTGACAAGCTCGTGTAAAGTTTCCTGCGTGCTGCATCGCCAGCAGGCACAGACGTTTCGCGCATCGCTTTATTACTCTTTTTGCCTATCGAATTGAACAATGGCCGCACCTCACCAAGGTCGAGTGGGGGCGGATGTCACCGATCTGAGGATTACTTCATTGGCAGTCAGTACACTTGATACCCATGCCTTGTTTGCACTTGGCGATTTGCGCGGTAAGTTGGCCAAGCTGTTTCAAGGTCGTTTCGTTTATGTCACCGAACAAAACCCCGAAGGCCTGTACATGGCCGAAATCGACACCGAGAGTGCCTTGGTGGTCGATGACAAGCAGCGCCTTGAGTTGAAGGTGGGCGATCATTTTCGCGCGGCCGTCTTGCCCAGCCGGGAAGGTGGCAAGCTGGAAATGCGTTTTCGTGAAATCAAGCTCAATGTCTATGGTGTGGGCGACTACGCTTTCGTTTCGGTGCCGGAAGGCGAAGGCATCGTATTCCGAGACGGGCAGGGCGTCATGCTGGTTTTCGCGGCTCAACAGCAAGTGCAGGAAGGCCTGGGTAAATTGCTGAAGGCTGTCACTGGCAAGGTCGCGAAATGGCGCAAGGGCGAACTGACCACGTTCAAGGCCAGTGAATGAGTGAACGAGGCGAGGAACCGGGCACTCGCGCCGCGTTCCATCAGCAGCATCAGGCGGGGGCGACTGCCCTGGCCGAATCCCTGTTGGCCCGGCGTGAAACGATGCAGGGTGCCTGGTTGAACTGGGTGGCTGCTCAACTGTACCAGCTCAGCCCACCACCCTATGCCGCCATGGTGCGGCGAGAATTGCAGCGCCTCACCCAGCAGTGAGGCGGGTGGCACTCACTTGCCGCGATGCCTGCCGCTGCTGATTTCTTCCGGCACCGTTTCCTTGGCCATGCGCTTGCGAAACAGCGCTGCCCGGGCAAGCAGCAGCGTAGTGACCGGGACGGTGATGGACAGCAGAATGGGGATCAGCCAGGCATGCAGCACCGGGCTTTGCTTGAGCCACGAAAAATAGATGATCGATGCCAGCGATACACACCAGGTGCCAATGGTGGAGGCCAGCGCTGGCGGGTGCATACGCTGGAAATAGTCTTTGAGCCGCAGCAGGCCGACCGCACCGATCAGGGCGAACAGGCTGCCAAGGAGCAACAGTACGGCGGTGACCAGTTCCAGCCAGAACGGTAGTTCAAGGGTTTCGTTCATTCGATCACCTCGCCACGCAGCAGGAACTTGGCCAGGGCGAACGAGCCGACGAAGCCGAACAGGGCAATCAGCAAGGCGCCTTCGAAGTAAGTGTCACTGGCATAGCGAATACCCAGCACCAGCATCATCAGCATGCCCAGGATGTACAGGTAGTCCAGCGCCAGTACCCGGTCCTGGGCGGAGGGGCCGCGAAACAGCCGTATCAACGTCAGCCCCATGGCCAGGGCGAAGATGAACAGGCTGGCGAGAACGGCATTGGCGAGCAGCCCTGTCATTCGAAAATCTCCATCAGCGGGCGTTCATAGGTGTGTTTGAAGTGCTCGATGAAGGCCACTTCGTCCTCCAGGTCGAATACGTGCAGCAGTAGCACACTGCGATCCAGGGCCAATTCCGACCAGACCGTACCGGGTACCACGGTGGTGATCATCGACAGCGCAGCCAGGCCGTGGGCATCGCGCAGGTTCAGCGGGATGTGAACGAAAGCCGAACGCGGTGGTTGCTGGCCAGCACGCAGTACGCCACGTGCCACCAGAAGATTGGACTGGATCACGTCTAGCCCTACGCGCCCTATCAGTTTTGCGATCACCAGCGGCCGGCGCACATGGGCGTGCTGCGGGCGCAGTGGCGCCATCAATAGTGGGGCAAGCACTGCCAGCGCGGCAGCGAGCAGCAGGTTGCCAGGGCTGACCGACAGGTTCAGCAGCAACCACAAGAAGAACAGTGAGATGGACAGCAGCGGAGCAGGGAACAATCGGCTCATGGCTGCACCTGTTCGTCGAGTGTGGTCGGGCCGGGTATCGGGCGCGCTGCCATCACCGCTTCGATGTAGCGATCCGGCGTTTGCAGGCTGGCGGCGGTGTCCTGGGTGTAGCGCAGCAACGGCTCGGCCTTGAAACTGAGAATGATGCACAGGCCCAGCAGAATGACGATCGGCAGGCATTCATTGCGATGCAGCACAGGCGAAGGGCGCTCTTCGGGTTTCCAGAAGCGCTGGATACCCACGCGGCCGAAAGCGATCAATGAAGCCATGCCCGACAAAACGAGCAAGGCAACCAACCCCCAGCCGGCCGCGGACAGCGGCTGTTCGGCTGGAACACCCAGCCCCAGCGGATTGAACAGCGCGCTCATCAGGTTGAGTTTGCCGACGAAGCCGGACAGTGGCGGCATGCCGATGATCAGCAGGGCGCAGGCGATGAAACTGAGGCCGAGGAAGGCCATGGTCCATGGGATGATTTGGCCGATTACAACCTTTTGGTCGTCGTCGAGGTTGATGCCCTTGGGGGGGTGCAATGACTCGAGCGGCGACGGAATGGCATCCTCTTCTTCATCCAGCGGTGCTTCATTGGCCGAGCGCGAGCGCTCGACCAGTTCGGCGAGCAGGAACAGTGCGCACAACGCCAGGGTCGAGTTCACCAGGTAGAACAGCGCCGCGCCTGTCAGTGCCGGTTGGGCGAAGCCGACAGCTCCGAGCAGCGTGCCCGCGGAGACCAGGATGCTCAGCGCGGCCATTCGCTCCAGCCGCTGGGCTGCGAGTATCGACACTGCTGCTACGGCCAAGGTGGCCAGGCCACCGTAGACCAGCCATTGCCCGCCAAAATGTGCCGATGCGCCCGCTTGCCCGGAGAACAGCAAGGTCCACAAGCGCAGTACGGCATACAAGCCGACCTTGGTCATGATGGCGAACAGCGCTGCCACCGGCGCGCTGGCCGAGGCGTAGGCGGGGACCAACCAGAAGTTCAGCGGCCAGATCCCGGCCTTCACCAGGAACGCCATGGCCAGCACCGCCGCCCCAGCGTGCAGAAGGCCTCGGTCGGCTTCCGGTACCAGCGGAATCTTCAGGGCCAGGTCGGCCATGTTGAGGGTGCCGGTTACGCCATAGAGCATGGCTGCGCCGATCAGGAACAGCGACGAGGCAAACAGGTTGATGGCAATGTAATGCAGGCCCGCGCGCACCCTCGCTCGGCCCGACCCATGCAGCAGCAGGCCGTATGAGGCCGCCAGAAGCACTTCGAAGAACACGAACAGGTTGAACAGGTCGGCGGTGAGAAAGGCGCCGTACAGGCCCATCAGTTGGATCTGGAACAAGGCATGAAAGCTCGCGCCGGCACTGGCCCAGCGGACGCGGGCGAACAGCAGCGCGCAGACACCGATGATCCCGGTCAGGGTCAGCAACAGTGCCGAAAGGTGGTCAAGTACCAGCACGATGCCAAACGGCGCCGGCCAGTTGCCGGGCAGGTAGACGCCGATCGACTCCGCCTGGCCCTGGGTGCGTACCCACAACAGCAGGCACACTGCAATGGCAAGGCCGGTGAAGGTGGACAGCAGGTTGAGGCGCCCCTTGAGCTGGCGATGCTTCTCGCCTAGCAACAGCATCAGCGCCGCAGTCAGCAGCGGCAGCAGTATGGGTGCGACGATCAGTTGACCCATGCCTGTCATTCGTCACGCTCCCGGCCATCCACGTGGTCGGTACCGGTCAGGCCGCGCGATGCCAACAGCACCACCAGGAACAGGGCGGTCATGGCGAAGCTGATGACGATCGCGGTCAGCACCAGCGCCTGGGGCAACGGGTCGGTGTAATGCAGCAGGTCCTGGGTCACCCCGTCCTTGATGATCGGTTCCTTGCCGATGAACAGGCTGCCCATGCTGAAGATGAACAAGTTGACTCCATACGACAGCAGGCACAGGCCCATGATCACCTGGTAGGTTCGCGGGCGCAGGATCAACCACACCCCCGAGGCGGCCAGTACGCCGATGGCGACTGCGATGACTTCTTCCATCAGGCGGCTCCTGCTTGACTGGTTTTCGACGGATTGCCCGGGCGATAGGCGCGTACCGACTGGTGCGCCAGGGCAGTGAGGATCAGCAGGGTCGAGCCGACCACCACGGTGTACACGCCGATGTCGAAGAACAGCGCACTGGCCACGTGAACATCGCCCAGCAACGGCAGGTGCAGGTGGGCGGTATGGGTGGTGAGGAACGGGTAGCCCAGCAGCATGGCGCCCACCCCGGTCAGGGTGGCGAACAGCAGGCCGGTGCCCATCCAGCGCAGCGGCCGCAGGCTCATCTGGGCCTCGACCCACTGGGTGCCGGCGACCATGTACTGCAGAATGAACGCCACCGACATGACCAGCCCTGCGACGAAACCACCGCCCGGTTGGTTGTGGCCACGCATGAACAGGTACATCGAAACCAGCAGGGCGATCGGCAGCAGCAAGCGCACCAGCACCGCAGGCACCATCATGAAGCCCAGCGCGGTGTCGCTGGCATGCCGCGGGTTGATCAGGTCGGTTACCACGTCGGGTGCCAGCAGGCGCTGCTGGGCTGGCAGCTGCATGCTCTCCTTGGGAGGGCGGAAGCGGCGCAGCAAGGCGAATACGGTGATTGCCACGGCTACCAGCACAGTGATCTCACCGAGGGTATCGAAGCCACGGAAGTCAACGAGCATCACGTTGACCACGTTGGTGCCGCCGCCTTGGGGCAGGGCCCGGCTCAGATAGAACGAGGAAATATCGTTGGGCGTCGGCCGCGTCAGCATGGCGTAGGACAGCACGGCCATGCCGGTGCCGACCAGCACGGCGAGCAACAGGTCGCGCAGGCGCCGAACGCGCGCGCGGTCCAGGCTGCCGGGCAGGGGCGAGACGCCTTCGATACGGCGTGGCAGCCAACGCAGGCCGAGCAGGATCAGCACCGTGGTGACCACTTCCACCACCAGTTGGGTCAGCGCCAGGTCGGGCGCCGAGAACCACACGAAGGTGATGCAGGTCATCAGGCCGCAGACGCCGACCATGATCAAGGCGGCCAGGCGGTGGTACTTGGCTTGGTAAGCGGCCCCGATGGCGCAGGCGATGGCGATCAGCCACAGCGCGACGAACACGCCGGAGCCTGGAATCTTCGGTCGATCCCCCCAGCTAAGGCCGCTGTACAGCATGGGCGTGAGCCCGGCGAGAAACGCTGCCAATACCAGCATGAACAGCTGCGATTGCAGCCGGCGGCTGGTCAGCAGCCTCTCGGCCCGTCGGGCCAACAGCATCAGGCGCGCTTGGCCGTGTTCGAACAGGCGCTTGCCATTGAAGCGCTCGATCAGCGGCGGGTAGGGGAAGCGACCGAGGCGCAGCTGGTTGCGCAGCAGCAGGTACAGCACGACGCCACCGCTCATGGCCACCAGGCTCATGATCAGCGGGGCGTTCCAGCCATGCCAGATGGCCAGGCTGTATTCCGGCAGTGTGCCGCCTACCACGGGCAATGCAGCGGCCGCCAGCAACGGGCCGACCGACTGGGCAGGGAAAATACCCACCACCAGGCAGGTGAGTACCAGCAGTTCGACGGGGGCGCGCATCCAGCGTGGCGGTTCATGGGGCGTGTGCGGCAAATCTTGCGCGGTAGGGCCGAAGAACACATCGACGGTAAAGCGCAGGGCATAGGCGACGCTGAAGGTGCCGGCAAGAGTGGCGATGACCGGAAGCGTGGCTTCGACCCAGGCAGTGGAGGAGATGAACACGGTTTCGGCAAAGAACATTTCCTTGGACAGGAAACCGTTCATCAGTGGCACTCCCGCCATCGAGGCACTGGCCACCATGGCCAGCGTCGCGGTGTACGGAACCAGTCGGATCAGGCCGCTCAGGCGGCGAATGTCGCGGGTGCCGCTCTCGTGGTCGATGATGCCGGCGGCCATGAACAGCGAGGCCTTGAAAGTGGCATGGTTGAGGATGTGGAAAACTGCGGCGACGGCTGCCAGCGGGCTGTTGAGGCCCAGCAGGAGGGTAATCAGGCCGAGGTGGCTGATGGTGGAGTAGGCCAGCAGGCCTTTGAGGTCGTTCTGGAACATGGCCGCGAAGGCGCCCAGCAGCAGCGTCAGCGCGCCGGCACCCCCGACGATCCAGAACCACTCTTCGCTGCCGGAAAGCACTGGCCACAGCCGCGCCAGCAAGAATACCCCGGCCTTGACCATGGTCGCCGAGTGCAAGTAGGCAGAAACCGGTGTCGGCGCTGCCATGGCGTGGGGCAGCCAGAACTGGAAGGGGAACTGCGCGCTCTTGCTGAGCGCGCCGATCAGGATCAAGGGCAGCAATACCGGATACAACGCGTGCTGGCGGACGGTCTCGCCGGCGACCAGGACCTTGTCCAGGTCGTAGCTGCCGACCACATGCCCAAGCAGCAAGGCGCCCACCAGCAGGCACAGCCCGCCGGCGCCGGTAACCATGAGGGCCATGTAGGCCCCGCGGCGGGCGTCAGCGCGGTGGTGCCAGTAGCCAATCAGCAGGAACGAGAACAGGCTGGTCAGTTCCCAGAAGAACACCAGTTGGATCAGGTTGCCGGAAATCACCAGGCCGAGCATGGCCCCCATGAACGCCAGGAAGAATGCGAAGAAGCGCGGTACCGGGTCCTGCGGCGACATGTAGTAGCGCGCATACAGTGACACCAGCGCGCCGATGCCCAGTACCAGCAGCGAGAACAACCAGGCGAAGCCGTCCATGCGCAGCACGAGGTTCAACCCCAGGCTGGGCAACCAGAGAAACTCTTCGCGGATGACCCCGCCATGGGCGATCTGGGGGTACAGCAGTGCTACCTGGACAGTGCCGACCAGGGCCACGAGTCCTGCGAGGATGGACTCGGCGTTACGTGCGTTGTGCGGCAGCACAGCTGCCAGGCAACTGCCCACGAACGGCAGAAGCAGTAGCACTATCAATGACATAGCGTTCTATTCTGGAGAGGTTTGCAAGGATCATACGTGCCGAGCAGTTGATCACCAACACGCAAGCTGTCGCAGAATCATACAAACAGGGTGTGACACGCAGCTTTTTTATAACAGTTTTTTACGAAGCATAGCTGCAGTTGCGCTGATTACAGGCCGGGTTCGCGTTCTCGGTCATGCGCGATTTCGATTTCTTCGGCAGTTGCACGCGTGCGTCGGATTTTCAGTTCGCTTACCACAACGGCCATCACGATCAACAGTCCGCCCAGTAGCGCCACGCCTGGCAGGCGCTCGCCGGCGATGCGCCCGACGACCCCGGCCCATACCGGTTCACCGGCGTAGATCAACGTGGCGCGGGTTGGCGAAACCGATTGCTGGGCCCAGTTCATCGCTACCTGGATCACCGCGCTCATCGCGCCCAGGCCGAGCGCACTGAGCAGCAGCAGCCACGAGAAGTCCGGGAGACGCTCCTGGGTCGGAACGATCATCAGGAAAGACAGCAACGATGCGGTCGCCAATTGCACCACGGTGACCCGTCGGACATCGACCTGGCCGGCGTAGCGACTGATCAGGATGATTTCGCCGGCGATGGCCACGGCGCTTACCAGCGTTACCACTTCGCCTTCACTGAAGTGCAGTGCCCCACCCTCGGGACCGGCCAGCAGCATCAGGCCGATGAACGCCAGGCAGATGCCGATGCTCGGCATCAACCCTGGGCGTCGGCCCAGCACCAGCCACTGCAGCAGCGGCACGAACGGCACATAGAGCGCGGTGATGAACGCCGACTGGCTGCTGCTGATGGTCTGCAGGCCCATGGTCTGCAAGCCGTAACCGAGCATGATGGTGATGCCGATCAGCACACCGGCCTTCAGTTCGGTGAAGGTCAGCCCGGGCAGCGAGCGCGCCGACACCATGCCCACGAACAATGCCGCTGCGGCAAAACGCAGGCCGACGAAGAACATCGGGCCGCTGACGGTCATGACGTTGTGCACCAGCAAGAAGGTGCCGCCCCACAGCATGGTGATGAATACCAGCACCATCTCGGCCTTGCTCAGGCGAAAGGACAGGGAGGTCTTTGGGCTACTGGTCGGCTGGCTCATGCGCTTGCACACTCGAAGGGGTCGGCGCACAATCGGCGCAAAGTGGGCAGTATACTGCGCAATCCGGGTAAGTGAGCAATATAGTGCACAAAGATTCCACGTATCGCGCGTCAGTGTTGCAGCATGTCAGCTTCAATGTTCGTAGCCTGCGCAACGCCGCTTCGATGAGCCAGACAGCCCTGGCGGAGCGCTCGGGCGTCAGCCGGCGCATGCTGGTGGCGATCGAGGCAGGTGAGAAGAACGTCAGCCTGACGACCCTTGACCTGATTGCCGAAGCCCTTGGTGTAGCCTTCAGCACGCTGATCCAGGCGCCCGACCAGCGTGACCCTGGTCGCATCGACGAACTCGCCTGGGCTGGAGTGCATCCTCAGAGCAAGGCGGTGTTGCTGGCCAGCAGCGCGGCCCGGCGGGAAGTGGAAATCTGGGAATGGACCCTGGCTCCCGGGGAATGCTATGTCAGCGAAGCCGATGCCGAGGGCTGGAGCGAGCAGATCTACGTGGCCGAAGGGCAGCTTACGTTGATCATCGAAGGGGTCGAGCGTTGTCTGCAGGTTGGCCAGTTCCACGTGTTTCCCAGCGATTGCCACTACGCTTACCGCAACGATGGCGCCGTGATTACGCGCTTCGTGCGCAACGTGGTGATTTGACCGCGATTCTGTGCCGACCGCTTCGCGGGCATGCCCGTGAAGGGGGCGGCACGGACGGTACTCGCGTTCAGTGGCCCAGCAACTCGTCAGTCTTCACAACTTTGGCATAGGCAAACGCCAGTGCGGCCATTGCCGAGGCATGCACATCAGCCGCCGGCACTTGCTTGCCGTCGAAGTCCAGCGGCAGCGTGGCACACGCGTCGTGTGCGACGGTGACGTCATAACCATAATCGGCGGCGGCTCGTGTGGCTGCGTCGATGCACATATGACTCATGCTGCCAACGATGGTCAGCGCCTGGATGCCGTGCTGGTCCAAGGTGCTCTTGAGTGGGGTATCGCGAAACGCATTGACCTTGTGCTTGAGTACCACGGGTTCGCCTTCTCGTGGTTGCACTTTGCTGTGGATGGCCGCGCCTTGCGATTCGGGGGCGAAGAACGGCGCGTCGGCGCTTTCGAACTCATGCCGCACATGCACCACCAGGTCGCCCCGCTGGCGCGCCGCCGCCAGCAGGCGGGCGGCGTTGTCGGCCGCCTGCTCGGCACCGTCGAGGGTCCATTTGCCGCCGGGGAAATAGTCATTCTGGATGTCGATGATGATCAACGCCTGCTTGTTCATGTTGCCTCCTGAGGCAATCGTTGTGGCTAGTCGCTAGTTATAGGCGCTTCACAGCCGCGCTGCCGCAAAGTAATGGCACCTTCACAGCGGCTCTGGATGCGCTGGCGGATGCGGCCCAGGCCCCACTTGGGCCAGATGATCCTGGCGGTTGCGCAGTGGGCACTCTTTCAGTGACAAGCAGCCGCAGCCAATGCAGCCGTCCAGCTGGTCGCGCAGGAGGGTCATCTCATCGATGCGGCGGCTAAGGTCTTCACGCCAGCGCGCTGACAATCGTTGCCAGTCCTCGGCTGTGGGCGTGTGGTCGTTCGGCAGCGTGGCCAGCGCGGTGGCGATATCCACCAACGGGATACCCAGGCGCTGGGCCATCTTGATGACCGCCACGCGCCGCAGCATCGCTCTCGGGTACCGGCGCTGGTTTCCGGTATTGCGGCTGCTGTGGATCAGCCCTTTGGTTTCATAGAAGTGCAGGGCGGTGACGGCCACGCCGCTGCGTGCGGCCAACTGGCCGACGCTGAGCTGCTTTTCCTGCGCTTGGGACGATTTGCGTGGCATGTGGAAAAAGCTCTTGACCTTGAGTTAACTCGAGGTTTTACCCTGCTGGCCATCGCGCTGCAAGCGTTCAAAGCAAGGAGACTGACCATGACGGCCACGCCGCATTCCCTGTGGTTTACCCAGATGATCGAATACGAGGTACCGGTTTCTCGCCAGGCGGCGTTGGCCGAGGCTCTGGTCACGCGCAGCGAAGAACTGGCCTTGCGTTGCGAAGGGCTGCAAGGTGTCAGTGTCCAGGCCAGTGATGACGGCAGTCGGGTGCTGCAGTACTTGCAGTGGCAGTCGCGCCAGGCGTGGGCGACGGCGGCGCAAAGTTTTGCCGATGAGCCTTTTCTCGACTTGCTCAGCCGGCATCAGGCGCGCGGCGTGAACTTTACCGCCTATCAGGCACTACGCAGCCTGGTGCGCGGCGTCGATGGCGGCTTGCATTGCCAGGTGGGCGAGCTTCAGGCGTACCACGGTGCGTAGTGCGGGTAGCGGTCCAGGCGTGCACCAATCACCATCTCGCTGATCCACGCAGCCAGAATTGAGCTGTAGGATTTCTGGCTTTCTTCGCTGGAGAGCGCGTGGTCTGCACCATCGACGATACGGTGGGTGAGCGAGTGGGCACTGACGAATGCCGAGCGATAGCTCATCAGCGTGGTGTGCGGCACATAATCGTCCTGCTCGGACTCTACCAGCAGCACATCGCCAGTGAATTCCGCGCAGGCCGCAAGCGCTCGGTTATCGGCCGGGCCGAGCTGGCGCTGGCGGTAGGCATTGAGGCGCTGGCGGTCGAGGGTCTGCTTGGGGGTGTTCCATTCCTCATCCCAATACATCGCCGGTACCCGCAATGCCAGCCATTTCACCGGTCGGTGGAGGGTCAGCAGGGTGGCCAGGTAACCGCCATAGCTGCTGCCGATGATCGCGATGGCGGTGCTGTCCACCGACGGGTGATTGGCCAGGCAGTCGTAGGCGGCAAGCAGGTCATTGAGGTTCTGCTCGCGGGTGACGGTAAGCCGTTGGCTTTCTGTCTTCTCATGGCCGCGCAGGTCGAACGTCATGCATACGCATCCCAGCCCGGTAATATGCCGGGCACGGGCCAGGTCTCGCTGCTGGCTGCCGCCCCAGCCGTGGACGAACAGAATGCCCGGCATCTTGCTGCCGGGGCTGACCAGCGTGCCGACGATGCTGTCGTTTTCCACTTGCAATTCTACGGTTTCACTCTGAATGGTCATGCTCGCGAATCCGCGCGAATTTGCTGAGTTGTCCGAGTTCACTGTCGTTTCCTTGGTAGAAGAGGGTGGCGTCAGCAGGTAGATCGGGCGTCCCGAACACCTCGTGGGTGGACGCACGTACCCGCTGCAATGCGGGGTCGGCGGCAAATGCCTGCAGGGCCAGCAGTTCTGCACTGCTCGCCCCGCCCAGGCGCCATGACTGTTCGAGCACGCCGCTGCGCAGATGGCCCTGCGGGTTGTTGCCACGGGCGATGTCATAGTTGCGCCGGGATGCGATGAACCCAGGGAAGTGCTGCTCTGCTGCCTGCTCGTAGGTGATGGCCCGGTTGATTGCCAGGCGCAGGTGGTCCTCCAGCGCAAGCTGCAGCAAGTCCTGGTAACCGCCGCGTACCACCACCAGCTCGGAGCCGCCGTAGACTTCGATACCTTGGTGGTCATGGGTCAATTGCTGGGTGCCGTGGTAGCTGCACGTCAGCCCCGCGACACTGACCTGGCCGACACTGAACGTCTGCACATCGCTCAGGTCCTCCTCCAGCACCAGGCCCCAGAGCGCCAGTTCGTGGTCGTCGATGTTGGCCAACAGGGGATCCAGCTCATCGAGTTGGGTGATCACCTGCTGCCCGCGCCCGGCACAGGCCAGCACGGGTTTGAGCCGCAATGGCCCTTCGAGCAGCAGTAGCTGCGCGGCGCGGCGGGCATCGGCTTTACTGAACACGGTGTAGCCACGCAGCAGGGCATCACTGGCCTGCTGCGCGAAGGCGTCGGTCCAGCCAGGCGGGAAGCTGGCATTAGCCGGCAAGGGGTGGGAGATCGCTTTGGTGGCCATGTACGGATGACTGACCAGGCCACCGAACAAGTCCTGTTCGGTGCGGATCCCCATCGCGGCATGGCGGTCCGAGCCGATCAAGGTTTCGGTAGGCAGGTAATAGTAGTTGTCCGCACTGCTGGGTGGTTGCGCGGGTTGCACGACTGCGCAACCCAGCAATTGCGCCAGGCCGGCAGCGAGCTTGAGATGAACCGCGTGTTCGTGCTCCGGGGTGTGCTCGCGGGTATCGAGGAGAACGACAGCATTCTTCGGGTCGCAGGCGCTGGGCATGGGCGTCGACCTGTCTGCAAGGAATGTACTGGTTGTGAAGCTTGGGTTGGCGGGAAGTTCAGCTGAAGTCGATCGAAGGTATCGGTGTACTTGTAGGAATGATCCTATTTGCAGGTGGTGCCCTGGCTTCGCGGGCCGTGCCCAGGTCGCCACGATTGCAGCGCTGGGGTGGCTGTTCCATTATCGTCATTCTGGATTAACCACGATGTATCCGCAGGAGTGCGCATGAACGTTCAGACCACGATTCAGCAGAGTGTGCCGGAGCGCCTGGCGCGTGTGCGCCAAGTGATGGCCGAGGAGGGCATCGATGCCCTGCTGGTGCCCTCGGCCGACCCCCATCTGTCCGAGTACCTGCCGGGCTACTGGCAGGGGCGCCGCTGGTTGTCCGGGTTCGATGGCTCGGTGGGGACCCTGGTGGTCACTGCTGATTTTGCCGGTCTGTGGGCCGACAGCCGTTACTGGGAACAAGCCGAGAAAGAGCTGGCTGGCAGTGGTATCGAACTCATGAAGCTGCAGCCAGGCAAGCCGGGTGCACTGGAATGGTTGGGCGACAATGTCGTCACCCAGGGCACCGTGGCCGTGGATGGCGCGGTCATGGCTCTGGCCTCGGCGCGTCAGCTCGAAGAGCGCTTGGCCGTTCGTGGCATCCGTCTGGTGACTGACAACGACGTGTTGGCCAAGGTCTGGGAGGGGCGTCCGGCACTGCCAGGTAACCCGGTCTACCAGCACCTTGCGCCCCACGCCACGGTCAGTCGGGCAGAAAAGCTCGCCCAGTTGCGCCGCACCTTGAAGGAGAAGGGGGCCGATTGGCACTTCCTCGCGACCCTTGATGACATCGCGTGGCTGTTCAACTTGCGCGGCAGTGACGTTTCCTACAATCCGGTGTTCATTTCCTTCGCGCTGATCGGGCAGGCGCAGGCCGTTTTGTTCGTCGGGGCGGATAAGCTCGATGAGCACTTGCGTCATGTGCTTCAGGCCGATGGTATTGAAGTGCGTGATTACTCACAGGTTGACCAGGCACTCGCAGCCTTGGCACCGCCCAGCCGTTTGCTGGTCGACACCGCGCGGGTGACCTGCGGGTTGCTGAAAAACCTGGATGCCCAGGTGCAGCTGGTAGAGGGGCTGAACCCGACCACGCTGAGTAAATCACGTAAAACCGAAGAGGAGCTGGTGCATATCCGCCGGGTCATGGAGCAGGATGGCGCGGCGCTGTGCGAGTTCTTCGCCTGGTTCGAAGCGCATCTGGGCGAGCAGGTCATTACCGAGCTGACCGTCGACGAGCAATTGAGTGCTGCGCGGGCCCGTCGACCTGATTTCGTTTCGTTGAGTTTCTCTACCATTGCCGCCTTCAACGGAAACGGCGCGATGCCGCATTACCGAGCAACCGAGCAGTCCCACGCGGTGATCGAAGGTAACGGCCTGCTGTTGATCGATTCGGGAGGGCAGTACCTGGGCGGAACCACCGATATCACCCGGATGATCCCGGTGGGTGCGCCGACCCTTGAGCAGAAGCAGGATTGCACGCGGGTGTTGAAAGGGATGATCGCACTGTCGCGTGCCACGTTTCCTCGCGGCATCCTCTCTCCGCTGCTCGATGCCATTGCGCGTGCACCGATTTGGGCGGATCAGGTCGACTATGGTCATGGCACCGGGCATGGCGTGGGCTACTTCATGAATGTGCATGAAGGACCGCAGGTGATCGCCTACCAGGCAGCAGCCACTCCCCAGACAGCTATGCAGGCCGGGATGATCAGCTCGATCGAGCCAGGCACTTACCGCCCAGGCGCCTGGGGTGTGCGTATCGAGAACCTGGTAGTGAACCGTGAGGCCGGTACAACGGCGTTCGGCGACTTCCTGAGTTTCGAGACCTTGACGTTGTGCCCTATCGATACTCGCTGTCTGGTGCCGGAGCTACTGGCACAGGAAGAGCTCGACTGGCTCAATCGTTATCACGCGACCGTGCGCGAGCGCCTCGCGCCATTACTTGAAGGTGCGCCACTGGAATGGCTGCAAGTTCGCACAGCACCGTTGTAAAGGGCGTGGCGGGAATCGAATGAAAGGAGGGCAGCTCACAGGCTGCCCTTTTCGTTACTTGCAGATGATGATCATGCTACGGCTGGTATAACCGGCCGGGTTGATGCCGAACAGGTAATCGCCCGGCTCTTCGTCGGTATCCCCAGAACGCGCGATGACCTTGTAGCCTCGTGTGCTGCAGGCCGCGGTAGCCTTGCTGTAGCACTTGTCCCACGACGAGGACAGGCCCGAGCAGTTGATATGCAGGCCCTTTTTCCCTTTTTTGACCTCGGTCTTGGCCGTTGCGGCACATCCAGCAATGACCAGGACCGCCAGGATGAGCAAAATACGTTTCATTCCTGTCCTTAATTGCAGGGCTGAGCACACGCCTTACCCTGTCGTTATCGCTTCGGTGCTTCCTGAATATTCCCCGGCATCCATGTGCATCAAGTAGATAGCGTGAGGATGATGCTTGTGTGACAGCTTAATCAGCGCGGCGAGTCGCCACAATGGTTAATCCTGCGGCAAATGGAAATATTTCTCAATTCAGTCGGCAGCTACGGCTGGGCTGGTGTCGCGGCGCATTGAAAGCGTGGCGCCTGCCGAAGCCGCGATGATGGCGAGAATCGCCAGCCATTGGCTGGTAGTCAGTACTTCGCCGAGGAACAGCAACCCTGAAAGTGCGCCAATTGCAGGTTCAATGCTCATCAATGTGCCGAAGGTGCGTGCCGGCATGCGGGTCAGGGCAACCATTTCCAGGCTATAGGGTAATGCCGTCGAGAGAATGGCAACACCGAGCGCCATCGGGATGAGCGCAGGTGTAAGCAATGCGCTGCCGGCATGGACGATACCAATGGGCGCTACGAACAGAGCGGCGACCACGACCCCCAGTGCAGCGCTTTGAATACCGTGCTCTGCGCCGGCGCGCTGACCGAATAGAATGTACAGTGCCCAGCAGACACCGGCCCCCAGCGCATAACCCACGCCAACCGGGTCGAGGGATTGGCCGGTTTGACCGACCGGAATGAGCAGCAGCAGGCCGGCAACTGCGAGGGCAATCCACAGGAAGTCGATGGCGCGGCGCGAGGCGAAAAGCGCCACGGCCAATGGTCCGGTGAACTCCAGGGCAACGGCGATACCCAGTGGCGTGGTCTGCAGGGCCATATAGAAGAGGAAGTTCATCCCCCCCAGGGCCATGCCGTAGATGACCACATTGCGCAGTGTGTTTGCCGTCATGCGTACACGCCACGGGCGCAGGATCACCAGCATGATAATGCTGGCGAAAACCAGGCGCAGGGTCGTGGTGCCTTGTGCGCCAACGATCGGGAACATGCTTTTGGCCAATGAGGCGCCAGACTGTATGGATGCCATGGCGATGAGCAGCAGGCCGATGGGGAAAAGCGTTGTGGCCAGGCTGCGAGGCTGGGTGTTCATTTGCGGGTGGCAATCCTTGAGGAGGGTGGGGCGGTTGTGCACTATAGTGCGCAATTGCTGGGGTAGGGGCAAGGGTGTGCACCGGTTCTCTAGCACCTTTGAGATCGAGCACCGCCCGCGCGGCGCTCGATCTCAGTGGCGCAGAAGATGTTGTGGCAAGCACCTGGCGGCCTTGATGCGGTCTTGACTGGGGATATTTCAAATAAATGAAATTAACCCTTGACCAAGTTTCAGATCCCCTTATAATGCGCCCCACTTCCAGCGTAGTCGGAACGAAAAACTCCTTGAAATTCAGAGAGTTAATCGAGCTAGACAGTACTGGAAGTTGCTTCGATCGAACGATCGATAGCGGTTGAAAAGGTGGTTGACAGCGCTTCTAAACGCTGTATGATTCGCCTCCCGCTACGAGAGATCGAAGCGAGCCAAGTGTTTGAAGCTAAACGAGTTTCTCGCAAAAAACTTCAAAATAAACGCTTGACAGGCTCTGAGGAAAGCGTAGAATGCGCACCTCGGTTGAGGCGAAAAGCTCTTAACCAAACGCTCTTTAACAAATCGAATCAAGCAATTCGTGTGGGTGCTTGTGAGTACGGACTGATAGTCACAAAGATTATCAGCATCACAAGTGACCATGCGAGAAATCAC
>Ga0160431_100371_pt1 | contig 22792 bp, 22 predicted proteins | sample HID1971K_E0MG_FD_108212 | JGI IMG/M metagenome (GOLD analysis project Ga0160431, IMG submission 108212) | Enriched millipede-associated microbial communities from UW Madison campus, WI, USA - HID1971K_E0 MG | ecosystem: Host-associated > Arthropoda: Insects > Digestive system > Unclassified ...
ATCTACCGCGACGTGCGTGTCTGCCAGATCTACGAAGGCACCAGCGACATTCAGCGCATGGTCATTGCGCGCAATCTTTGAAGGAGCAGTCTGCATGGCATTCGAAACCATCCTGTTGGACATTCACGGCAAGGTCGGCCTGATCACGCTCAATCGTCCCCAGGCGCTCAACGCCCTCAACGCGCAGATCATCGGCGAGATCAACCAGGCCCTGGACCAGCTGGAGAAGGACCCGAACATCGGCTGTGTGGTGCTGACGGGGTCCGCCAAGGCCTTCGCGGCGGGTGCCGATATCAAGGAGATGGCCGAGCTCAAGTACCCGCAGATCTACGTCGACGACCTGTTCAGCGACTCCGACCGCATCGCCAACCGGCGCAAGCCGATCATCGCTGCCGTGTCCGGTTTTGCCCTCGGCGGTGGCTGTGAGCTGGCGATGATGTGCGACTTCATCCTGGCTGGCGACAACGCCAGGTTCGGCCAGCCCGAAATCAATCTCGGCGTGCTGCCGGGCATGGGCGGCACCCAGCGCCTGACCCGTGCGGTGGGCAAGGCCAAGGCCATGGAACTGTGCCTGACCGGCCGCCTGATGGGCGCTGAAGAGGCCGAGCGCGCAGGGCTCGTGGCGCGTGTGGTGCCTCAGGCCGAACTGGTCGAGGAAGCCCTGAAGGTGGCGGCGACCATCGCCAGCAAGTCGATCCCGGTCAGCATGATGGTCAAGGAAAGCGTCAACCGTGCGTTCGAAGTCACCCTCAGCGAAGGTGTGCGTTTCGAGCGTCGGGTGTTCCATGCGGCGTTCTCCACCGAAGACCAGAAGGAAGGCATGGCAGCCTTCATCGCCAAGCGCGAGGCGCAGTTCAAGGACCGCTGAGATCCCTGGCCAAACCCTCCAGCGTGCAACCACTCAGCCCGTGAAGAAGTAAGCGTTTGCTGCGGCCCGATCGATCGGGCTGCGGTAGACCTCGATTTCACGACCGTCAGGGTTCTTGACCAACCGACCGCGCTCATAGCGCTGCTCGGCGGTCTTGAGATGACCCGCGGTGTAGTCGGCCTGCCGCGTGTTCATGGCGGGGTAGTGGAAGTGGGCAAACCAGTGCGCCTGGTTCTGGTGGCGTATGACGAACTCTTCCAGATAGTCGTCGCTGCGCCCGGCGACCTTGGCCAGTCTGTGGCGTGGCCCGGTCGACTCGATCACCACCTGTTCGCGCTCCAGCAGGAACTGCAGCTCACCCATCCTGGGGGCTTGCAGCAGTGCAACCCGTGCCCGCTGTGCGGTCGCCTGATCGGCCAAGGTCGATGACATGTCCTCTATCGCCTTGATGTTCATGGCAGCGTCAGCACCCGGCGTGCCTTCGTCGGTCTGGTTGTCGCGTGTCAGGCGCAACTCGATGGCAGCTCGGTGCTCGTCCAATCGTGCGCGATGGCCAAGCAGGCTGTCCTGAATGTCGACCGGGATATAGGTATTGGCCTTCTTGCTTTGCATCAGGGCGACTTCCTTGCGGGCGCCATCGAGTAATCGGGTGCTTTGCTTGAGCAGCGTCTTCAACTTCGCAGGTGCTTTGCCTGGTGTCGTCTTGGTCTTGTTTGTCGCTGCGGCATCGACGGCGACCCACTGGTCGTCTTCGCGCTTGTAAGCAGCAGAGACAGAGTCGTTCTCGACCCCTGGAATGTCGACGATGTCGTTGTCATCTGTACGTGGTTGGCCCAGCAGCAGACCGTCATCGCGGGTTTCTATGAGCCCGGGCAGTTGCTCGTTCAACTGGGATATCGTGCTGCGCTCGTCGTTTCCTGGATACTCAGAACGCTCGAAATCGACGCTGGTGCTGATGGCGTTGACGTCGCGCCTCAGGTCGTTGAGCAATGTGGGCACGTGGTCCTTGCCGAAGGCGTCTGCCAGGGCGCTTAGCCGCGCCCTGGCATTGTCCAGGTTCGAGGCGATGCTCTGCAGTACCCGCCGCATGACCTCATCGCTGGCGTTGGCTTGCTTGTGCAGTTGCACGTACTGACTGATGGCCAGATCGATGTTGCGCCATGCACGCAAGAGCCAGATACCTTCATTGTGCTCTTCGTCGAGAATCAGGCGGTCGAAGCGGTTCTCGCAGCGTATGAAGCGCCAGTGCAAGATCGTCCAGCTGCCCTTGTGCGGCTCGATCTTGCTCAGCATCTCGGCGACCTTCGGCTGTGCCGGGCCGGCAAGTCGTCGCATCTGCTCCAGGCATAGGTTGAAGGCGGTGGCGTTGTCGAAGAGCTGGTCGATCAGGGTGCCTGTATCCTCCAGGCGTTTTCGCAGAATGACGATATCTGCGGGGGAAAGCTCGACCAGGCGGTCGATCATGCCCGTCAGCTGCGTGCGCTCCGGCTTGTAGAGGCGCAGCTGCAGTTCACGTATCTGCAACTGGCATTCGAGCTGATGGAACAGGGTGCCGGCGCGCTTGACCTTGTACTCTTGCACCGGGGTTCGTGCGTTCAGTTCGTGCAGGCGCTGGATATGTTCTGCGATGAACGTCTCGAATACTTGCAGTTTCTCCAGGCAGCCGCGAATGACGCGAGGCTCATCGGAGCCTTGCCCCAGTGTGCTGACTTTCCTGAGCTCGGGTATTCGCTCGACGATGCTTTTCGAGTCGCTGACCAGGCGTTTGGCCAGCTCTTCGGTGCTTTTCCTGATAGCGTCCTTCGATCTGGCAATCTGCTTCCTGGGCGGCATGCCACCTTTCAGGCGCAACCCGAGGTCCAGCTGCCAGCGGCCCGCTTCATCGCGCCGCAGCCACGGGCCGAGTGCGTTGCCATCGGCTGCGCCTACGATTCGAAACTGCTCGCTCACAGTATCGATTTGCACCTTGTAGACCTTGCCCTCGACTCGACTGTAAAGCTGATCGGCATGCAGGTAGAGGCCGCGCATGGGGCCAGAGGGAACCGCGGAACCCAGGGTATCGACCGAGATGTCGACCCGCAGCTTGTCGAGCGCGCTGGCCTGCTTGCTGTCGAGCTTGAGCGTCGGTTGCGCCCAGCTGAAGTCGAGCCGTGTCTCGGTCGGGCTGGTGACCACCACCGGCGCAGGCGTCAGTGCCTGCTGCTGACCGGGAGGCAGGGTTGCGTCCAGAGGGTGCTCCTGCTCCATACGTTCCATCGCGTGGTTGAAGATCAGGAAGGCGACATTGACCAGCAGTGCTATCCAGTCTGCGCTGCGATCTCCCGGCTGGTTGTCCTCGTTGGCCTGCACCAGGTGGGCGAATGCGGTTTCCATCTGCACCAGCCAGGCGGCTTCGGCTACGGGGCCTTCGACGAACGGCAAGACCGTGTTGAGCAACAGCCAGCCCAACTCTTCCCAGCGCTGCCAACGGGCTTCGTCGCTGCTGGCCGATCGTTCCTTGAAGTTGTGCAACGCTTCCTCGACGCAGGCCTCATAGATGGCGCGAGCCACATCGACGACAGGGGCTTCGCGTGACAGGGTCACCGGTGCCGGCTTGCTCGGTGCGACCGCCCAGTCGTCTTCCAGAGGGAAGAAAATATGCGGTTCCATGAAACCACCATGCTTGTACACCCGCCGGTCCTCTTCGGGCAGTCGATGAATGATGTCATCCTGCAGTTCGCCGCTTTCGCCGAGTGCCACCAGTAAAGCAAGGCGATCGCGGAACTCCACGATGGGCTCGTGGTGCAGGGGGCGGTAAAGCAGGCAGCTCTGGCTGGGCAAGGTGTCGTTTTCTATCAACCAAGCGTTGCGCGGGTGGTCAGGGAAGGCGTCCATCGTTCTCAGCAGGCCCAATGGGCGTATGACCCAGTGATCGTGTTCATCGGGCAGCGCAGCGAACAGCTGCTCAACGGCGATGATCGCCAGCAGTGAGGGATGTCCGTGCTGGATATATCGGGTCATGAGCTGCGTTGGCAGTTGGCTGCGCAATTGATCGGCAAGCAGTCGCCGCCGCTCGTTGCTCTGTTGGGCATCGTCGAGTAGCAGGGCTTTCAACCTTTTCGGGTAGGTCGCGCCGATGTCGGCCTCGTCGATCAACGCACGCAGCGCCGATGTGTCGAGCCAGGTGGGTATGGGTTGTCCATCGGTCGTTTCCAGCGTGACTCGCCCCGGTTTGAGCAGCCCGAGGTTGGCGATGGCCAGCTGCGTCAGGCTGAAGGTCACCGCTACCGTGGTGCCTTCGCTCACCAATTGCCCTGCCACCGGAATTGCCGTGGCGGTGGTCTGGTGGTTGATCACGCGCACGGCTGCAGGGTCAAGGGTCGACGTAGGATGATCACGGCGAATCAGTTCGCCCAGCCGCTCGCAGGCGAAGGCCTGTGCGCTGGGTACGCCGCTCAGCCAGGTCTTGCCATCGGCGTCGGAGTTGCTGCGGGCGACATCGGTCAGCATCGAGCTGTAGACGATCAGCGCCTTGGGGTCGCCATCGCGCATCCAGCCGGGGAGTTGGTCGATGAGGCTTCCATGGCCCGCCAGGTCGTCCATGCTGCACAGGTGCGCCAGCGAGCTGAGGCGGTCCAGGGCATTTGCCAGTTGCTGGGCACTGCCTTGGGCATGAAAGGCGGTGGCGGCGATCTCGATGCCTTCGAGTAGCTGCTGCAGCAGGTTTGCAGCCTGCGCCTGGAACAGTTGCCGCTCGGGAGTGCTCAGTTTTACGGCGGGTGGTGACTTGGCGAGGATCGCAGGCCAATGCGCGTTGATGGCTTCCAGCAAGCGCGTGCGGGAAGGGAAGGACAGCAATCGGCCCGCGGGGGTGAAGAGCAAGGTGAAGGATGGGCGGCCAGGTGCGTCCGGGCGTTCGATCAGGACAGCGCTGGCCAGGTTGGGGTCCAGCTGCCAGTCGGCGGAAAAATTGGTGACCACCGTCTGCAGCGTGATGCCGTGTTCGGCGCAAAGCTTGAGCTGGTCGTCGTAGTTGGCGGGCTCTTCGGCGAGTGCCTTGAGCGTGGCTTGGGCGGCAGGCAGCTCATGCTTGGCAGCGGCCTCGGCCACCGCGCTGCGCAAGCGTTCCTGCAGGTGGTTGCTCAGCCAGGACCAAGGGGTTTCACCGCTGCGGTCGGCCGCGCACCAGAAGTCGACCAGTGCTGCGTTGAAACGGTCGACAAGAAGCGGGCCGCAGTCGTTTATCAGGGCTTCGAGCCGCACCAGATCGACCGGCACCGGCTGCTCGGGTTCGATGCCCAGCTCGCGGCAGACGACATCCTGCCCCGGGGTCAGATTGAGGGTGGTGCGCAGGCAATAGCGCTCTGCCAGCAACTGATACAACGGACGGACATAGGCGATACCTGGCACAGGGCCGAAACTGGCCAGTTGCAGACCCACTGGGTCGAGTGTGGCGTCGAAGCCGTAGGCGGGCCATTGTTCCACAAGCAGACTGGCGGCAACCTCGAACAGTCGAGGGCGGTTGGCGAAGGTCTGGGCGATCTGGCATGGCAGCGTGGTGTTGCGACGTAGCCTGTTGACGGCGGGCATGGCGGCGGTCTCGGTGATGGTCCCGCCGCCATTGGGCCGTCAGGACGACGGCTTGGGGTACTACAGATCTACTGCCAGAGGTGTGGACTGCGCAAGGAAGCAGCGTCGAGAGAGCCCGCAGAAATAGGGGTGGCCAAGCCGGTGGGGTAGCAGGTTGCTGCCAGTGTCTTCCACTGCCTTGGGGCTGGTTGCCCTGTCGGAAAATGACAGCCGGCAGGCAGATTCCACCTCATTTCGGTCAAATCCACCGTCATTGGTGTTGCCCCTGGCGACGCGGCGCCTTAGACTTCCGCCCCCTGTAAAAGAGTGCCAGTTGGCGCTTGAAGAATTCCGCTGCCGATGCCAGTGCGTCGGCGGCACCTGAATTGCCCAAATGCACATTTTTTCATAGAGATATCGATGACCAAGGAACAGTTGCTGGCCATGTCGGCCGATGACTACATGAACGCTGATCAGCTGGCATTCTTCACTGCCCTGCTGCAGGCGATGAAAGTCGAAACCCATGAACGCATCGAGCTGAGCCGCGCCACCATCGAAGGCCTGGACACCCCGTCGGACCCTGCCGATGTGGCGTCGGTCGAAGAGGAGCGTAGCTGGCTGGTCAACGCCATCGATCGCGACCAGCGCTTGTTGCCGCAGCTGGAAATGGCGCTTGATCGTATCAATGACGAGAGCTTTGGCTGGTGCGATGACAGTGGTGAGCCAATCGGTCTCAAGCGTCTTTTGATCAGCCCGACCACCAAGTACTGCATCGAAGCGCAAGAGCGACACGAGCAGCTCGACCGCCACCAGCGTCAGGTCTGATCGCACGCGGTGGGCCAAGCCCCATGGAGTGATCCTTGGGGCTTTTTGCGTTTCTTGCGCCAGGGGGGCGTCTGGCTTTGTTGCTCAGAGTGCAATGCTGCTGTACAGCAATGTGCTGTTTCTTCCCCAATGGCGGGCGTATCATGGTCATATCGTTAGGGTGCTACTTATATTCCGGAGGGAATGATGAATAGCCGAGTCGATGTGGCCGTGATGATCGGCACAGGCGTGCCAGCAACGCTGCAAGCGCTGGGCAAGCGCATTTGCTGGGTGGTATTGGTCAATGGTGAGCGCCGTGGTACGGCATTCGCGACCCGTGAAGAGGCCCTGGAATTCCAGGCCGCCTGGTTGAAACAGTTGCAAAAAGCCGAGGCCGCCTGACGCGGAGCAATAAATGTGCTTTTGCGCTCGACGGATTTCGGTGTTTTCGTGCATATTTGATCCCCGGTAATGCGCTGCTTGATGCCCGCGCCCGATGATGGGCGTGCAGTTATCTATCGCATCTTTCTGGCGGATGTATTTGTCAGACTTTACGCTTCCCGCTCCGGGAACATGTCTAGCGGCTATATAAAGCCCGGGTCTGACAAGCTCGTGTAAAATTTCCTGCCTGTTGCATCGTCAGCAGGCACAGACGTTTCGCGCATCGCTTGATTACTCTTTTGCCTATCGAAATGAATATGGCCGCACCTCGCTGAGGTCGAGTGAGGGCGGATGTCACCGGTCTGAGGATTACTTCATTGGCAGTCAGTACACTCGATACCCATGCCTTGTTCGCACTTGGCGATTTGCGCGGTAAGTTGGCCAAGCTGTTTCAAGGTCGTTTCATTTATGTCACCGAACAGAACCCCGAAGGCCTGTACATGGCCGAAATCGACACTGAGAGTGCGTTGGTGGTCGATGACAAGCAGCGACTGGAGTTGAAGGTGGGCGATCATTTCCGGGCGGCGGTTTTGCCGAGCCGGGAAGGTGGCAAACTGGAAATGCGCTTTCGTGAAATCAAGCTCAATGTCTATGGCCTGGGCGACTATGCCTTTGTTTCGGTGCCGGAAGGCGAGGGCATCGTCTTTCGTGACGGCCATGGCGTGATGCTGGTGTTCGCAGCCCAGCAGCAAGTGCAGGAGGGCCTGGGCAAATTGCTCAAGGCTGTTACCGGCAAGGTCGCGAAATGGCGCAAGGGCGAACTCATCACTTTCAAGGCCAGTGAATGACTGATCAGGGTGAAGTGCCTGGCACGCGTGCGGCGTTTCATCGGCAGCACCAGGCGCGGGCGACGGCCCAGGCCGAATCCCTGTTGGCTCGACGTGAAGACCTGCAGGGTGCCTGGTTGAACTGGGTGGCCGCGCAGTTGTACCAGCTTCGCCCGGCACCCTATGCGGCCATGGTACGGCGGGAGTTGCAGCGCCTCACCCAGCCGTGAGGTTGGCGCCACTCAGTTTCCGCGATGCCCGCCGCTGCTTGTTTCCTCCGGCACCGCCTCCTTGGCCATGCGTTTGCGAAACAGCGCTGCGCGAGCCAGCAGCAGGGTGGTGACGGGCACGGTAATGGACAGCAGGATGGGAATCAGCCAGGCGTGCAGCACCGGGCTTTGCTTGAGCCACGAAAAGTAGATGATCGAAGCCAGCGCTACGCACCATGCGCCGATGGTCGAGGCCAGCGCAGGTGGGTGCATTCGCTGGAAATAGTCTTTCAGCCGCAGCAGCCCGATTGCACCGATCAGGGCGAACAGGCTGCCAATCAGCAACAGTGTCGCGGTGAGCAGTTCCAGCCAGAACGGCAGTTCAAGGGTTTCGTTCATTCGATCACCTCACCACGCAGCAAAAACTTGGCCAGGGCAAACGAGCCGACGAAGCCGAACAGCGCAATCAGCAGGGCACCTTCAAAGTACGTGTCGCTGGCATAACGAATACCCAGTACCAGCATCATCAGCATGCCCAGGATATACAGGTAGTCCAGCGCCAGTACCCGGTCCTGGGCGGACGGGCCGCGAAACACCCGTATCAGCGCCAGGCCCATGGCCAGGGCAAAGATGAACAGGCTGGCAAGGACTGCATTGGCGAGCAGGCCTGTCATTCGAAGATCTCCATAAGCGGGCGTTCATAGGTGTGTTTGAAGTGTTCGATGAAGGCCGCTTCATCCTCCAGGTCGAACACGTGCAGCAGCAGTACGCTGCGGTCCAGGGCCAGTTCGGACCAGACGGTGCCGGGCACTACGGTGGTGATCATCGACAGGGCCGCCAGGCCATGGGCGTCGTGCAGATCCAGCGGGATGTGCACGAAGGCCGAGCGCGGGGGCTGCTGGCCGGCACGCAATACGCCGCGGGCGACCAGCAGGTTGGAGGCAATCACATCGATACCGACACGCGCGATCAACTTGGCAACCACCAGCGGCCGTCGCACATGGGCGCGTTGCGGGCGCAAGGGTGCCATCAGCAGTGGGGCAGCCAGTCCTAATGCGGCGCCGAGCAACAGGTTGCCAGGGCTGACCGACAGGTTCAGCAGCAACCACAAGCCGAACAGCGCCAAGGACAGCAGCGGAGCGGGGAATATTCGGCTCATGGCTGCACCTGCTGTTCGGGCGTGGTCGGGCCGGGAATGGGGCGTGCTGCCATCACCGCTTCGATATAGCGCTCTGGCGTCTGCAGGCTGGCGGCGGTGTCCTGGGTATAGCGCAGCAGAGGCTCGGCCCTGAAGCTGAGGATGATGCACAGGCCCAACAGGATCACGATCGGCAGGCATTCATAGCGACGCAATACAGGCGAAGGGCGTTCTTCTGGCTTCCAGAAACGCTGGATGCCCACGCGGCCAAAGGCGATCAACGACGCCATGCCTGACAGTACCAGCAAGGCCACCAGGCCCCAGCCGGCTGCAGGCAGTGGTTGCTCGGCCGGAACACCTAGCCCCAACGGATTGAACAGGGCACTGATCAGGTTGAGTTTGCCGACGAAACCCGAAAGTGGCGGCATGCCGATGATCAGCAAGGCGCAGGCAATGAAGCTGAGGCCGAGGAAGGCCATGGTCCAAGGGATGATCTGGCCGATCACGACCTTTTGCTCGTCATCGAGGTTGATACCTTTGGGCGGGTGCAGGGACTCGAGCGGCGACGGCATGACGTCTTCTTCATCATCCAGCGGTGCTTCGTTGGCCGAGCGCGAGCGCTCGATCAGCTCGGCGAGCAGGAACAGCGCGCACAGCGCCAAGGTCGAGTTCACCAGGTAGAACAACGCTGCGCCGGTCAGGGCTGGCTGGGCGAAGCCGACGGCACCGAGCAGGGTGCCGGCGGAGACCAGGATGCTCAGGGCGGCCATTCGCTCCAGGCGCTGGGCCGCCAATATCGACACTGCCGCGACGGCCAAGGTTGCCAGACCGCCATAGACCAGCCATTGCCCACCAAAATGCGCCGATGCGCCCGCCTGTCCGGAAAACAGCAGCGTCCACAAGCGCAGTACGGCGTACAGCCCGACCTTGGTCATGATGGCGAACAGTGCAGCGACCGGTGCACTGGCCGAGGCGTAGGCGGGGACAAGCCAGAAGTTCAGTGGCCAGATTCCGGCTTTCACCAGAAACGCCATGGCCAGCACCGCAGCCCCGGCATGCAGGAGGCCGCGGTCGGCTTCCGGCACCAGCGGAATCTTCAGGGCCAGGTCGGCCATGTTGAGGGTACCGGTAACACCGTAGAGCATGGCCGCGCCGATCAGGAACAGCGACGAGGCAAACAGGTTGATGGCGATGTAATGCAAGCCTGCTCGAACCCGCGCTCGACCCGAGCCATGCAGCAGCAGGCCGTATGAGGCCGCCAGAAGCACTTCGAAGAATACGAACAGGTTGAACAGGTCGGCGGTGAGGAAGGCACCGTACAGGCCCATCAGCTGGATCTGGAACAAGGCGTGGAAGCTGGCGCCTGCGCTGTCCCAGCGGGCGCGGGCGAACAGCAGCGCGCTGACGCCGATGACTCCGGTCAGCGTCAGTAGCAGTGCCGAGAGGTGATCGAGCACCAGCACGATGCCGAAAGGCGCAGGCCAGTTGCCGGGCAGGTAGACGCCGATCGACTCCGCCTGACCGTGGGTGCGTACCCACAACAGCAAGCAGATCGCGATCGCCAGGCCTGTGACGGTGGAAAGCAGATTCAGGCGTGCTTTGAGCTGGCGATGCTTCTCGCCCAGCAACAGCATCACTGCCGCCGTCAGCAACGGTAGCAGGATGGGGGCGACGATCAGTTGACCCATGGACGTCATTCGTCACGCTCCTGGCCATCCACGTGGTCGGTACCGGTGAGGCCTCGCGATGCCAGCAGCACGACCAGGAACAAGGCGGTCATGGCGAAGCTGATGACGATCGCGGTCAGCACCAGCGCCTGGGGCAGCGGGTCGGTGTAATGCAGGAGATCCTGGGTCACCCCATCCTTGATGATCGGCTCCTTGCCGATGAACAGGCTGCCCATGCTGAAGATGAACAGGTTGACCCCGTATGACAGCAGGCACAGGCCCATGATCACCTGATAGGTTCGAGGGCGCAGGATCAACCACACCCCAGAGGCGGCCAGTACACCGATGGCGACTGCTATGACTTCTTCCATCAGGCGGCTCCTGCTTGGCTGGATTTCGGATTGCCCGGCCGATAGGCGCGGACCGACTGGTGCGCCAGGGCAGTGAGGATCAGCAGGGTCGAGCCGACCACCACGGTGTACACGCCGATGTCGAAGAACAGTGCGCTGGCCACGTGCACATCGCCCAGTACCGGCAGGTGCAGGTGGGCGGTATGGGTGGTGAGGAACGGATAGCCCAGCAGCATCGCGCCGACCCCGGTCAGGGTGGCGCACAGCAGCCCGGTGCCCATCCAGCGTAGCGGTCGAAGGCTCATCTGTGCTTCGACCCATTGGGTGCCGGCGACCATGTACTGGAGGATGAACGCCACCGACATGACCAGGCCGGCGACGAAGCCGCCGCCTGGCTGGTTGTGGCCACGCATGAACAGGTACATCGATACCAGCAACGCGATTGGCAACAGCAGGCGTACCAGCACCGCGGGCACCATCATGAAGCCCAGGGCGGTGTCGGTGGCATGGCGCGGGTTGATCAGGTCGGTGACCACGTCAGGCGCCAGCAGGCGTTGCTGGGAAGGCAGCTGCATGCTCTCCTTGGGCGGGCGGAAGCGGCGCAGCAGGGCGAACACGGTCAGCGCCACGGCCACCAGCACGGTGATCTCGCCGAGGGTGTCGAAGCCACGGAAGTCCACCAGCATCACGTTGACCACATTGGTACCGCCGCCCTGGGGCAGGGCCCGGCTCAGGTAGAACGAAGAAATATCGTTTGGCGTGGGGCGTGTCAGCATGGCGTAGGACAGCACGGCCATACCGGTTCCGACCAGGATTGCCAGCACCAGGTCGCGCAGGCGCCGAACGCGCGCGCGCTCGAGGCTGCCGGGCAAGGGCGAGACGCCTTCGATACGGCGTGGCAGCCAGCGCAGGCCGAGCAGGATCAGTACCGTGGTGACCACTTCCACCACCAGCTGGGTCAAGGCCAGGTCGGGTGCGGAGAACCACACGAAGGTGATGCAAGTCATCAGGCCGCAGACGCTGACCATGATCAGGGCGGCCAGGCGGTGGTACTTGGCCTGGTAGGCGGCGCCGATGGCGCAGGCAATGGCAATCAGCCACAGGGCGACGAACACGCCGGAGCCAGGAATCTTTGGCCGGTCGCCCCAGCTCAGGCCGCTGTAGAGCATGGGCGTGAGACCTGCGAGGAAGGCCGCCAGCACCAGCATGAACAGCTGGGACTGCAGGCGGCGGCTGGTCAGCAGTTTCTCGACGCGGCGGGCCAGCAGCATCAGGTGCACCTGACCGTGTTCGAACAGGCGTTTGCCATTGAAGCGTTCGAGCAGCGGTGGGTAAGGAAAGCGGCCGAGGCGCAACTGATTGCGCAGCAGCAGGTAGAGCACGATGCCGCCACTCATGGCCACCAGGCTCATGATCAACGGCGCGTTCCAGCCATGCCAGATGGCCAGGCTGTACTCCGGCAGCGTGCCGCCCACCACGGGCAACGCGGCGGCCGCCAGCAACGGGCCGACCGACTGGGCAGGGAAGATACCTACCACCAGGCAGGTGAGCACCAGCAGTTCGACGGGGGCGCGCATCCAGCGTGGCGGTTCATGCGGCGTGTGCGGCAGATCCTGAGCGGTAGGGCCGAAGAAGACGTCGACCGTAAAGCGCAGGGCGTAGGCGACGCTGAAGGTGCCGGCAAGGGTGGCGATCACCGGCAGCGCGGCTTCGACCCAGGCGGTGGAGGAGATGAAAACGGTTTCGGCGAAGAACATTTCCTTGGACAGGAAACCGTTCATCAGCGGCACTCCCGCCATCGAGGCGCTGGCCACCATGGCCAGTGTCGCGGTGTAGGGAATCAGGCGGATCAGCCCGCTGAGGCGGCGGATGTCGCGGGTGCCGCTCTCGTGGTCGATGATACCGGCGGCCATGAACAGCGAGGCCTTGAAGGTCGCGTGGTTGAGGATGTGGAACACCGCAGCGACGGCTGCCAGTGGGCTGTTGAGGCCCAGTAGCAGGGTGATCAGGCCCAGGTGGCTGATGGTGGAGTAGGCCAGCACGCCCTTGAGGTCGTTCTGGAACATGGCTGCGAACGCGCCCAGCAGCAGCGTCATGGCACCGGCACCACCCACGATCCAGAACCACTCTTCGCTGCCGGAGAGCACGGGCCACAATCGCGCCAGCAGAAAGACCCCGGCCTTGACCATGGTCGCCGAGTGCAAATAGGCAGAAACCGGTGTCGGCGCCGCCATGGCATGGGGTAGCCAGAACTGGAAGGGGAACTGTGCGCTCTTGCTGAGCGCGCCGACCAGGATCAAGGGCAGCAGTACCGGGTAAAGCGCGTGTTGGCGAATGGTATCGCCAGCGGCCAACACCTTGTCCAGGTCGTAGCTGCCGACCACATGCCCTAGCAACAGCGCGCCTACCAGCAGGCACAGGCCGCCGGCGCCGGTGACCATCAGCGCCATGTACGCACCGCGGCGAGCGTCGGCGCGGTGGTGCCAGTAGCCGATCAGCAGGAACGAGAACAGGCTCGTCAGTTCCCAGAAAAACACCAGCTGGATCAGGTTGCCGGATATCACCAGCCCGAGCATGGCACCCATGAACGCGAGAAAGAATGCGAAGAAGCGCGGTACCGGGTCCTGGGGCGACATGTAGTAGCGCGCATACAGCGACACCAGGGTGCCGATGCCCAGCACCAGCAGTGAGAACAGCCAGGCGAAGCCATCCATGCGCAGCACGAGGTTCAACCCCAGGCTGGGCAGCCAGAGAAACTCTTCGCGAATGACACCGCCATGGGCGATCTGGGGATACAACAGTGCTACCTGGATCGTCCCTGCCAGGGCTACGAGCCCTGCGAGGATGGACTCGGCGTTACGTGCGTTGTGCGGCAGCACGGCTGCCAGGCAACTGCCCAGGAACGGCAGAAGCAGTAGCACTATCAATGACATAGCATTCTATTCTGGAAAGGTTTGCCAAGGATCATACGTGCCGGGCAGTTGATCACCAACACGCAAGCTGTCGCAGAATCGTACAAACAGGGTGTGACAAGCTGTTTTTTTATAACAGTTTTTTACAGAGCATAGCTGCAGTTGAGCGCTTTACAGGCCGGCTTCGCGTTCCCGCTCCTGTGCGACTTCGATTTCCTCACTGGCCATGCGAGCGCGGCGGAACTTCAGTTCGCTCACCACCACGGCCACCACGATAAGCAGCCCGCCCAGCAGCGCGACGCCTGGCAAGCGCTCACCTGCGATACGTCCGACCACCCCGGCCCATACGGGTTCGCCGGCATAGATCAGCGTGGCACGGGTCGGCGAAACCGACTGCTGGGCCCAGTTCATCGCTACCTGGATCACCGCGCTCATGGCGCCCAGGCCGAGCGCACTGAGCACCAGCAGCCAGGAGAAATCAGGGAGGTGCTCCTGGGTCGGGACAATCATCAGGAACGACAGCAACGAGGCGGTAGCCAGTTGCACCACGGTGACGCGGCGAACATCGACCTGCCCGGCGTAGCGACTGATCAGAATGATCTCACCGGCGATGGCCACGGCACTTACCAGGGTTACCACTTCGCCTTCACTGAAGTGCAGCGCCCCACCCTCGGGGCCGGCCAGCAGCATGAGGCCGATGAATGCCAGGCAGATACCGATGCTCGGCATCAACCCTGGGCGTCGGCCCAGCACCAGCCACTGCAGCAGCGGCACGAACGGTACATAGAGCGCGGTGATGAACGCCGACTGGCTGCTGCTGATGGTCTGCAGGCCCATGGTCTGCAAGCCGTAGCCGAGCATGATGGTCGTGCCGATCAGCACGCCGGCTTTCAGTTCGGTGAGGGTCAGGCCGGACAGTGCTCGCGCCGATACCGCGCCGACGAACAGGGCGGCGGCGGCAAAGCGCAGGCCCACGAAGAACATCGGGCCGCTGACCGTCATGACATTGTGCACCAGCAAGAAGGTGCCGCCCCACAGCATGGTGATGAACACCAGCACCATCTCGGCCTTGCTCAGGCGAAAGGAGAGGGAAGTCTTCGGGCTGTTGGTCGGCTGGTTCATGCTCTTGCACACTCGGAAGGGGCGGCGCACAATCGGCGCAAAGTGGGCAGTATACTGCGCAGCCTGGGTAAGTGAGCAATATAGTGCACAGAGATTCCACACACCGCGCGTCGGTGCTGCAGCATGTCAGCGTCAACGTCCGTAGCCTGCGCAACGCCGCTTCGATGAGCCAGTCGACCCTGGCCGAGCGTTCAGGCGTCAGCCGGCGCATGCTGGTGGCGATCGAGGCTGGGGAAAAGAATGTCAGCCTGACCACTCTTGACTTGATTGCCGAAGCCCTGGGGGTCGCCTTCAGTACGCTCATTCAGGCGCCTGAGCAGCGTGACCCGAGCCGTATCGACGAACTGGCCTGGGCTGGCGTGCAGCCGCAGAGCAAGGCGGTGCTGCTGGCCAGCAGCGCGGCTCGCCGCGAAGTGGAAATCTGGGAGTGGACCCTGGCTCCGGGCGAGTGCTATGTCAGCGAAGCCGATGCGCAGGGCTGGAGCGAACAGATCTATGTGGCCGAGGGGCAGCTTACCTTGATCATAGAGGGGGTCGAGCGCTGTCTGCAGGTCGGCCAGTTCCATGTATTTCCAAGCGACTGTCGCTACGCCTACCGTAACGATGGTGCGGTGACCACGCGCTTCGTGCGCAACGTGGTGATCTGACCGCAACGCTGTGCCGGTCACCTGGAGGGCATGCCTGCGAGATGACCGGCATGGCGTGTGCCAGCGTTCTTCAGTGGTCCAGCAACTCGTCTGTCTTCACCACCTTGGCATAGGCAAACGCCAGTGCGGCCATTGCCGAGGCATGCACATCGGTCGCCGCAACGAGTTTGCCATCGAAGTCCAAGGGCCGCGTGGCACAGGCATCATGTGCGACGGTGACCTCATAACCATAATCAGCGGCGGCCCGTGTAGCGGCATCGATGCACATATGGCTCATGCTGCCGACGATGGTCAGGGCCTCTATGCCGTGTTGGTCCAGGGTGCTCTTGAGCGGAGTATCGCGAAACGCATTGACCTTGTGCTTGAGTACCACGGGCTCGCCTTCCAGTGGTAAGACCTTGCTGTGAATGGCCGCACCTTGCGACTTGGGAGCGAAGAAGGGCGCATCGGTGCTTTCGAACTCATGCCGAACATGCACCACCAGGTCGCCTCGCTGGCGTGCCGCCGCCAGCAGGCGCGCGGCATTGTCGGCAGCCTGCTCGGCGCCGTCGAGGGTCCATTTGCCGCCGGGGAAGTAGTCGTTCTGGATATCGATGATGATCAACGCCTGCTTGCTCATGTTGCCTCCTGTGGCAATTGTTGTGGTCAGACGCTAGTTATAGGCGCTGCACAGCGCTACTGCCGCTAACCGAACGCACGCTCACAGCGGTTCTGGTGGTGCGGATGGATGGGGCCCTGGTCCCGCTTGGGCCAGATGATCCTGGCGATTGCGCAGCGGGCACTCCTTCAGTGACAGGCAGCCGCAGCCAATGCAGCCATCGAGCTGGTCGCGCAGTAAGGTCATCGCATCGATGCGGCGGCTGAGATCTTCTCGCCAGCGCGCCGACAGTCGTTGCCAGTCTTCGGCAGTCGGCGTGTGGTCATTGGGCAATGCGGCCAGCGCGGTGGCGATATCCGCCAGCGGGATTCCGAGGCGTTGGGCCATCTTGATCACCGCCACACGCCGCAGCATCGCCCGCGGATAACGGCGCTGGTTGCCTGTATTGCGGTTGCTGTGAATCAGCCCTTTGGTTTCGTAGAAGTGCAGGGCGGTGACGGCCACGCCGCTGCGGGCGGCCAACTGGCCGACACTGAGTTGCTTGTCCTGCACCTCTGACGTTTTGCCCGGCATGTCGAAAAAGCTCTTGACCTTGAGTTAACTCGAGGTTTTACCCTGCTGGCCATCGCGCTGCAAGCGTTCGGAGCAAGGAGACTGAACATGACGGCTTCGCCGCAATCCCTGTGGTTCACCCAGATGATCGAATATGAAGTACCGGTTTCTCGTCAGGCGGCCCTGGCCCAGGCCCTGGTCACGCGCAGCGAGGAACTGGCAATGCGATGCGAGGGCCTGCAAGGGGTCAGTATCCAGGCCAGTGATGACGGCAGTCGGGTGTTGCAGTACTTGCAGTGGCAGTCGCGAGAGGCGTGGGCGGCTGCGGCGCAAGGTTTTGCCCAAGAGCCGTTTTTCGACTTGCTCAGCCGGCATCAGGCAAGGGGTGTCAACTTCAGCGCCTATCAGGCCTTGCGCAGCCTGGTGCGCGGCGGTGATGGCGGCTTCCATTGCCAGGTCGGCAGGCTTCAGGCGTACCACGGTGCATAGTGCGGGTAGCGATCCAGGCGGGCGCCAATGACCATTTCACCAATCCACGCGGCCAGCATCGCGCTGTAGGCTTTCTGGCTCTCTTCGCTGGACAGTGCGTGGTCGGCACCGTCGACGAGTCGGTGGGTGAGCGAGTGAGCGCTGATGAATGCCGAGCGATAGCTCATCAATGTCGTGTGCGGCACATAGTCGTCCTGCTCTGACTCCACCAGCAACACATCGCCACGAAATTCCGCGCAGGCTGCAAGCGCTCGGTTGTCACCCGGGCCCAGCAGGCGCTGGCGGTAGGTATTCAGGCGCTGGCGGTCGAGGGTCTGTTTGGGGGCATCCCAGTCGTCATCCCAGTACATCGCAGGTACCCGCAAGGCCAACCACTTCACCGGTCGCTGGAGGGTCAGCAAGGTCGCCAGGTAACCGCCATAACTGCTGCCGATGATGGCGATCGCGTTGCTGTCCACGGCCGGGTGACTGGCCAGGCAGTCGTAGGCGGCCAGAAGGTCGTTGAGATTCTGTTCGCGGGTGACTGTAAGCCGTTGGCTCTCGGTCTTTTCATGGCCGCGCAGGTCGAACGTCATGCACACGCAGCCGAGCCCGGTAATGTGACGGGCGCGGGCCAGGTCGCGTTGTTGGCTACCGCCCCAGCCGTGGACGAACAGAATGCCAGGCATCTTGCTGCCGGGGCTGACCAGGGTGCCGACGATGCTGTCGTTTTCAACCTGAAGTTCCACGGTTTCACTCTGAATGGTCATGCTCGCGAATCCGCGCGTATTTGCTGAGTTGTCCGAGTTCACTGTCGTTTCCTTGATAGAAGAGGGTGGCGTCGGCGGGCAGATCGGACTCCCCGAACACTTCGTGTGTCGATGCACGCACACGCTGCAGGGCGGGGTCAGCGGAAAATGCCTGCAAGGCCAAGAGTTCTGCGCTGCTGGCGCCCCCTTGGCGCCAGGATTGTTCGAGCACGCCGCTGCGCAGGTGTCCTTGCGCGCTGGTGCCCCGGGCGATGTCATAGTTGCGCCTGGAGGCGATGAAGCCTGGGAAGTTCTGCTCCGCCGCGCGCTCATAGAGCACGGCCTGATTGATGGCCAGGCGAAGATGATCTTCAAGCTCCAGTTGCAGCAGTTCCGGGTAGCCACCGCGGACCACGACCAGCTCGGAACCGCCATAGACCTCGATGCCTTGGTGATCGTGGGTCAGTTGCTGGGTGCCGTGGTAGCTGCAGGTCAGCCCGGCTACGCGAACCTGGCCCACGCTGAACGTCTCCACATTGCTCAGGTCCTCTTCCAGTACCAGGCCCCAAAGCCCTAGTTGCTGGTCATCGATGTCGGCCAGCAAGGGCTCCAGCTCATCCAGTCGGCTGATCACCTTCTGCCCGCGCCCGGCGCAGGCCAGAACTGGCTTGAATCGAAGGGGGCCGTCGAGCAGCAGTAGCTTCGCGGCGAGGCGCGCATCGGTCTTGCTGAACACGGTGTAGCCACGTAGCAGGGCATCGCTGGCCTGCAGCGCAAAGGCGTCGGTCCAGCCAGGCGGAAAGTTGGCATTCGCCGGCAGGGGGTGGGAAATCGCTTTTGTGGCCATGTATGGATGACTGACCAGGCCACCGAACAAGTCCTCTTCGGTGTGGATACCCATCGACGCATGGTGCTCAGGGCCAATCAGTGTTTCGGTAGGCAGGTAGTAGTAGTTGTCCGAATCGCTCGCAGAGGCGGTGGGTTGCTCGACTGTGCAGCCCAGCAGCTGGGCCAGACTGGCAGCGATCTTGAGATGGACCGCGTGCTCGTGCTCCGGGGTGTGCTCGCGAGTATCGAGCAGAACGACAGCACGCTTCGGATTGCAGGCACTGGGCATGGGCATCGACCTGTCTGCAAGGAATGTACTGTTTGTGAAGCCTGGGCTGGTGGGAAGTTCAGCGCAAGTCGATCGAAGGTAGGGGCTTGCTGTAGGAATGTTCCTGTTTGCATGCCGTCCGGGCATTTGTCGATCTGCTCATGGTCACCATGATTGCGGCGCTGTGATGGCTGTTCCATTATCGTCATCCTGGATCAACCAAGACCTGTCCGCAGGAGTGCGCATGAACGTTAAGACCACCCTTCAGCAAACTGTGCCCGAGCGCCTGGCACAGGTGCGCCAAGTCATGGCCGAGGAGGGAGTCAATGCCCTCCTGGTGCCTTCGGCCGACCCTCATCTGTCCGAATACCTGCCGGGCCACTGGCAAGGGCGCCGCTGGTTGTCAGGGTTCCATGGCTCGGTGGGAACGCTGGTGGTCACCGCAGATTTCGCCGGCCTGTGGGTAGACAGTCGTTACTGGGAACAAGCCGAGAAAGAGCTGGCGGGCAGTGGTATCGATCTGATGAAACTGCAGCCAGGCAAGCCGGGAGCATTGGATTGGCTGGGCGAGAATGTCGTGGCCCAAGGCACGGTCGCCGTCGATGGCGCGGTCATGGCACTGGCTGCGGCGCGTGAGCTTGAAAAGCGCCTGGAGGCTCGCGATATCCGCCTTGTGACCGATCAAGACGTGCTGGCCAAGGTCTGGATGGGGCGTCCCGCGTTGCCAGGCAATCCTGTCTATCAGCATCTGCCGCCCCATGCCACTGTCAGCCGTGCTGAAAAACTCGCCCGTTTGCGCAGCACCTTGAAAGATAAGGGGGCGGATTGGCACTTTCTGGCGACGCTCGATGATATTGCCTGGCTGTTCAATTTGCGCGGCAGCGACGTGTCTTACAATCCCGTGTTCGTAGCTTTCGCGCTGATTGGCCATGGGCAGGCCATATTGTTCGTCGGGGAGGAAAAGCTCGATGAGCACTTGCGCCATGTGCTTCAGGTCGATGGTGTCGAGGTGCGTGAATACGCGATGGTTCACCAGGCGCTTGCTTCATTGGCGCCGGGCAGCCGTCTGCTGGTCGACCCTGCGCGGGTGACCTGCGGCCTGGTGAAAAACCTGGATGCCCAGGTGCAATTGATCGAGGGTCCGAACCCGACCACCCTGAGCAAGTCGTGCAAGGGTGATGAAGATCTGGTGCATATCCGCCGGGTCATGGAGCAGGACGGTGCGGCATTGTGCGAGTTCTTTGCCTGGTTCGAAGCGCATCAGGGCAAGCAGATCATCACTGAGCTGACCGTCGATGAGCAGTTGAGTGCCGCGCGGGCCCGTCGACCTGATTACGTTTCGCTGAGTTTCTCGACGATTGCCGCTTTCAACGGTAATGGGGCGATGCCGCACTATCGGGCTACGGAGCAATCGCACGCCGTGATCGAGGGCGATGGCCTGCTGCTGATCGATTCGGGCGGCCAGTACCTGGGTGGGACCACCGACATCACTCGGATGATCCCGGTGGGTACGCCCACCCTGGAGCAGAAGCAGGATTGCACGCGCGTGCTGAAAGGGATGATTGCGCTATCACGTGCCACTTTTCCTCGCGGCATCCTCTCTCCGCTGCTCGATGCCATAGCGCGTGCGCCAATCTGGGCGGATCGAGTCGACTATGGCCATGGTACCGGGCATGGGGTGGGCTATTTCATGAACGTGCATGAAGGTCCGCAAGTAATCGCCTATCAGGCGGCAACCACCGCGCAGACCGCCATGCAGGCCGGGATGATCAGTTCGATCGAGCCGGGGACCTACCGCCCCGGCGAATGGGGCGTGCGGATCGAGAACCTGGTGGTCAATAGGGAGGCGGGAGCGACAGCATTCGGCGATTTCCTGAACTTCGAAACCTTGACGCTGTGTCCTATCGATACCCGCTGTCTGCTGCCTGAGCTGCTGAGCCAGGAAGAGCTGGACTGGCTCAACCGGTATCACGCAACCGTGCGTGAGCGCCTTGAACCGTTGCTCGAAGGCGCGGTGCTGGCGTGGTTGCACGCGCGTACCGTGCCATTGAAAACGGCGCGATGGTGATCGAATGAAAGAAGGGCAGCCCATCGGCTGCCCTTTCTGTTACTTGCAGATGACGATCATGCTGCGGCTGGTATAGCCGGCCGGGTTGATCCCGAACAGGTAATCCCCCGGTTCTTCATCGGTGTCACCTGAGCGTGCGATGACCTTGTAGCCGCGCTTGCTGCACAGTTTGGCGGCTTTGTCGTAGCACTTGTCCCACGACGATGACAGGCCGGAGCAACTTATATGCAGGCCCTGCTTCCCATTTTTGACCTCGGTCTTGGCAGTCGCGGCACATCCAGCCATAGCCGCGACCATCAGGATGAGCAAGATACGTTTCATTCCCGTCCTTAAAAGCAGGGCTAGGCATGTGCCGTGCCCTGTCGTTATCGCTTCGGTTCTTCCTGAACGTTCCCCGGCATCCGTGTGCGTCAAGTAGATAGCGTAAAGATGATGCTTGTGTGACAGCTTAATCAGAGGTGCGGGACGCCACAATGGTTAATGACAGAGCAAATGGAAATATTTCTCAAATCAGTCGGCGACTACCGCTGGGCTTGGGTCGCGACGCATCGAAAGCGTGGCGCCTGCCGAGGCAGCAATGATAGCCAGAATTGCCAACCACTGGCTTACGCTCAGTACCTCGCCAAGGAACAGCAACCCGGAAAGTGCTCCAATTGCAGGTTCGATGCTCATCAATGTGCCGAAGGTGCGTGCAGGCATGCGAGTCAGGGCAACCATTTCCAGGCTATAGGGCAAGGCAGTCGAGAGAACGGCCACACCGAGCGCCAGCGGGATGAGCGCAGGATTGAGCAGCGCGCTGCCGGCATGCACGATGCCAATCGGGGCAACGAACAGCGCGGCGACCACGACACCCAGTGCAGCGCTCTGGATCCCGTGCTCCGCACCAGCGCGCTGACCGAAGAGAATATACAGCGCCCAACAGACGCCGGCTCCCAGTGCATAAGCCACGCCCTCCAGGTCGAGTGGTTGGCCACTCTGCCCGACTGGAATGAGCAAAAGCAGGCCGACAACCGCCAGGGCAATCCACAAGAAATCGATCGCGCGTCGCGAGGCGAAAAGGGCAACGGCCAACGGGCCGGTGAACTCCAGGGCGACGGCGATCCCCAGTGGAGTGGTCTGCAGGGCCATATAGAAGAGGAAGTTCATCCCACCCAGCGACAGGCCATAGATGACCACATTTCGCAGTGTGGTTGCCGTCATGCGTACACGCCATGGGCGCAGGATCGCCAGCATGATGATGCTGGCGAACACCAGGCGCAGGGTCGTGGTGCCTTGTGCGCCAATGATCGGGAACATGCTTTTGGCCAATGAAGCGCCGGATTGTATCGATGCCATGGCGATGATCAGCAGACCGATAGGGAAGAGCGTGGCGGCCAGGCTGCGAGGCTGGGTGTTCATTTGTGGGAGGAGATCCTGAGGGGATGAGACAGTTGTGCACTATAGTGCGCAATAGCAGGGGTGTGGTGCAAGATTGCATGCAAAAGCGAGATTAATGAAGATTAGCCTTGACGGGCTCTCGAATCCCCTTATAATGCGCCCCACTTCCAGCGTAGTCGGAACGAGAAACTCCTTGATATTCAAAGAGTTAAGCGATCCAGGTAGTACTGGAAGCGCTTCGATCGAATGATCGGCAGCGGTTGAGATGATGGTTGACAGCGCTCTTGGGTGCTGTATGATTCGCCTCCCGCTACGAGAGATCGCAGCGAGTCAAGTGTTTGAAGCTAAACGAGTTTCTCGCAAAAAACTTCAAAATAAACGCTTGACAGCAAATGAGGAAAGCGTAGAATG
>Ga0160431_100375_pt1 | contig 22499 bp, 21 predicted proteins | sample HID1971K_E0MG_FD_108212 | JGI IMG/M metagenome (GOLD analysis project Ga0160431, IMG submission 108212) | Enriched millipede-associated microbial communities from UW Madison campus, WI, USA - HID1971K_E0 MG | ecosystem: Host-associated > Arthropoda: Insects > Digestive system > Unclassified ...
GTCGGCAATCTCCTTGCAGGCACTGCTCAGGCAGGCTTGGCGCTGGGTCATCAGCGACAGGAGGGTGGTGAGCTCTCTTTCGGACATGGCAGGATCCTCCGTTTAGCCCTGTCAGTGTAGCAGGGGTTATCCTGCCAGGCAGGCGCTGCGATAAGCGCCCGGGGTGACCCCAAAAGCTTGCTTGAACTGTCGGTTCAAATGGCTTTGATCAGCGAAACCCAGGCTGAAGGCCACATCGGAAGCGGCAAGACCACGTTTCAGAAAATCCCGCGCACGTGCCAGACGGCGCTGCTTCAACCATGCATGCGGCGGCAACCCGGTGGCCTGTCGGAACACCCGGGCGAAATGGAAGGGTGACAGGTTGACCGCCGCTGCCAGCGTCTCCAGAGAGGGCGGGTCCGCCAGTTGGCTCTCCAGTAACTCGCGGGCGCGGGCAACAGCCACGGGCTCGTTGCCGGGGGCAGTGGGTTCAGGGCAATGGCCATGGCGCTGCACCAGCGCCAGCACCGCCTGGCGCCAGGCGGTCTGTTGCTCGAGGGCGCTGGCGCCCGACTCCGACAACTGGTGCAACTGACTGAAAGCCAATGCCAGTGCCGGGTCCTGGATCACGCTGTCCTTGAAGTGGGGCATGCCGTGGCGGCCCAGTTCCAACTCGTCGAGCACGCCGGTGACCCGTTCATGCTCGGGATAGAAGCCGCGGTAGCGCCAACCGGCTTCGTGAGCGGTGGCGCCGGTGTGCAGTTCATCCGGGTTGATCAGCACCATGCTGCCGACTGGCGCCAGGTGCTCGCTGCCTCGGTGCCAGAAGCGCTGGGCGCCGGACTCGATCACCGTGAACACGTAGCCTTCATGCACATGCGGTGCGAAGCGCTGCTGGAAGTAGCGCGCATGCAGCATCTCGACGTCGCCCAGGGCGGGCGCTTGCCAGAGGTGGGTCTGTTCGCGCAGGGGCGTGGTCATGCCAGCCAGCTGCGCAGCAGGAAGAAGATCAACATGCTCGCCAGCATGCTCAGCAATACGCTGCGGGTCAACAGCACCAGGGCGATGGCGACCAGGGCGCCGAGCAGGTACGGGTTGAGCGGGCTGAGGTCCAGCTGGTGGCCGGGCAGGAAGATGATCGGCCCGCAGATGGCGGTGAGCATGCCGGGCACGGCGAAGCCGAGGAACTGACGCGCATTGGAGCTCAGGCGCAGCGGCAGCCGCGGTTCGAGGAAGGCGTAGCGGTTGAGGAACACCACCGCGCCCATGGCGAAGATCAGTATCCAGGTCATGTGCGCGCTCCGGAAAACTTCTGGCAGATGAAGCCGGCTGCCATGCCCAGCAGGCCGGCCGCCACCAGGGCGGTCTCCCAGTGCCAGTGGCTGAACAGCACCGAGCAGAACAGCGACACCGCCACGCAGACCACCGTGGCGAGGTTGCGTACCAATGGCGCGATCAGCGCGACAAAGGTGGCGACGATGGAAAAGTCCAGGCCCAGCTGGTCAAGGTGCGGGATGTTCTGGCCCAGCACGATGCCGGCCAGGGTGAACAGGTTCCAGGCCACGTAAAAGGTCAGGCCGACGCCCAGGGCATACCAGCGATTGAACTGTTGTTGGTCGTACTGGCTGGTGAGGGCGAAGAATTCGTCGGTCAGCAGAAAGCCCAGCCCCAGCCGCCAGCGCAGCGGCTGGTTGGACAACACGGGGCGCATCGACAGGCCGTAGAGCAAGTGCTGCGAGGTCAGCAGCAGAGTGGTCAACAGGATCGACAGCAGACTGGCGCCGCCCTTGAGCATGCCAATGGCCACCAGTTGCGCAGCGCCGGCGAAGACGATCGCCGACAGGCCCTGGCCTTCCCAGGCGCTGAGGTTGGCCTCGATGGCCATGGAGCCTGCCAGCAGGCCCCAAGGAGCCACTGCAAGCGAGAGCGGAAGAATGGCAATGGCGCCATGGAGAAAGGCTTGGCGAGCTGCGGGGGGATGGCTGGGCATGATGGCTGCGATACGGTTACTCGGCAGGACAGCTTGCCAGAGGGCAGTGCGGCTGGCTTGAACGATCTTGCTCGTTTGGCGAGCGTGGAACGATCAGCGAAGGCTGGTCAGTCGTCGCTGCGCAGCCACACATCCGTTGATCTCCACCGCCTTCTGCAAGAGTGTCGCGCGATGCCGTGGATCGAGGTCGCTCAATAGTCGATAGATCTCGGCCTGGTAATCACGTTGCCGGCCCCACTGCATTTCCAGACCCTGCGGCTGGCTGCGGCTGCAGGCCAGGCGCGTGGCCGGCTGCGGATAGTAGGATGCATACAGCGAGGCCATGGTCGGGATCGCTTCCAGCGCTTCACGGTAGGCCCGGCTGGCGTTATACGGCGGGCACCAGGTGGCGATCGCCATCGCGGGCGGGGCGAAACCTTGTTGCAGGCTCGCTTCCAGCAGCGGGCAGGCGGCATCGGGGATTTGCGCCGCAGGCAGATAGGTCGTGTAGTAAAGCGCCAGGCGATACTGAGCCACCGGATGGCCAAGCTCCACCGACTTCTTCAGCAGTGCCACAGCCGTTGGCAGGGTGCGGGCCATGGCCTCACCCTGGCGATTGAGCTCGGGATCGTTGCCAATGGCCGTGCGCATGGGGCTGATGTTGTCATTCTGGCTATCGGCCTGTTCCAGCAGCGGCAGGGCCTGACGATAGAGCAGGTCGGCATGGGGGTCGATACGTACTTCGAGCGCGTGCGCGGCCTGCGGCACCAGTGCGATGAGCAGCGCAGCCAGGAATGGACGGACGGCTTGGTTGTTCATGACCAATGCAGGTGGGCCTCGGGCCTATCGGAACGACCCGCTATTCTAGCCAACCCAGCGGCCTGACCGAAAGGTCGGGATGCGATTGTCAGACGAGCTTGATCGGCGTCACCTTGCGCGCGTGCTTTTCCTGGGCCAGGCCCAACTTGGCGGTAATGACCTTGGCCAAGGCATTGTTGCCCATGTCGTTCAGGTGCAGACGGTCAATGAACAGATCGGCTCCGAATACCGGTGAACTGCTGAGCATGCTGTTCATGTCGTAGCACGGCACCGGGTCGGCCTGGCTCTTGATGCGCCGGAAGAAGTCCATGTGCAGCTGGCTGTCGAAGGTGCCTTGCAGCAGGCGGTCGAAGTTGGCCGGATGCCGTTCCAGTGCCGTCAGCATTGCCTGTTCGCCGGCTGGCAGGGTTTCGCGGCACCAGGGCAACAGCGGTTGCAGGATGAACGTGAGGGTGGCATGGCTGTCGGCCAGCATGCGGTCCCACTGGCGGAGGGTCCGGCCCACCGTGTCGGCGGCGCGCGCCAGGCGCTTCTCAGGCGCGCACAGCGGCCAGTCCGCAAGGGGCTCCGGGCGAGGTGGAATGAAAGCCTGCCCCAGGCGTCGCAACAGGGACGCCGGCCGGGTCGGGCCAACAGGCGGCATGCCTTCGTTGAAGCTGCCGAGGTAGGCCTGGTGGGCCTTGGCGTGGTGCGGATCGTGGGGGCCGGCCAGGACTTCGCCGAGGGCTTCGTGTGCCAGGGTATTGAGCCCGCTGAGCAGCACCACATGGCCAACCTCGCCGAGGCGGTGCTGGTGCGTGAGGAACAGCAACAGTTCCTGGCTGGCATTGAGCCCGCAGCCCGCCAGGCTCAGCCACACTTCCCCGGTCAGCATCGACAGGTGCGAAGCCACCGTATGCTCGTCGGAACTGGCCCCGATGCCCATCGCGGTCGAGCCGCCTACCAGCAAGTTGATGCGGGCCACGCCACCGCGTTCAGCCGCCGAAAAGCGTTTTCCGGCGTGATGGCTGTAGCGCAGACCCAGGGCATCGGTGTTGATGGTGCCGGAGCGGTAGCCGCTTTCATGGACGTGCAGGTTGTGCGGCGCGCGGCGGCTACCCAGTTGCAGGAAGCGCTGGTAATCCTGCTGCAGCACGGCGCGCAAGCCCTGTGCGGCGGTATCGAGGGTCGTCATGGGCGCTTCCTTGGGGCTGGCCAGGCGTCAGCCCGCCAGTTCCTTGAGGTTGTAGGCCAGGCCGCCGGCGGCGATCAGCAACAGGGCAACGCCGGAGGCCAGGGAGATGATGCGGTTGCTGCGCGCCGAGGCGATCTTGCCAATGGCGAAGATGTACAGGCTGAGCACGGCGAAGTCGATGAGCACCCACAGCAGCGAAAGCACCACCATGCTCTTGCCGAACGACTCGGTGATCTGGATGAACTGCGGGAAGAAGGCGATGAAGAAGATGATGTCCTTCGGGTTGGAGATACCCACCATGAAGCCTTGCCAGAGGCCGCCGCGGCCGGCCTTCGGCGTTTGCTGGGCATCTTCGCTGGCCGGCGCCTGCAGGCACTCGCGCAAGGTGCCCACGGCAATGTAGCCGATGAACAGGCAGCCCAGCAGGCTCATGCCGCTAAGCCATGCCTTGTCGATGGCTGCGCTGGTCAGGATGACCCAGGCTGCGGCGCCGATCAGCACCAACGATGCCCAGTTGGTGCCGACAGCGGTGAACATGGCCTTTCGCGAGCCAGATGCCGCAGCGGTGTTGACGATCAGCGCCACCACCGGACCTGGGGTGGCGATCAGCAGCAGGACAGTCAAAGCGTAGGTAGCGGTCAGGGCGGTATTCACGATCAGTTCTCGGTCAATGTGTCAGGTGTTGCACGGGAGTGGGCATGAAAGGGGCAGCGCGACGGGTTGAGCGAGCCTGCTTCCTGCAGTTGGTATTGTTTCCATTCGAAGTTGTCGTCCTGGCCAAAGAAGCCCAGGCTGTCGGGCATGACGCCGTCGTTGTAGTGGCGCACGCGATCGCGTATGCGTGCGCGAATGCGCTGGCCGCTCTCGGTGCCGGCATTGGCCACTTCGTCGAAGTTTTCCCGCGGGTTGATGACGAAGGTGATGTGCTTGCCCAGGTTGCGGCTTTTCATCTGCCGATGGCCGGGGAAATTCATGTTGATGAACAGTGGCATGCCGGCGTAGCAGAACGACCAGCCGTTGTCGTCCGGGTCGGTGGGGACCGACGACGGCCAGGGGTGCGGGTCACGCGCATGGACGCCGCGCAGGACTTTCCAGGCCAGTGCCTGTTGATCGGCAAGGGTGCACTCGGCGGCGGTTTCGAGAAACACCACCAGCGGGCTGCCGATGCGTTGCTTTACCGGTATGGGTGCAATGTGGCGTACGTAGTCGGTCAGGCCCTGGGCGATGTCGTCGGCCAGTTGCTCGGCGCGGGCGAAGAGCACATGGCAGGTGGCGCCGTTCACTGCCTTGCGTCCGAACAGGCACGGAAATTCGGGGTTGGCGAGAATGTCGCGAAAGTGTTGTAGTGTCTGGTATGTCCAGTGTTGCGTGTTCCGCACAGGTTCAGCGGTCAGCTCTAGCGCATCCAGGCGATAGCAATTTCCATAACCCGTAAACATGTTTTCCCCAGGCGTTCAATTAAACGAAAAGTTCCAGTGATATGCAGGCAGGTTATTGGCTTATCTTTGTTATTTACCTGCATTTTCTGAGACGTACTTAACGTTGTAAAACGCGTGGAACTATGACCTACTATTAGTCTCACTCATGCTTCGGGGGCTTCATGTCGGAACGGATCCAGGCTTTGCACGCCCTGCGTGCCTTCGAGGTTGCCTCGCGTTACGGGTCGTTCACCCGCGCGGCCGAAGAGCTGGCGCTGACCCAGGGCGCGGTCAGCCATCACATCAAGACCCTGGAAGCCATGTTCGGTTGCGACCTGTTCGAGCGCCGTGGCCCCAAGCTGAGCCTTACCGAGCACGGGCGCCTGCTGGCCCAGGAGCTCAAGGTCGGTTTCAAGATCATCGAGAACGCCTGCGCGCTGTTGCGACAGGACCGGTACGGCTTGCGCCTGAAGGCGCCCTCGACCCTCACGGTACGCTGGTTGCTGAGGGCCCTGGATGGCTTCAAGAAGGCAGACGATGCCTGCAGCGTGCAATTGTCGAGCGTGTGGATGGACATCGACTCGGTGGATTTCTATTCCGAGCCCTACGACTGCGCCATTCTGTTGGCCAGCGGGCGCTTCCCGGCCGATGTCGAGAGCATCAAGCTGTTCGACGAGTGGTTGATCCCGGTCTGTCATCCGGACTACATGGCGCAGGCCCAGCCTGAGCTGGCAGACCTGCGCCATTGCGAGATCCTGCACCCATCCCCCGACCGGCGCGACTGGCGACGCTGGCTGGCGCGCATGGATGCGCTGGACATCAGCATCGACCAGGGCCAGGTGTTCGATACCCTCGACCAGGGGATTTCGGCAGCCCAGCAAGGCCTTGGCATTTCGGTGGTCGACCTGGTGCTGGCTACCGCCGACCTGGGTGCCGGGCGGCTGGTCACGCCGTTCAAGCATGCCGTCGCCACCGGCGATGGCTATTACATGACCTGGCTCAAAACCAGCCCCAAGGCGCGGCAGATGAGCAAGTTGCGCGACTTCCTGCTCGGCCAGGTACCGGCACTGGCCTCCAAGGACATCGACTACCTCTACGGCTGAGCGAGCCGACCCCTGGGGCTCACAGACGGGCGGTGCTCACGGTGATGTAGCCCTTGTCGAGCACGGCGATGCGAATGACCGTTTCCTCCAGGGACGCCTTGCGTTTCTGCTTGATGCACACGCCCTCGATGGCGACGGCCCGCATCTGCTGGGCGATGGCACGGCCGCAGACATCGAAGAACGCTTCGCTGGCCAGCAGCTCGATGCGTTCCACCAGTTGTCGCGTGCGCTCGTCGGTCGCGCAGAAAAACAACACGCCCGAAAGGTGTGGGTCATCGTCCGGGTTGCTGACGTCGTGGGCCATCAGTTCACGCAAGGTCTTGCGCAGTTCGGCGGTGGTGCTGAGGTGCGGATGCATGCGGAAACTCCTCTGGATCTAACGCTGGCGCCGGGCTGAGGCCGGTACCGTCCAGAGCTGATGGTGGTGTCAGGTGTCGAGGTCGGCAATTAAGACAATTCCGAGGGTTGCGTAGGAATTTTCTGATAGCGCTGAAAGGTGCTCCAGCCGTGGACAACGTCATGGCCGCGGCCTGGACCTGTGCACTGGACTTCGATCCCCGCGCACAGCGGCCCGAGCAACTCGACAGGCGTGCGCGCCCATCAGGCACTGTGAACGCCACCGGGCTCACAATGCTGCGGCACCGGTCTTGGCGACCTGGGCATCCTGTTCAGGCTTGACCCCAGACACGCCAATGGCGCCCACCACCTGGCCATCGACCCGCAACGGCACGCCGCCTTCCAGGCTGGTGAGCAAGGGCGCGGTGACGAACGCGGTGCGCCCGCCATTGACCATCTGTTCGTAGTCACGCGTTTCCTTGCGCCCGAGGGCCGCGCTGCGCGCCTTTTCCAATGCGATGTAGGCACTGGCCGGGGCGCAGCCGTCCAGGCGCGCCAGGCCCAGCGGGTGGCCGCCGTCGTCGACCACGGCGATGGTCACGCTCCACTGTTGTGCCTCGGCCTCTTGGCGGGCGGCGGCGAGCAGGCGGGTCACTTCGGCCTGGCCGATCACGGACTTGCTATGCATGGCGGTTCTCCGGGTTCAGGGCTGCTTCGACGATTTCGATCCAGTGCCGCACTGGCGTTCGGCCCGCACCCTCGAGGTGGGTCTGGCAACCAATGTTGGCGGTGGCGATGAGCTGCGGCTTGCCGCTTTCCAGCGCGTTGAGGCGGTTGTCGCGCAATTGCCGCGACAACACCGGTTGAGTCAGCGAATAGGTGCCGGCAGAGCCGCAGCACAAGTGCCCGTCCGGCACCGGGGTAAGGGTGAAGCCCAGGCGAGTCAGCAGGCTTTCCACCTGGCCACCGAGCTTGAGGGCGTGCTGCAGGGTGCAGGGGCAGTGGAAAGCCAGGCGCTGTTCGGTGCACAGGCCCAGTTGCTCGACGGGCTCGTCGCGCAGCACCTCCACCAGGTCGCGTGCCAGCGCGCTGACCCGAGCGGCCTTGGCGGCGTAGTGTGGGTCCTGTTCCAGCAGGTGGCCATAGTCACGCACGAAGGCGCCGCAGCCGCTGGCCGTCTGCACGATGGCCTCGGCGCCGGCTTCGATGGCCGGCCACCAGGCGTCGATGTTGTGTCGGGCACGCTGCAGGCCTTGTTCCTGGGCATTGAGGTGGTAGTCCACCGCACCGCAGCAGCCGGCTTCGGGCACAGGCTCGACGCTGATCCCCAGCCGGTCCAGCAGGCGCGCTGCGGCCGCATTGGTATTGGGCGACAGGGCAGGTTGCACGCAGCCTTCGAGCAACAGCACACGGCGCACATGGCGCGGCGCGGGGCGTACGCCAGGGGGTGCAACCTGGTCAGGCAGCTTGTCTTTCAGGGTTGTCGGCAGCACCGGGCGCAGGGCCCGGCCGGTCTGCACCAGGGCCTTGAACAGCGCCGGTCGTGGCACCACCGCACGCAGGCCCTGGCGCAGCAGGCGCTGGCCGAGCGAACGCGGCACCTGCTGCTCGACCACGGCGCGGCCGATGTCCAGCAGGTCATGGTATTTCACACCGGACGGGCAGGTGGTTTCGCAATTGCGGCAGGACAGGCAGCGGTCCAGGTGCAGTTGGGTGCTGGCGCTGACCGGCTCGCCCTCGAGCACCTGCTTGATCAGGTAGATGCGCCCGCGTGGCCCGTCCAGCTCATCGCCGAGCAACTGGTAGGTGGGGCAGGTGGCGGTGCAGAAGCCGCAGTGCACGCAGGTGCGCAGGATGCTTTCGGCCTCTTCGCCACGGGCCAGGCGCTTGGCGCTTTCGCTCAGGTTGGTTTGCATGGCGTGGCCTCACAGGTCGGGGTACAGGCGACCAGGGTTGAACAGGCCCTGGGGGTCGAGTTGTCGCTTGAGGGTGCGGTGGTAGCGCATAAGCCCGGCCGGCAGCGGTGCAGTGCTGTCGTCGCCTGGAGCGTAGGCGGTGGCGTGGCCGCCGGCATTGGCCACCTGTTCGCGGATTTTCAACGCCGATGCGTTCGACTTGAGCCAGCGCTGCGCACCGCCCCAATCGATCAGTTGCTGCCCGGGCAGGTCGAGTTCGGCCGTGCCGGTGGGCACCGACAGACGCCAGAGCGGGGCCGGGTTGTCGAAGAACGCCAGGCGCTGTTCACGCAGGTCACCCCAGAAGCGGCTGTCGAGCACTTCGCCGCCCAAGCGCTGACGGGCCGATTGCACCGAGCCTTCGCCGCCCTCCAGGCGCAGGTACAGGGCCTCGCCATCGTGGCACGCGGCGCTGATCGGCAAGGGCTGCTGGCCCCACTCGACGAGTTCGTCCAATGCCTGCCGACGGTCCAGTTCCAGGCGCAGGCTCAGGCATTGGCGCGGGCGTGGCAGTACCTTGAGCGACACCTCGGTCAGCAACCCGAGGCAGCCGAAGCTGCCGGCCATCAGCCGCGAGACGTCATATCCGGCGACGTTCTTCATCACCTCGCCGCCAAAGCGCAGCAGCTTGCCGTGGCCGGTGATGACCCGCGTGCCCAGTACATAGTCGCGCACCGACCCGGCCCAGGGCCGGCGTGGCCCGGACAGCCCGGCCGCGACCATGCCGCCGAGCGTCGCCTCAGGGCCCAGGTGAGGCGGTTCGCAAGGCATCATCTGTCCGGCTTCGTGCAGCGCCGCCTCGATCTCCCGCAAGGGCGTACCGGCGCGCGCGGTCAGCACCAGCTCGGTAGGGTCATAGCTGACGATGCCACGATGGCCGCGGGTATCGACGACCTCACCGGCCACTGGACGGCCAAGCATGGCCTTGCTGTTGCCACCCTGGATGCGCAGCGCAGTGCCCAGGTTCAAAGCCTGATTGACCTGCTCCAGCAGCGCCTGACTCATGTCGCGGTCCATGCTCATCAAAAACGCTCCAGGTCCGGGAAGGGCAGTTGCCCGTGATGCACGTGCAGTGCGCCGAACTCGGCGCAGCGGTGCAGGGTGGGGATGTTCTTGCCCGGGTTGAGCAGCCCCTGGGGGTCGAACGCCGCCTTCACCGCATGGAACAGGGTGATTTCGTCGCTGTTGAACTGGGCGCACATCTGGTTGATCTTTTCCCGCCCCACACCGTGCTCGCCGGTGATACTGCCGCCTACCGCCACGCACAGTTCGAGAATGCGCCCGCCGATGGCCTCGGCCCGCGCCAGCTCACCGGGCAGGTTGGCATCGAACAGGATCAGCGGGTGCATGTTGCCGTCGCCGGCATGGAAGACGTTGGCCACGCGCAGGCCGTACTCGGCGGAGAGCTCGCTGATGCCCTTGAGTACCCGCGGCAGCTCCCGGCGCGGGATGGTGCCGTCCATGCAGTAGTAGTCCGGCGAAATTCGCCCCACCGCCGGGAAGGCATTCTTGCGCCCGGCCCAGAAACGTACGCGCTCGGCTTCGTCGCAGGCCAGGCGCACCTCGCGGGCGCCCGCCTGGCGCAGCACCGCCGCGACGCGGTCGCAGTCGTCCTGCACGTCGGCCTCGACGCCATCGAGCTCGCACAGCAGGATCGCTGCCGCATCCACCGGGTAGCCGGCGTGGATGAAGTCTTCGGCGGCGCGAATCGCCAGGTTGTCCATCATTTCCAGGCCGCCGGGGATGATCCCGGCGGCGATGATCTCGGCCACGGCCCGGCCGGCATCCTCGACAGTGTCGAAACTGGCCAGCAGGACGCGGGCGACCTGGGGCTTGGGCAGCAGTTTGACGGTGACTTCGGTGACGATGCCGAGCATGCCCTCGGAGCCGGTGAACAGGGCCAGCAGGTCGAAACCGGGGCTGTCGAGGGCGTCGCTGCCCAAGGTCAGGCGTTCGCCTTCGACGGTGAGGATCTCGACCTTGAGCAGGTTGTGCACGGTCAGGCCGTATTTGAGGCAATGCACGCCCCCGGCATTCTCGGCGACGTTGCCGCCGATCGAGCAGGCGATCTGCGAGGAGGGGTCGGGGGCGTAGTAAAGGCCATGGGGTGCGGCGGCCTGGGAGATCGCCAGGTTGCGCACGCCCGGTTGCACCCGGGCGAAACGGCCCTTGGGGTTGACCTCGAGAATGCGGTTGAAGCGCGCCATCACCAGCAGGATGCCCTTGGCCAGCGGCAACGCGCCTCCGGACAGGCCGGTGCCGGCGCCGCGCGCCACCACCGGCACACCGCGCTGGTGGCAAAGCTTGAGTAGGGTCTGCACCTGTTCCAGGCGCTCGGGCAGCACCACCAGCAGCGGCACGGTGCGATAGGCCGAAAGGCCGTCGCACTCGTAGGGCTTGAGGTCTTCCGTGCGGTGCAGGACCTCGAGGTCGGGCAGTGCAGCACGCAGTGCCTGCAGCAAAGCCGGCAGGTCAACGGCCGGCAACTCACCATCGACGCGTTCGTCGTAGAGGATGTTCATGGGCTCACTCGGTCTGCCAGTTTGGGATGGCCAGATTGGAGGGTAGTACGAACAGCGGCGGGTGCGGGCGATGATGAATAGGGACAGGGTGGCGGCCCTGTCGCCGGCAAGCCGGCTCCCACCTGAATGGGGCCGGCTGGCGGCTGAAGGCGCTCAATGATGGGCGATGGCTTCGTCCTGGGTCAGGATGGCCCTGGCGATGTCTTCGTCATTGGCCTGCAGGCCTGGATGGTCCTTGCGTACCTGTTCCAGCGCCGACTCGACATAGGCGCCACGTATCGCCCCGTCACTGGCGACGAAGGCAGAAAGCTCGTCACGTGCCGGAATGATCCGTTTGTCGTCCTTGAACGTTGAATACAGCGAGGCGGAAACACCAGCGGAGGTGGCGACGTCGCCCGCATCGACGTCGGCAAGGGCAGCTCCGGCAGGCAGCAGGAGCAGCAGTGCAGGGGCGAGGATTAGGTGGCGCATGTCGTGTTCTCCAATAGCGTGAAGCCGAAGGAAATTACCACTCTCTGTTAAGAGGGTCGGTCAGTTGCGGTAGTTCAATCGGCTGCACCCAGGACGCATCGGCAATCCCTGACAGAGCCAACCTATCACCCCCCAATAGCCACTCTATTAGAAGTCTGCCCAAGCTCGACTAGTCTTGACCGTGGCCCCGCGGATCGCGCGCGCGGGCGGCGTTCCGGCACCTGGGTGCAAACCGCGCCGCCACACCGCGCAAGCTTCGCGAGCCCCGTGTCGGAACGTGACCGACCAGACCTGATGAGGGGTAGGCATGAGCCCATGTGCTCGGCTGGAAAGAACACCTGGCATAGACCGGAAATCTGGATAACCGACCCAAAGGTAACCACAGATGTCGAACGAATCGAAATGCCCGTTCCATCAAACCGCAGGTGGCGGCACCACCAACCGTGACTGGTGGCCTGACCAGCTCAACCTGAGGATTCTCCACCAGCACTCCACCAAGTCCAGTCCCGACCCGGACTTCGATTACGCCAAGGCATTCAAGAGCCTCGATTTCCAGGCCTTGAAGCGTGACCTGACGGCCTTGATGACCGACTCCCAGGACTGGTGGCCGGCCGACTTCGGCCACTACGGCCCACTGTTCATCCGCATGGCCTGGCACAGCGCCGGCACCTACCGTATCGGTGACGGCCGTGGCGGCGCCGGCTCCGGCCAGCAGCGTTTCGCCCCGCTCAACAGCTGGCCCGACAACGTCAGCCTGGACAAGGCCCGGCGCCTGCTGTGGCCGATCAAGCAGAAGTACGGCAACAAGATCTCCTGGGCCGACCTGATCGTGCTCACCGGCAACGTCGCCCTGGAATCCATGGGCTTCAAGACCTTCGGTTTCTCGGGCGGTCGCGCCGACGTGTGGGAGCCGGACGAAGACGTGTACTGGGGCTCGGAAAAGGTCTGGCTGGGCGGTGATACCCGCTATGGCAAGGAGCAGCTCAAGGCCCAGCCACCCGGGCAGGGTGACCTGGTGGCCGAGCCTGCCAAACATGGCGAAGAACAGAGCCGCAACCTGCAGGCCGAGCGCAACCTGGAAAACCCGTTGGCTGCCGTGCAGATGGGGCTGATCTATGTCAACCCGGAAGGCCCGGAAGGCAACCCCGACCCGGTGGCCTCGGGCAAGGACATCCGCGAGACCTTCGGCCGCATGGCCATGAACGACGAGGAAACCGTGGCGCTGATCGCCGGTGGCCATGCCTTCGGCAAGACCCACGGCGCCGGCCCGGCCGATAACGTCGGACCTGAGCCGGAAGCGGCAGGCCTGGAACAGCAGGGCTTCGGCTGGGCCAACAAGTTCGGCACCGGCAAGGGGGGCGACACCATCACCAGCGGGCTGGAAGTGACCTGGACCTCGACCCCGACGCGCTGGAGCAACGAGTACCTCAACAACCTGTTCAACTTCGAATGGGAACTGACCAAGAGCCCGGCTGGCGCCAACCAGTGGCGGCCGAAAGAGGGCAAGGGCGCAGGCACCGTGCCGGATGCCCATGACCCGGGCAAGAAACACGCGCCGTCCATGCTCACCTCCGACCTGGCACTGCGCTTCGACCCGATCTACGAACCGATCGCCCGGCGCTTCAAGGACAACCCCGACCAGCTGGCAGATGCCTTTGCCCGCGCCTGGTACAAGCTGATCCACCGCGACATGGGCCCGCTGGCGCGCTACCTCGGGCCGGAAATGCCCAACGAGGAACTGCTCTGGCAAGACCCGCTGCCCAAGGCCGACCAGGCGGCGCCGGGTGAGCAGGACATCGCTGCACTCAAGAGCAAGATCCTCGCTTCGGGCCTGAGTGTTGGCGAGCTGGTGTCCACCGCCTGGGCCGCCGCCTCGACCTTCCGCGGCTCCGACAAGCGCGGTGGTGCCAATGGTGGCCGCCTGCGCCTGGCGCCACAGAAGGACTGGGCGGCCAACCAGGGCACCGACAAGGTGCTGGCGGCGCTGGAGAAGATCCGCGCCGAGTCCGGCAACAAGGTCTCCCTGGCCGACCTGATCGTGCTGGGCGGTACCGCCGCCGTGGAGAAGGCCGCCAAGGATGCCGGCTACACCGGCAGCGTGGGGTTCCGCCCGGGCCGCGTGGATGCCTCCCAGGCGCAGACCGACGTCGAGTCGTTCGCCGTGCTGGAGCCGTTGGCCGATGGTTTCCGCAACTTCAGCAAGGCCCGCTACAGCGTCAAGGCCGAGAAGCTGCTGCTGGACAAGGCCCAGTTGCTGACCTTGACCGCGCCGGAGCTGACCGTGCTGATCGGTGGCCTGCGGGTGCTGGGCGCCAACCATGGCGGCAGCAAGCATGGGGTGTTCACCGACAAGCCGGGTACCTTGAGCAACGACTTCTTCCGCAACCTGCTGGACATGGGCGTGGAGTGGAAGCCGACCTCGGCCGACAACGAAACCTTCGAAGGCCGCGACCGCAAGACCGGGCAGGTGAAATGGACCGGGAGCCGGGTCGACCTGGTGTTTGGGTCGCATGCACAGTTGCGGGCGTTGAGCGAGGTGTATGGCAGCAGTGATGGCAAGGACAAGTTCGTCAAGGACTTCGTGGCGGCTTGGGTGAAGGTCATGGAGCTGGACCGGTTTGATCTGAAGTAACTGTGTCATTGGGGCTGCTTTGCAGCCCAATCGCCGGCAAGTCGGCTCCTACGCGGTCCCTGTGGGAGCCGGCTTGCCGGCGATTGGGCAGCGCAGCTGCCCCAGGCCATCCCGCCAATTCCAGGTCGGATAGATACAACTGCGTCCTCGTGCGTTCTGTTGCAATGCTTCTCAGGCGGCCGGCCTGAACAGCGTGCTCACAACGACAAGGAACACCGACCATGCAAATGCCCCAGACCCTGAAGATCCGCAACGGTAACCAGGTCAAGCCGACCTTCTCCGCCCAGGAGTACGCCGCCCGCCATGCCCGCCTGCGGGCCTACATGGCCGAGCAGGACATCGAGGCGGCAATCTTCACCTCGTACCACAACGTCAACTACTACAGCGACTTCCTCTACTGCTCGTTCGGCCGCCCCTACGCCCTGGTGGTGACCCAGGACAAGGTGGTGTCGATCAGCGCCAACATCGACGGCGGCCAGCCCTGGCGGCGTACGGTCGGTACCGACAACATCGTCTACACCGACTGGCAGCGCGACAACTACTTCGTCGCCATCCAGCAAGCACTGCCGCTGGCCTCGCGCATCGGCGTCGAGTACGACCATCTCAACCTGCAGAACCACGCCAAGCTCACCGCCTGCTACCCCCGGGCCGAGCTGCTGGACATCGGCGCGCCGTGCATGCGCATGCGCATGATCAAGTCGGCAGAAGAGCAGGCGCTGATCCGTCACGGTGCTCGCGTGGCCGACATCGGCGGTGCCGCGGTGGTCGAGGCGTTGCATGACCAGGTGCCGGAATATGAAGTGGCACTGCACGCCACCCAGGCGATGGTCCGTGAGATCGCCCGCAGCTTCCCCGAGGGCGAACTCATGGACACCTGGACCTGGTTCCAGTCCGGCCTCAACACCGACGGGGCGCACAACCCGGTCACCAGCCGCAAGGTCGACAAGGGCGACATCCTCAGCCTCAACTGCTTCCCGATGATCGCCGGCTACTACACCGCCCTTGAACGCACGCTGTTCCTCGACCACTGCCCGGACGACCACCTGCGCCTGTGGCAGGCCAACGTCGAAGTGCACGAAGCGGGGCTCAAGCTGGTGCGCCCGGGCATGCGTTGCTGCGACATCGCCCGTGAACTGAACGAGATCTTCCTGCGCCATGACCTGCTGCAGTACCGCACCTTCGGCTACGGTCACTCGTTCGGCACCCTCAGCCACTATTACGGCCGCGAGGCGGGGCTGGAGCTGCGCGAGGACATCGACACGGTGCTCGAGCCAGGCATGGTGGTGTCGATCGAACCGATGATCATGTTGCCCGAAGGGCGCCCAGGGGCGGGCGGTTACCGCGAGCATGACATCCTGATCGTCAACGAGACGGGCGCCGAAAACATCACCAGGTTCCCTTACGGCCCCGAGCACAACATCATCCGCAAATAACCTGTGGTGCCGTGCCGGTCTTTGTAGGAGCGGGCTTGCCCGCGATGAGGCCGGCACAGACAAGAACAATAACCGAATGACCCCCAGACCCTGCCTCCAATTAGAAGAATCAGAGGGTACCCGTCATGTCCAGCACCACCCTTAACGCTCACACCCTCGACGGCGCCGCCCAGAGCGCCGAACGGCAAGCCTTGCGCAAGGCCGCCCGCGCCAGTTTCATGGGCAACTTCGTCGAATGGTTCGACTACGCCGCCTACGGCTACCTCGCCACCATCATCGCCGCCACCTTTTTCCCGCAAACCGACAAGACCACCGGCCTGTTGGCGACCTTCGCGGTATTCGCCCTGTCGTTCCTGGTGCGCCCTTTGGGCGGCGTGGTCTGGGGCCACTTCGGCGACCGCCATGGCCGGCGCAACGCGCTGTCGCTGTCGATCCTGATCATGTCGATCTCGACCTTCTGCATCGGCCTGTTGCCCGGCCACGCGCAGATCGGCCTGTGGGCGCCATGCCTGCTGCTGTTGATCCGCCTGGTGCAGGGTTTTTCGGCCTCGGGCGAATATGCCGGGGCTTCGGCCTTTCTCGCCGAGTACGCGCCGCCTGGCCGACGCGGCTTGTACACCAGCATCGTGCCGGCCAGCACGGCGGCCGGGCTGTTGTTCGGCGCGGCATTCGTCGCCGTCCTGCACGAAGTGCTGACCACCGAGGACCTGCACAGCTGGGGCTGGCGCCTGCCGTTCCTGCTGGCCGCGCCGTTCGGCCTGGTCGGGCGCTACATCCGTATGAGCCTGCAGGACACGCCGAAATTCCTGGAAATGGAACAACGCCTGGAAAGCAAGGCCTGCATGACGCCAGCCCCGATCCGTGAACTGCTGACCCGGCACCGTCGCAGCCTGGGCATCGGCATCGGTGTCACCTGCCTGAACGCGGTGGCGTTTTATCTGCTGCTCAGCTACATGCCCACCTACCTGTCGAGCGAGATGGGCATGAGCGAGCGGGATTCGTTCATCGCCTCGACGGTATCCCTGGCCACCTACATTGGCCTGATCTTCCTCATGGGGCGGCTGTCGGACCAGTTCGGCCGCAAGACCATGCTGGTGATCGCCTCGCTATTGTTCCTCGGGCTCACGGTGCCGCTGTTCAAGCTGCTTGACGGACAGCCGTTGCTGGTGATCCTGGCGATCCAGATCCTGTTTGGCGCGATGCTGGCGATGAACGACGGCACGCTGCCGTGCCTGCTGGCGGAGATCTTCCCGACGCGGGTGCGCTTCAGTGGCTTTGCCTTGAGCTTCAACCTGGCCAATGCACTGTTTGGCGGGACTGCGCCGTTCATCGCCACCTGGCTGATCCAGGTGACTGGCAACAAGCTAGCGCCGGCCGGGTATCTGCTGGCGGCGGCGCTGGTGGCTTTGGTGGCGATGTTGATGTGCCGGGAGACGGCGTATGGGGAACTGAAGGACTGAGTTGGCAGTGCTGGCCCCTCGCCGGCTTGCCGGCGATAGGGCCGGTACAGCCCCTCAGTGCAACGAAGCCTGCCGCCGCTCCCCCAACGGCGACAAGCCGAAGAACCGGCTGTAACTCTTGGAAAAGTGCGCCGGCGAGCTGAACCCGCAGGCCAGCGCCACCTCGCGTACCTGCACATTGCTGCGCAGCAGCAACTCCCGTGCCCGCGACAGGCGCAGCTCCAGGTAGTACTGGCTGGGCGTGCGCTGCAGGTACTTGTGGAACAGGCGCTCCAGCTGGCGCACGGTCACTTCGTTGAGGCTGGCCAGTTCTTCCAGCCCCAGCGGCTCCTCCAGGTTCGCCTCCATGATCGCCACTACCTGGCTCAACAGGGGTTGGGCACTGCCCAGCAAGGTGCGCAGCGGTACCCGCTGGCGCTCGCGCTCGCCGCGCACGCGGTCGCACAGCAGCAGTTCGGCCGCCTTGGCGGCAATTTCCTGGCCGCCTTCCTCCCGCGCCACCAGCTGCAGCATCATGTCCATGGCCGCCACGCCGCCGGAGCAGGTGTAGCGGTCACGGTCCAGTTCGAACAGCTGGCTGGAGATGACGATGCCGGGGAAGTGCTCCTGCAAGGCCTGGATGTCTTCCCAATGGATGGTGCAGCGGTAGCCTTTGAGCAGGTCGGCCTTGGCCAACAGGTAGCTGCCGGTGCAGATGCCGCCCAGCGGCACCTGCTGCCGGGCCAGTTGGCGCAGCCAGTCAGCCAGCGGCCGATTGCTGCGACCGCGGTCGATCGGGTTGGCGCCCACCACGAACAACGCATCCAGCGGTGGGGTGTCGGCGATGCTGTGATCAGGCAGGATGCGCATGCCGTTGCTGGCCATCACCGGCGCGTGCTCGGCGGCGATCAGCACGCTGCGGTACAGGGTGCGGCGGGCGGCCAGGTTGGCCATGCGCAGGGTTTCCACCGCCGAGGCCAGGCCGATGGTGGTGAAGTTGGGCAGGACCAGAAAACCGAAGGTCCTGGTGCGCGAAGGAGTTAGGATGGCAGGAGCGGGGTGGACCATTGCGATCTTCCTGTGCAAGCTGAGGCATAGTTCGTCAGGGGCAGTGGAAAAAACAGGCCTCGCACGTTTCTTGTTGTTATGGGTCGTTGCCGGGTGATCTTACACCCCGCAAGCAGCGGCCAGGAATGGACCTGATTGCAGACAGAAGGTGACCTACGTGAACCCCGATTCCATGCTGGCGGCGCTGCCAGGTTTCGCCATCGCCGCAGACGCGATCCAGGTGCTGCCCGACGCCGCCACTTACCGCGCCTGCCTGCTCGAACGGATTGCCGCCGCCACCCGGCGCATCGTCATCGTCGCGCTGTACCTGCAGGAGGACGAGGCCGGGCAGGAGGTGCTCGATGCCCTGTATCAGGCCAAGGCCGCCCGGCCGAACCTGGAGATCGTCATCGTGGTCGACTGGTTCCGCGCCCGCCGTGGCCTGCTGGGGGCCGGGCGGCAGCCGGGCAATGCCGCCTGGTACCAGGCCCAGCGCCAGTTGCGCGGGCTGGATGTGGTGATCCATGGGGTGCCGGTGCAAACCCGCGAGCTGTTCGGCGTGCTGCACCTCAAGGGCAGCATCATCGACGACTGTGTGATCTATACCGGGGCGAGCCTGAACAACGTCTACCTGCACCGTTTCGAGCGCTATCGCCTTGACCGCTACCACCTGTTCCAGTCGGCGCCACTGGCCGATGCCATGGTCGACCTGGTCAAGCGCCTGTTGCACCACACCGCCACGCCGCGCCTGGACCTGCCGGCGCCGCAGATGCGCAACCTGCGTGGCGATATCCGCCGCCTGCGTGCGCGGCTGCGGCGCATGGCCTATGACGCGCCGGCGGCCGCGTCGGAGCAGGGCCTGCGGGTGGTACCGCTGCTCGGCGTCGGCCGAGGCAACCCGCTCAACCGTGCGCTGTGCGCGCTGCTGGCCGCGGCCCGCACGCAGATGGTCATCAGCACGCCGTACTTCAACCCGCCGCGGGTGGTGATGCGCGAACTGGACCACGCCCTGGACCGAGGCGTGCAGGTCGAACTGATCGTCGGCGACCGTACCGCCAACGACTTCTACATCGCACCGGGCGAGCCGTTCACTGCCAGCGGCGCGTTGCCGTACCTGTACGAAGACAACCTGCGTGCCTTCGCCCGGCGTCGCCACGCCGCCATCGCCAGTGGCCAGCTGGTGATACGGATCTGGAACGACCCGGGCCATACCTTCCATGCCAAGGGCGTGTGGGTCGACCAGCGTTACTCGCTGCTGACCGGCAACAACCTCAACCCGCGCGGTTTCAACCTGGACCTGGAAAACGGCCTGCTGATCGACGACCCCCTGGGACAGTGGCTGGCGCCGCGGGAAGCGGAGCTGGAGGGCATTCGCCGGCATGCCCCGAAGATCGAGTCGGCGCACGATCTGGGCGTCAAGGCAGAGCATCCCAAGGAAGTGCGCAAGTTCCTCCGTCGCCTGCGTTACAGCCGTCTGGAACCGTTGATCAAACGGGTGCTCTGAGCCGTCGAAGGCCTCTCTGAAAAGTCATGGCAAACGGCTACAATCTGGCGTTTTCCACGTTAACCAGATAGGCCAATTCCTTCATGGCGCTCGATCCACCCACGATGCTGACCCTCTCGATAGCCCTGGCAGCGGCCGCTGCCATGTACCTGGCGATCGAATGGCGCAGCGTCCGTGAACCTTCGTTATTGTTCTGGAGCGCAGGGTTCGCCACCATCACGGTCGGCTCGACCCTGGCGCTATTGCGCGGCATCGGCCTGTTGCTGATCGGCATCTGGTTCGCCAATGGCTTGCTGGTGGTGGCCCACGGGTTCTTCTTGTGGGGCGTGTTGCGCTTTACCCAGGCCCGGGTGTCACGGGGCTGGCTGCTGATCGTGCTGGTGTGGTTCGCCTTGCTGCTGTTACCGGTGGGGCCGCAGTGGTCCAAGGTCATGCTGATGGTCAACTCGCTGCTGGTGGCCTTGCTCACGCTCAAGGCCAGCTTCCTGCTGCGGCCCCACGGCAAGTCATTGAGCGTGGGCGCGGTGCAGTTGCGCTACGTGCTGCTCATCCACGGCCTGTTCTATGTGGCCAAGGCCGTCATCGCGGTCACCCCAGGCACGCTGATCGACCTGGCGACCTTCGGTGGCCTGATCATCCAGATTTCACTGGTCGAGGGGGCGATGGCGATCATGCTGATCGCGTTGTCGATGACCGGTACCGTGCGCTATCGCCGCGAGGAGCGGATCGCGCGGCTGGCCGCGCGTGATCCGCTGACCGCGTTGTACAACCGCCGTGCCCTGGAAGTGCGGGCCACGCACCTGTTCAAGGAGGTGAGCCCGGCGCGCCCAGGCGCGCTGTTGCTGATCGACATCGACAACTTCAAGCTGGTCAACGACCTGCATGGCCATGCAGCCGGCGACCGTTTGCTGGTGACGCTTAGCGAGATGATCCGTGGCGTGCTGCCGGAGCGCGCGCTGGCGGCGCGTCTGGGCGGCGACGAGTTCGTCATCTTGCTCAGGGATGCCAGCAGCGAACAGGTGGTGGAGCTGGGTGGCCTGTTGCGGACGCAGTTCCAGCACTTTGCCGAGCAGGCCATGCCGACGCCCAAGGCGGTGACGCTGAGTATCGGCGCCAATCTGTTCGACCAGCCGCCGGCGAGCCTGGCGGCGTTGATCGAGCAGGGGGATGTGGCGTTGTATCAGTCCAAGCGGGGTGGGCGCGACAGTATTCGACTGATTGACCGGACCGTGGTGAGCACGGTCAGGTAACGGGCTGCAAGGCAGCCCCAGGGATGTCAGGTCACAACCTGATAGCAAGGCACATAGGCCGCACCACCCGGCAACTTCATCCGATGCTGGTCGACAAACGCCTGCAACAGGCGCCCCAACGGCTCCAGCACCGCACTGTCACCGCGAATCTGGTACGGCCCGTGCTCTTCGATCAGGCGGATGCCCTTGTCCTTGACGTTGCCCGCGACGATCCCGGAAAACGCCCGGCGCAGGTTGGCCGCCAGTTCGTGTGCCGGCAATTCGCGGCGCAGGCCCAGTTCGGCCATGTTGGCGTGGGTCGGGTCGAACGGGCGCTGGAAGCCTTCGTCGATCTTCAGCAGCCAGTTGAAGTGGAAGGCGTCGTTGCGCTCGCGGCGGAACTGCTTGACGTCCTTGAGCCCCTCGACCATGTGCCGTGCCACTTCGGCCGGGTCATCGATGATGATCTGGTAATGCCGCTGTGCAGCTTCGCCGAGGGTGGCGCCGACGAAGGCATGCAACTGCATCAGGAACGGCTCGGCACTGCGCGGCCCGGTGAGCACGACCGGGAAGGGCAGGTCCTGGTTGTCCGGGTGCATGAGGATGCCGAGCAGGTAGAGGAATTCCTCGGCGGTACCGGCGCCACCGGGGAAGATGATGATGCCATGGCCGACACGGACGAAGGCTTCAAGGCGCTTCTCGATGTCCGGCAGGATCACCAGTTCGTTGACGATCGGGTTCGGCGCCTCGGCGGCGATGATGCCCGGCTCGGTGAGGCCCAGGTAGCGGCTGCCGTGCATGCGCTGCTTGGCGTGGGCGATGGTCGCGCCTTTCATCGGGCCCTTCATGACGCCCGGGCCGCAGCCGGTGCAGACGTCCAGCTTGCGCAGGCCCAGTTCGTGGCCGACCTTCTTGGTGTACTGGTATTCCTCGCTGCTGATCGAGTGGCCGCCCCAGCACACCACCATCTTCGGCTCCACGCCCGGGCGCAGGGTACGGGCGTTGCGCAGCAGGTGGAAGACGTAGTCGGTGATGCCCTGGGAGCTTTCCAGGTCGATGCGCTGGCTGGCCAGTTCGCTTTCGGTATAGACGATGTCGCGCAGGGCGCTGAACAGCATTTCACGGGTGCTGGCGATCATTTCGCCATCGACGAAGGCGTCGGCCGGAGCATTCAGCAGCTCCAGGCGAACGCCCCGGTCTTGTTGGTGAATGCGCACCTCGAAGTCCTTGTAGGCTTCGAGGATGGTCTTGGCATTGTCGACATGGGCGCCGGTGTTGAGGATGGCAAGGGCGCACTGGCGGAACAGAGTGTAGAGACTACCGGTACCGACTTCGCTCAGTTGCTGGACTTCACGTTGCGACAGCGTCTCCAGGCTGCCTTTGGGGCTGACGGATGCATTGATGACATGGCGTTGGGGCATCTAAGTCTTTCCTGTGCAGGTAAAACATCCTTCTCTGCCACCACCTTA
>Ga0160431_100377_pt1 | contig 22361 bp, 22 predicted proteins | sample HID1971K_E0MG_FD_108212 | JGI IMG/M metagenome (GOLD analysis project Ga0160431, IMG submission 108212) | Enriched millipede-associated microbial communities from UW Madison campus, WI, USA - HID1971K_E0 MG | ecosystem: Host-associated > Arthropoda: Insects > Digestive system > Unclassified ...
TCATCATTTTCCAGATCGTCGTCGCTCATGTTCTACCTCATGACTTGCGAAAAGCAGGTTAGTTATAGACCAGTGCAGCCGTAGACCGGCAGCCACCAGTGAAAATTCAACTGGCCGTGGGTTGGCCACTGCCCTTGGGTCTGCGCTCCTGATGGGAGGCGGCACCCAGCAGGCCCTGCTCCTGGCAGGGCCTGACAAAATCCTTGAGCCCCTGCTGGCCACACGCTACTGGCAAGCCTAGCAAAGGCTGGGAAAGCGTGGGGACTGCTCGTCCAACACCCTTCGGCGCGCATTCTAGCGCGCCCGTGGAAAAAGCAAAGCGTCATCAATGCCTGGCGTCTTGTAAGTTTTTGGCCTGCGTCGCGAACGTGAGTGATAAACCGTTTGCACTGCAGGAAAAGGCAAAAAAAAGACAAAAAAATGCCCGGCAAGCCGGGCACGTTTTCCAGCGTCGCAGTTACAGGTTGTAGCCGCGTTCGTTGTGTTGAGCCAGGTCGAGACCGACCGACTCTACTTCTTCGTTGACCCGCAGGCCCATCACCACATCCAGCACCTTGAGGATCACATAGGTGACGATAGCGGTGTAGACCACCGTGAAGATCACACCCTTGGCCTGAATCCAGACCTGCGCCCCGATGTCGGTGACCGCGCCGAAGCCGCCCAGCGCCGGTGCCGCGAACACACCGGTGAGGATGGCGCCGATGATGCCGCCGACGCCGTGCACGCCGAAGGCATCGAGCGAGTCGTCATAGCCCAGCTTGCGCTTGAGGCTGGTGGCGCAGAAGTAGCAGATCACGCCAGAGGCCAGGCCAATCACCAGGGCGCCCATCGGGCCCACGGTACCCGCCGCCGGCGTGATGGCGACCAGGCCGGCAACCACACCAGAGGCGATGCCCAGGGCACTGGGTTTGCCGTGGCCGATCCATTCGGCGAACATCCAGCCCAGCGCGGCGGCGGCGGTGGCGATCTGAGTGACCAGCATGGCCATACCGGCAGTGCCGTTGGCCGCCGCAGCGGAGCCGGCGTTGAAGCCGAACCAACCGATCCACAGCATGGCCGCGCCCATCAGGGTGTAGCCCAGGTTGTGCGGGGCCATCGGCGTGGTCGGATAGCCTTTGCGCTTGCCCAGCACCAGGCAGCAGACCAGGCCAGCGATACCGGCGTTGATGTGCACCACGGTGCCGCCCGCGAAGTCGAGGACGCCCCAGTCCCACATCAGCGCGCCGTCACCGCTCCAGACCATGTGCGCGATAGGTGCGTAGACCAGGGTGAACCAGATGCCCATGAACACCAGCATCGCGGAGAACTTCATGCGCTCGGCAAAGGCACCGACGATCAGCGCCGGGGTGATGATGGCGAAGGTCATCTGGAAGGTGATGAATACTGCCTCAGGGAACAGTGCGGTGGCCGATGTCAGCCCCGAGGGCGTGACGCCACTGAGGAACGCCTTGGAGAAGCCGCCGACGAAGGAATTGAAGTTGAGCACGCCCTTTTCCATACCGGTGGTATCGAAGGCCATGCTGTAGCCGTAGATGACCCAGAGAATGCTCATCAGGCCGGTGATGGCGAAACACTGCATCATGACCGAAAGCACGTTCTTCGAACGCACCATGCCGCCGTAGAACAGGGCCAGGCCAGGGATGGTCATGAACAGCACCAACGCCGTGGCCGTGAGCATCCAGGCGGTGTCGCCGGAGTTCAGCACCGGGGCAGCTTCCTCTGCCAGGGCAAGGCCCGGCATTACGAGGGACAATAGGGCTCCTAGCCCTGCGATCTTACGCAGAGTCATGTTGTTTTCTCCTGGGGCGTTGGGTTTGGTGAGGCTTTTTTCGGCGCTTAGATCGCGTCGGTATCGGTTTCGCCGGTACGGATGCGGATCGCCTGCTCCAGATTCACCACAAAGATCTTGCCGTCACCGATCTTGCCGGTGTTGGCCGCCTTGGTGATGGCTTCGATCACGCGATCGAGGTCCTTGTCGTCGATGGCCACGTCGATCTTCACCTTGGGCAGGAAGTCGACCACGTACTCCGCACCGCGATACAGCTCGGTGTGGCCCTTCTGCCGCCCGAAGCCTTTGACTTCCGTGACGGTAATGCCTTGCACGCCGATTTCCGACAGCGACTCGCGTACGTCGTCCAGCTTGAACGGCTTGATGATGGCTGTGACTAGCTTCATGAAACTCTCTCCCGATTTGGTGGACTTGCCCCAGGAAAACAAACCCGTCTCAAGTCTAAGCGCAGCGGTTAGCTTTGTAACGCGTCGTCGGCATCCGGCTCCGCGTGCGCACTGCTTGGTCACAAAGAACTGCATCAGTGCATGGCTCGCAATGGGCGTTGCAGAAACCTTGCCAGTTCCATCAAAGCGCGGGAAAACAAGGTGTTGCGTGAAACGGTCGGAATTGGCCAGTCGCCAGCATTGAAAAGATGCACAACTTCGGTGCGCGCCAGACACGCGGGCTGCTCGAAAAATGTGCAATCAAAGGCAGATTTTCCCCGTGCTACACTGCGAGCCATTTCTCCGATTCAGTGGACAGCCGCACATGCTCGCGCCCAAAGCCCTTCTCGACGCCCTGAGCGACCAGGCCTCGCGCCTTTTCAGCGGTGATACCGCCCAGCCCCGCGCAGAACTGGAAAGCCAGTTCAAAGTGCTGATGCAAGGTGCCTTCAGCAAGCTGGATCTGGTCAGCCGCGAAGAATTCGACAGCCAGATGGTGGTCCTGGCGCGCACCCGCGCACGCCTGGAGGCCCTGGAAAAACAAGTTGCCGAGCTGGAAGCCCGGATGGCGCCAGCTGCACAGGAATAAAAACCCGTCAGTTAAAGGAGTGGCTCACATGAAAGTCAGTGCCCGCAATGTCTTTGAAGGTAAAGTCACCGCTGTTCAGCCCGGCGCGGTCAATGCCGAGGTCGAACTGACCTTGGCAGGCGGCGAGAAGCTGGTGGCAGTCGTGACCATGGCCAGCCTGCACAACCTCAACATCAACGTCGGCAAGCAAGCCGTCGCGCTGGTCAAGGCGCCATGGGTGGTGCTGATGACCGATGCCGATGGCTACACGCTCTCCGCGCGCAATGCCCTGCAAGGCGAAGTGGTGCGGGTCGGCGACGGCGCGGTCAATGCCGAAGTGGTACTGAAGCTGGCGGGCGGCACCGAAGTGTTCTCCATCGTCACTCGCGAAGCCGTGCAGGAGCTGGGCCTGGCCCCCGGTGTGAAAGCCACGGCGTTGATCAAGGCGTCGCACATCATCCTCGGCGCCAAGCCCTAGAAAGCTCGCCCTCAAGCAGAAGCCCGCTGGCAGTCCGGTTCCGCACTGCCAGCCTTGGGCGGCAACTCCCTTGCATCCAGATCGCCCCGGAACAACGCCGCACCGCAGACCGTGATCAAGGTCTTCACCACGCTGTGCGAGTTCAGTATCTGCGCGCGTATGTGCTCGATGACAAGATCACCCGGCTGCAGCGCGACCGCTCGATTCACCCATTCGATGGCGGCGAAGCGGCTCTGCTTGCGCGTACCTTGCCCCTGCATCCAGGCCAGCCCAAGCTCCGCACAGGCACGCCCGGCGACTTGCGCATCCGGGAACTCGACCAGCTCCAGCAGATAGGCGACCGCCTCTGCGCGCTCGCGCGCATCGCCGAAGGTGCGTTGCAGGACACCCAGCTGCAAGCGCGCGCGGGCATCGAGTTGTTCATTGCCCAGACAATCGAGCAACAAGCGCCTGACCGCCAGCATCGCACTGCGCTCATGCAACGCTTCGCCGCCAAGCATGCGTTGGCAGGCCAGGTCGTACTTGGCCATCTGGCTGCCTGACTGCGCGGCACACAACAACCAATGCTCCGCTGAGGCGGCATCCCGGTAGTGTTCGGGGGTATTGGCCAGCCGGCCGCAGTGCAGCTCATAGAGCGCGGCGGCGGCGTCTGGCAACTTGCGCTCGGCGCATTGCTGGTAGAGGAAATACGCCGCCTCGTGCAGGTTCGCGGCCCAAAGCAGGCGCGGCACTTCCAGCACATCGAAGCCGAGGCCCTCGCGCCCGCACTGGCGATTGACCGCAGCGTGCAACCAGGCGCGCGCCTGTTCGGCGGATTGTCGGAAACCCCACAAACCGAACTGGTGCCCCACGGCCCGCAGTGCGCAAGCTGCTGCCTGCATGCGGCTTTCACACAGGCGCTCGATGGCAACGCGGAAGGCCGCTGTGGCGCCCTCGCCGCCGTGAAACAGCACGAGGCAGGCAAAGCTGTAAAAAGGCTCGCCGATGCTCGACACGAAACCATGGTCAGGATAAAGCTCGACGCTGGCGACGAAGTCGTGCAGCGCACCAGGGTAATCCTGCAGCGAGGCGTAGCGTAAAGCGCCGCGCAAGGCCAGCAACGTGGCACGCTCCCTGGCCCTGAGGTCATGTTGCGCCCACGCCTCGAAGGTTTGCTGCCATGCCACGATCTGTGGCAACTGGACGGCTCGCGGCAGCCAGAACGCCTCTTCCACAGCCAACCAACGGATCGCATTGCGCTGCCGCTCGCTCCAGTACTGGCACAGCGGGCCGCTGACGAGCTGGTCAATCGCGTCAAAGCTGCCGCCCCAGCGCGGCGTCAGGTAGCGAGCATAGGCTTCGATCGCCTCGTAGCAGCCAGGCCACCAGGCCAGCGCATGACGTAGCCAGTAGTCCTTGGCGCCCTCCCCGTCAGGCCGGCGCGCACCGAGGCAACCTGGCAATGCCTGCGGCAGTTCCACCAGCGGTGTCAGGCCATGCTTGACCAGCAGGGGTGCCGCTGCCTCCTGCACTTCCACGTCAGCATGTGCACTGGGCCGGAAGCGCGCTACCTGGCCACGAAACAGTTCGACCAGCCAACCCGGCTCATGGAAATGCGCGCTGATCTGCAGCATCCCGATAGCAGCAGCGACAGGTTGCGGGCTGCGTTCCATGGCCCGCAGGAAGTGCGCCGCGCCCATTTCACAGGCCTGCTCTGCAGCCAGCCTGCGCTCTTGCGAGACGGCATCGGCGGCAGCGCTGCCACGAATGTGACACGCCCGGTTGAAGCAGTGAAAGCCCATCGCAACCTGCGGATGGTAGGCCTTGGGACAGGCGTCTATCCACGCCTTGAGCAGCTGTGTCAGCGCCTTGCTGCTGCCGACATCCCAGTCGACCAGCATATGCCCCTGGACCGCTTCCATGTACGCGGGACAGTCGCCGGGCGGCGCCTGCTGCCAGCGCACTTGAAGGCTATCGATGTAGCGGCTGAGTTCAGCGAATTCATTGGCCTGCACCCGTTCACGAATCTGTTGGCGGGCGCGAGTGAGCGTTTGCACGGGCAGTACCTTAAGTCCATTTATGGATCGCGTTGTCGTCCGGTGGCAACGGGATTAACCCTTGAACACTAAGCCATAGCTCGGCGCTTCGCAAAGTTATTGGATCCATTTTTTGCGAGATTATGTAAAAAGACAGGGAAAATCACTGGCTTGCAAAACGACGACGCACTCTTCTTGCGCGGCCCAGTCCCCTGCTCACTATGATTGCCAGAGCCGCAGGAAGCGGTGCCCTCATCAGTGACAGCGGAGCGTCCATGTCCCTTGCCCTCGTCCACAGCCGCGCCCAGGTTGGCGTGCAGGCGCCTGCGGTCAGCGTCGAAACCCACCTGGCCAACGGCCTGCCCCATCTCACGCTGGTCGGTTTGCCGGAAACCACGGTCAAGGAAAGCAAGGACCGGGTGCGCAGCGCCATCGTCAACTCCGGGTTGAACTACCCGCAAAGGCGTATTACCCAGAACCTGGCGCCCGCCGACCTGCCCAAGGACGGCGGCCGTTATGATCTGGCGATCGCCTTGGGCATTCTTGCTGCCGACGCCCAAGTGCCGCTGGCGGGCCTGGCGGATATCGAATGCCTGGGCGAGCTGGCGCTTTCCGGCAAACTGCGCCCGGTTCAGGGCGTGCTGCCTGCAGCCCTGGCGGCGCGGGAAGCGGGACGGGCGCTGGTGGTGCCACGGGAGAACGCCGAGGAAGCGAGCCTGGCTGGCGGCTTGCTGGTGTATGCGGTGGGGCACCTGCTGGAGCTGGTGGCGCACCTCAACGGTCAGGTGCCGCTGCCGCCCTTTTCCGCCAATGGCCTGGTCCTGCAGAACCGGCCGTACCCTGACCTGAGCGAGGTGCAGGGTCAGGTAGCGGCCAAGCGCGCCTTGCTGCTGGCGGCGGCCGGGGCGCACAACCTGCTTCTTTTAGGCAACCATTAGACCCCGAAAAAGAAAATTCTTGGTGTTCGGCAGGTAGGTCGCCTTGTATAAAGGATCGAGTGCTCAATGGCTCGTGTGGTAGCCTTGGAGACTGTATGTCAGCTAGGGGCTGAAAATGATCGAAGAGAAGTTCGGAAAGGCCATGGAGGCCGGAGGAAAACTCCGCGTCAAAAGTGCCCTTAATCCGATCCTTTGGCTATGTTTGATTATCAGCGTTCCCGGTACTGCATTCGCTATTCGCACCGAGACGCAACCCACATGGTTAATTATACTGATATTTATCCCAGTGATCTTGGCGGCCATTGGCTTCCTATTCTTGTTAATATTTGACAGGGATAAATTACAGTCTGAAGAATATCAGATCAAAAAACAGTCACTTGAGATATATCAAAAGGGACTAAGCAGCCCCGTGCCTACCCTCTATAACGAAATTGTGGAGAACCCCGAACTCACGCATAGCGGATCGAACCGGGGGATTGAAGGATGAGACGTTCTTATATATTCGTCTACGAAGATAAATGCGGTACTCGTGATGAAGTTAAAAACTACATAGACAAGATCCCAGAAATTTTAAACTGGCGTTATGAACTGCCGAACAGCTTCTTTTTGGTATCGGATTTGTCTGCACGGGAAATCTACGAGAAGATAAAAGAGTTCAGTAAAGACGGAAAGTTTATCGTTTCGGAAACCACAAGCAACAAACAAGGTTGGCTAGCAAAAGACAGTTGGAACATAATGAATAAAAAAAATCTTCCCGGCGAGAAGGATTGATAAGACCTTCGCCCTTGAGTATACCTTTATAGAGATTACGCCTGACAGCGTGAGGGTTGCCCCGGTCGAACTCTCCCGGCCAACGGTGCGTAAAATGCCGATTGGCCGGTGCAAATAAAGGTTGATATTGATCTCACAGCGGTGGATCATTCCAATCTCAAAAGGCCATCACCAAGGGGACTGCGATGCCGCTTCAAACACGGAACGTATTTATCGATACAGAGTTTTTCGTAAAAGCTGGTTTAGATTTCTCATCCAAGACAATCGATGCTTTTAGAGATGTATGCGGCGAAGGCGAATTGAACCATATCACCAGCACTATTGTGGTTCGTGAAGTTAAGCGAAAAATATCCGAGCACATCAATGAAGCAATCAATGGTGTAAAGGCTTTTAGACGTAAAGCTCGGATACTGACAAACTCCGACAATGAAGTAATTCAAAACCTTTTCAAGCCGTTCGATAACACCGAAATTGAAAATCACGCTATACAAGTTTTCGATAATTTCTTGGATGACTCGAACACCAGAGTGGTTGACTTGACCAATGTAAATGGTAACGAAGTCGTAGATATGTACTTCGATCAGGTCGCCCCATTTCAAGAAGGCAAGAAAAAAAGTGAGTTTCCCGATGCGTTCACAATGCTTGCTGTCCGGGGAGCATTGAGAGGACGTGAAGAGATTTATGTGGTATCCGAAGATAAAGATCTGATTGCGTTCTGCGAAGAGAACCCACGATTCCTTCATATCGAAAGCCTCAGCAAGCTTCTAGACTTGTATAACACACATGACGTTGAGAGATCGGCCTTTATAAAAAGCTATATCGGCGATCATGAAGAAGAGATCAAAGACACCATAAAAGCCCAGATCGAAGGTGCGGACGCATACAACTCTTCGACCTGGGAGGACGCAGAGGTAGACGAGTTCTCAATTTCAGAGGTCCGTGACTTCGAACCTTCAATCATTCATATTGACGATGAAAACTGCCAAATCGTTTGTGATGTAGAGGTTCGGTACAGCGTTACAGTTACCGGGCCCGATTACGCGAACGGCAGGTATGATCGCGAAGATGATGTAATTTACACGTTTGAAGATACGACACAGGTGGAAGAAGGCGAGTTAGAGTTCACCGTTGAAATCGACCTTTCCTATGAAGTGGACGATGGCGAGTTTACCATTCAAGACATGGAAATTAACGTTCAAGGCCTATCTCGCGGAATCGAGTTTTCGGTTGAAGAAACGCCTTATGAAGACTATCGATAAAGGAGACTGAGATCGAGGGGGTTGATCGTGCCGAGGCTCTGCATCGGTGCGAACAACCGCCGGGAAACCGCTTGTAAACTGGAAAAGCGGGCGTGCAGTGGCTCGCCAATCTGGGTATATGCTTAGCATGAAAAGCAAAGGCCAGAGAAAGGGCCTAACTCTCATGACTTTAAATCTTCTCAACAGAAAACGGAAAATTGACACAAAAAAGGTCTCTTTCGAGACTCTTTATATTTTGAGCATATCGACTACATCGCGATAATAGCTCTTGCTGTCATTGAATGTTGCCATGAACTCTATGTTATCGACACGATACACAGGGTTAAAAAGTGATGGCCTTGTGGCTTTTTTCTCCTGACTTTCACACTCTTGATAATCAAACTGCTTTGATGTTGTTATCAATGTTAAATAGCCCATATTTACTTTGATTGTCTTGATGACCTTTCTGTTTTTCACAAGACTGATAGACACTCTATACTCTGTTCGCACTTCATGAAATTTGAAGAAGTCGTCAGGCTGTAACATCTCGTCAAAAGCCATCATCACAAATTTATCAGCAACAACGTTGTTGATTGGCTGGTCTGCTTTTGCGATATGCTGAGTTAACTTATGACACTTTGAAACAGACGACACAGGCTTGAATTTATGTGTCTTTGTTAGCTTTATAGATACTGCGTCATGGTCGAACTCATCGAGGTCAAGCAAGTGAATTTTCTTATGCGTTGCTTCTTGGTATTGTTCAGAGTGAAGATAGTCACTTAAAAGATAATAAGCATTATCATATGATGCTTTATTGTTAGTGATGAGTAAATGACCTGAATATGACGGACTGAAAAAGTAGGTATCACTTAAAGCATTTGAAACGCTGATGAACACATCATTTGCAATTTTTGCCGCATTGAATTTAATTTGTTTGTTCATATATCTCCTTTTTTGTTCTGTTACTATTATTAGAACATATAAAAGAAGAAAGTCAAATTAAAGGGCCTAATTATTTTATACTTTCTCGATAGAGTTAGACGCTATTTAATGTATATCGTCCAACCTTAAATGTATTTTTGATTTGCTCTTGACAAGAGTTATTGGCTTAAACAAGCCATAAATTAGACCGTCGAAAATTCGAAAACTCAAAAAGCCATGTTTTTTTCATAAAAAACAAAGGCGAATTTTTCAAGAAAATATTTCTACGGGAGATAAAAAAGGGACTAACCACTTTTGATATTCGTATCGTGCCAGAAAAAGGGCCTTATCTTTAAAAGCTGTACATCAGAATGGCTTTTGCTGTAAGTAACTTTTATATATATTTATGTAATAAATACCTTTTGTCATTAAGGGTCGGTTGATTCTTGGCTTAATCTCAAGGTTTTTCCAGGCCAGATGGTTCACGCTCTTTATAAAAATAAGGGGGGGATGGTTCACGCTCTTTATAAGGTCGTCGGTTTTTCCCTTTAAATAATGGCAATATTAAAGTGCTGTAGACTAATCGAGCCTTGATGGTTCTTTCGAATTATAAATATTTTCCTTATTTACTCTTGAAATATCAAATTTATATGAGAAGATATTACTATAACAAGAGAAATTAGAACCATGAAGGATATAAAAATAATAGCGAAAGAAAGAAAAACACACACGCTGCCACATTATACGTCTGTGCCAAAAGCTTTTTTGAGCCTTCCTATATTCAACACCACAAAAACAGAATCTGTATTGAAAGAAATACAGATTAAAAACTACAGCAAATCAATACGCAATGTAGAAATAAACATCGCTAAACTAACTGTTTTTAGTGACCTTGAACTGTTTCTATTCTTACTTCGCAAGGCAGTTAAATGCGGTAGTAATCGATTCGATTTTTCAACCTCTGAAATGATGGATGAATTAGGAATTGACGCTAATCAGCGTCCTACTTACTTTAAGATATTTTGCTTGTCGATGAAAAATCTCAGCAAACTCAATATTGCGTATGAGTTAAAAGAAGATGCCGAGTGGAAAAACGTAGTCTTTAGCTTCATCAACGGAAAACTGGGAAAGAATAAGTGTAGCGTTGAAATCTCAGCGTTATTCATTGAGTTTTTCAACGACCTAAAAGAGCTTTATGACATCAACATTGAAGTGCTCAAAGAGCTTAAAGGAGAGTACCAGAGAATTCTTTATCTGCTTTACATCTGTAACAGAATGAACAAGGTTAACAAATTTTCTGTCGATTTCCTCAAAGAACGTTTTCAGTTAAGTCATTTGAAAATGGACGAAAAGAAATTTGTTTACAAGATTCGTGAAGCGAACAGAGAGCTGCAAGCGATGAAACTCATTGAAGGTTTTTCAGAAGCGAAGGAAAGTGACAAGTACAACGCTAAGACAACTGCATTCAATGTCAGCTATTCGTATGTGTCGCTTTATAGAATTAAAAAAGGCAACAAGAACAAAAAGGATATTTCAGCATTTGCAGATGCTAAAAAATTTGATGTAGAGCCTGTTTTTGAAAGTGAGCCTACAAACACAGAATTCGTTGAAGAAGAGTTTTTCGACGATAGTACAATCTAAAATAAGGAGAAATACAGATGAAGAAAACAATGAATCAGATGGCCGCAAAAGAGCTTTATCAACGCATAGCGGATATTCTCAACTTGCTCAAAAATCAGGGTATGGCACAAAAAATCAAAGCAGCGGCTGCGTCTGCTTTGAATGAGAATAACGTCAGTCAGCTTAAATCGTTGCTCATAATCGCATTAGTGGCTGAATGCGATGAAGACTTAGTGTCTAACAAAATCGAAAAGGAAGGGCTTATTTTTGACCCGCTATCAAGGGAGTATTTAAGCGAGTTTGACCCAACCAAGGCAATTAAAGATTTGACTGCTACGGTTGACGATATTCAAGCTCAGTTGAAGAAGAAAATCAAAAAGATAGACAACAAGCTCGACCAATAAGCAATGGGCAATTGCCCTTGCTTACCAGATAACCACACAAGGAAAAAATGAATGTAAAACACGCACAGATTGCAGCGATTCTTTTTGCTCCTGCACTCGCATTCGGAGCAGACCAGGACGCAACGTCCTTCCGCGTTGAACTCGTCAACAGCATATTAGACTTCGTGATTGATTACGGCTTTATGGTCGGATTAGCCCTGATGGTTGCTGCTGGCTATAAAATGAAATTAGCCGTAGACGAAGGGTCGAAGGTCGGTGGTCTACAAATTGCCCTTACGTTCATCGTTGCAGCAATCTTCATGAATATTGAAGCTGCACTGACTACTATCACAAACACATATTTCAAGGTTGATTTCTGCCGCATCATAGCAGAAGAAAGGATTTCAGATACCTGTTTCAGTGAAGCATATTCGGGCGTTACAGGAGAGCTGAGAGAGCGTATAAATCGTCTTTCGGGCGACTCAACCGCCCAGATGTTCATGGACAACATACGTGTTCTCACTGGCGTTTTCCAAATCATAGGCTTTATCTATTTCCTTGTAGGTGCGTATGGCCTCATTCAAGTTGCAAAAGGTTCATCGCAAGATTCAGGTTATGGCAAACCCATAATAACTATGATTGCTTCGGCACTCATTGTCGATGTACCTCACACTGTTCAAGTGGCTTTGAACACGCTGAATGGTATAGGAATTAATTTTTAACAGGGGAAAAAATGAAAATATCAGTAATGCTTTTAACGGCTTTTTTAACATCAGGTGCTTTTGCTTCTGCCTTTGCTGACGAAGAATATTTTTTTGATACGGAAGAAGGAAAGAAATGGCAAGCCGACTGGGAACGACATTGGGAGAAAAATCGTAGAGCAGAAGTAGAGAGAATGGTTCGAGAGTCGTTTACTAAGGCTCGTCCACTCCCAAGCTGCTACAAGGACTTTTACGATAAGGCCAGTGCAGTCATTGGTGATAACGCGAAAAACTACGTATGGATGCTCAGGAAGGGCGACGTAGACTGTCATCATTTTTCAGTGAGAACAGAAGAAGCGTGTCAGTATTTGTCCGACCTTGAAGGGCTTGGCCGTTCAAGTCCTCGCAACGCAATAACATGTAATCACTACAGGGAAATATCAAAGGTTGTCAGCGAATATGCGGATGTACTCTATACGCCAGATTTTACGCCAGCCTTGGAAAAAGAGTATTGGGCAAAAGTTAATTACATTGACAACAAGTTCAGCAAGGCGATAGGAGAAGTAGAAGATTGACCAGCTATTGATTTTTAATATTATTATGCAATAATAATATTAAGTAACTTTTTTATCTCCTATGAATCATCATATGTTTATCTTTGCTTTTAGCAGCCTCATAGCTGCTATGGCTTTTATTTTCCCTAATTTATTTTCAACATGCGTGATGCTCACGCTTTTTGCATATCTCGTATATGACAAAGTGTTTATCAAATCAACAATAACAAAAATGGAAGGTGAACAATGAAAAACTTCAAAACAATGATTGCAATCGCAGCAATCTTTTCAATGTCAATAGCAAACGCTGATTATGTAGTTAAAGTAAATGTCGATAAAAGCTCATTCAATTTCAAGCAATACTATGACAACGTTGGGGTAAATCCTGACGACACCAACATGACAAGCAAAGACCCTGCATGTACTGTCACTCAAGCTGATTTAGATGTTTTCAGTGGTAAGTTAATCAAAGTTTCTGACGAAGATGGTGGTTTGACGTGTGTAATTGACTATGTTGTGCCTGCCGCAACTTTTTCACCTGATTGTGTAGGGAATGAGCAAGCAACAACTCAAGGCTTAGCATTTACAAATGCAATGATAGCGAAAGGGGTAAAAGGAATATCTTCATTCGGATATTATGGCGAATGCAAAAACTGATACAAAAAACAAACGCCTTGAAGGGCGTTTTTTATTGCGGTCTTGGCTTGTTTTTCAAATGCTTTTTTACTGTCTCTTCTTTACCTTCCATGTCTCTTCTCTTACTTTCAGCAATGCTTCTCGTTGCCTCCATTTCAGACATCTTGACGTTTAGTAGATTCCAAGGACTTGAAGCACATATTAGATTTAATGCGTCTTCGCCGTCACTGTGTGTCTCTTGTTCTTTTTGTGCCTGAGCCCCTGAGCCAGATGGAGCTGCTTTGTTCATTTCTTTATTCACGCTCGAATCTGACTTACTGTCCTCGCTGTTGTCATTCATTTTCATCTTGTTCGCCTTGCTGCCCTTACCGACCTGCATAGCTGATGTTTGAAGTGATTTAACTTCTTTCTTTTCTTTCACTTCTTCTGTTTTTGCGTCAATCTTCGTTCTCTCGATTTCGTATTTCGCTTTTTCAATTTCTTGCTTTGTTCTCTGTATCTCCTGTCTTACTGATTGAGTTTCCTTGCGAACCTCTTGCTTACTTTTCTCGATTTCAGCATTAGTTTTCTGTGCGGCTGTGCTTAACAGACTTCCGTTATTGAACTTGCTATTTTGCTCACGCTTACGCTTCTCAAGCATTTGATGGTCGTACTCTGACGGCTCATAACCATAGAGCTTGTATCCTTTCTCAGCTAATCCCATCAGGTGAAATTGATACCATGTCTCACGCTTAAAAGCTTTGCTGTCGCTTCGTATATGTATTGATTGATTGCCTTCTTCAATCATTTTTTGCAAGCCAGCTTTCAGGACTTGCGGGCTAATCGCATTGAATGTAATTGTATTATTAGCGAAATGAAATGCTTCGTAACGTGAATTTTTGTACCTAAACGACTTGCCGTCATCACTTTCAAAACGTGTATATAACGTCTGACGAAGGTTCTTCTTCGCTTCTTTGAGTTCGTCACTGCTGCTGTCCGTGAACTGTGGGCCTGCAAGGCTTCCCATTTGGCGTTTAGGGGCGGTCTTCTTGCCCAGGCGTGCAAGAGTACTCGGGAACTCGGAATCCTCGCCAAAATGGGCTTTTAATGACTTGTAGGACAGGCCAAGGTCGGAAGCCTTGAAGGTTTCGCCATCTTTTTCGAGCGAGTATGCGGAATTTCCGTTATGTAAAATTTCATAACCTGCGGCATTTGCTGCAAACAAAAAGCTCGAAGCGGTGGAGGTGTTTTTCATCAAAGAATTTAGGTCATCTTTAAATTCTTTCTTTTTGTCTTTTTTAGGCTCATTGTCATTGAATGGATTAGGGCTTCGATCTACCTGATAAAGTCCATATTTCTTTTCTAAACGGTTGGCAATTGGGTTGTAATTCACCATCTTGTTATTAACCCTTTTGCTCTCCAAATCTGTTAAATGAATTGCTGCGTGAACGTGTGCGTGTTTTGTGTCACGCTCAACGACAAAAACATAATGGCGGTTTTTATCTCCTAACCCTTCTTTTAAATAAAATTCCTTTGCAATCTCCATTATCTGTTTATTGCTTAATCCCTTGCTTTCCTCTGGGTGAAAACTCAATGTGTTGTGTTGATATAGCTGCTTTTGATTGGGAACCCTTGCGGCTTCAAAAGCACGCTCTACACGTTTTGCATACTCCCAATCGCTCTCACCTTCAACTCTTGGGATCGATGACTCGAAAGAGTCGTTTTCATCTGTTGGGTTTGTTTTGAGCTGATATTTAACAGTGTTGGCCACTCCGTTTTTATAGCCGCCTGTCCTGCTTCTAATTCTATTGATCATTTTTTCACCCCTTTATTTTTTATCTTGATAAATTCTTTTAGGGTGAAATCTGCGGATGCCTTAATATTGTCTTCATAAAGACAATATGTATTTGTTGCTTTCTCTAAATTACTTGCAAACGCCATCAGGGCGGCAAAGTTCTTTTTGTCGTCTTTTTCAAGATAATTTATAAACGCTTGATAACGGTCTGGTTGGGCTTGGATGAGATTTAAACCCTTAATAATGTTCTTGCCGAGATTACCAGACCTTGCAAAAACCTCGCTGTAACTCTCAACTTCACTTACGAGTAACACGCTTGAATTTTCGAGTAAATTTATTATTAGATCGGCTATGGAATGTGAGCCGGCAATCTCTCTTGCTGCTTCGATTAACTGTTTTTCTGCCTGTGTAACTCTTAAATTGAAGCGTTGATCTCTATTTCTTCTGTCATTCATATTTTCCTTGGTCGATGTAAATTTGGTGAAAATGGGCGGATGCCCAATTTATTAATTTATGTCTTTCGATAGTTCGCTAATTATGAAAGCAATGTGAATTGATAAATCTTTCATATCCTCATCGCTTACGTTGATTTCTTTGTTGCTTTCTTCGTTACCACCATACCTGTTCAAATATATTAGCATTGAAGCAAAAAAGTAAATTTTCTCCTTGATTGGTTTAGCTGGTAATTCCTCTGTCAATCCATATCGAAAACAAAGTCCGGTTTTATAACTGAATTCATAAATAAATTCTTTTATTTCTTCATCTGAGTAACCCCTTGGTTTTGACAAGATTTCTCTACATCTTTCTTCTGCATCTTTAATCATATTTGACTCCATATAGTTGATTTGTTTAGACCTCCATTTTTCTGCTCTTGATTTTAAAAATTCAAACAAAGTGCGTAATTTTCAAGCGGCCCGTCCCGAAGGGTGGACATGCAAACCGTCAGGGTTGTACGTCCAAGGGCCTTGCTTGTAAAATAAGCATACCCATATAAATATAAGTACCACATATTATTATGTTGTCAAATTAGTGGACGTGCAAATTGGACGTACAAAAAATGGACGTACAAAAAAGGCCATCATAAAAATGACAGCCTCTTAATCGTTTGAAGGTTAGACTTTTAGGACTCGAAAAACTTGACCAGCAGGTGGGGATCGTTAGCGACTTCAACCGGTATACCGTGATCAATAATCTGCCGCCGTTCATCTTCACTCATCGATGCCCACACCTCGTCCATCATTTCACGATCCTCCAGGTCTTTCTGTGTTGGCTCAGAGTAAGTAATTGAAGCCTTTTCACTCAAATAACGGACATTTCCATTTCTAAATTGTATCTCGACAATCTTTGCTTGGAAGTCAATAAGAATATCTTTAACAACAAGCTTCAACCGCTCATTGATCTTCGAACGAACCTCAAAAACGGTGGTTTCGTCTGCTGTATGAGAAAGGTTTCGCAGCACTTGAATATCTTTCTCAATATCTGCTTTTTGCTGCTCGAAAGCATTGAATATTTCTTGCTCCAACTTTTTAGCTTGTGATTTCAATGCTTCTATCGACTGTTCATTCTCTATGGCAAGCTCTCGCTCAAGATCACTAACCCTACCTTTCAACCTCTTAAAGTCAGCTCTGAACGCATCAAGCATTTCTTGAATATCGCTAATTTGAGCATCAACTTCATACTTTTTGTTGATTAGGTCGTCTGCACGGTTTTCATCTTGAATAATGCTTTTAATGTCAGCTTCTGCAAGAAACTTAAGGATAGCAGTTTCGATTTCATCATAACGCCATGCGTTATATGAGCATTCACCATGCCGAGCACGATAGCAAACAAGGTAACGCCCGCCCTTCGTTGGATTAGGGCCTTTGTTCACATGCGAAGCAGTAGCACCGCATTTTGAGCAATGAGCTATTTTAGTGAACAAATTGCTGAATTTCTTACCCTTGTTTCCTTGACCTTCAATTGCACGACCTTTGCGTTTCTCTTGAACGCGACGGAACAATTCCGGTGTAATGACTTCCGGGAAGTAATTTTCGATTTCAGGGCCGTGATTGATTCGACGACGACGGTTATCAGGCAATTTCTCCCAAGTCATCGGTTGGTAATGCCCCATCACGGCTCGATTATCAAGGATCTTCTTTACGTATGAAGGTTGCCAAAAGTCGCCGTAGTTAGGGTTTTTACGACCGTTCTCACGGGTAAATGTGGGTATACCTTTTTCAGTCAGAATGCGGGCTGTCGCGATAGCCCCAACGTTTGTGTCAGACAGTCGATAAATCTCCTTTACGACCGCCACACGCTCGGGAATCTCTTCAACGGTTCTGATCACCATACCTTTCTCTGTGGTTTTGACCGCTCGCAACCATAAAGGCAGGCGAGACGTAGCGATCTCGCCGGTGGCAAATGCCCGCTTTTTCTTGTCATCCCATGCCTCACGAACGCGACGGCCTTTTTCCTGGCTTTCGCTATAACCACGTTGCAACTCACCAATGGCGATGTAGAGCTGCGTGATGTCACCCGTGTTCGTGTAGATCAGAGAGCTATCAGTTATCGCGATTTTTACGCCCTTTTCGAGCAACCCTAGAAGGATCGGTAGGCTCGCCCGTGGGTTCAGTCGCGTGACACGGTTTAGGGCCTCTACTGCAAGGTAATCCCCAGGTTTGACGATGCCGCTGTCCACAGCATCAAGAAACGTCTTGAAGCGACCTTGGAGTAGGTTTTTACCTGTGTACCCAGAAACGCCAAGATCATTGAGGTCTAGGCTGGTGTCGATGGTGGCACCCTCGGCCACGATCTCGGGCCGAGCGGCAAATTTGTCGATCAGATCTTGCTGACGACGCAGGCTGTCGCCCTTCTTCTGTTCTTCACTGCTAAACCGGATATACGGCCAAATCTTAGGCATATCGTCCCCCCTTGGTGGCATTCTGCCGCATTTCTCATCTTGGGGTCTAATGGTTGCCCAATTCCTTTTTACCGGCCCCCCAGGCACAGGCAAGACCTTGCTCGCCAGCCGCCTGCCTGGGCTGTTGCCGCCGCTGGATGAGCACGAAGCCCTGGAGGTAGCGGCGATCCAATCGGTGAGCGGACAAGCGCCCTTGAACAGCTGGCCGCAGCGGCCTTTCCGCCATCCCCATCACTCAGCCTCGGGCCCCGCCCTTGTGGGGGGCAGCAGCCGGCCTCAACCCGGGGAAATCACCTTGGCACATCATGGCGTGCTGTTTCTGGATGAGCTGCCGGAATTCGAACGACGCGTATTGGAAGTGCTGCGCGAGCCACTGGAATCCGGTGAAATCGTGATCGCGCGGGCCCGCGACAAAGTGCGCTTCCCGGCGCGCTTCCAGCTGGTGGCAGCGATGAACCCCTGCCCGTGCGGCTACCTCGGCGACCCCACTGGCCGCTGCCGCTGCAGCACCGAGCAGATCCAGCGCTACCGCAACAAACTGTCCGGCCCCTTGCTGGACCGCATCGACCTGCACCTGACCGTGGCCCGCGAAACCACCACGCTCGACAACCGTCCCAGCGGCGAGACCAGTGCCGATGTGGCGATGCGAGTGGCCACGGCGCGTGAGGTGCAGCAACGGCGGCAAGGCTGTGCCAACGCGTTTCTGGACCTTGAGGGGTTGCGCCGCCATTGTCCGTTGCAAGCTGCGGATCAGGCCTGGCTGGAAAGCGCCTGCGAGCGATTGAGCCTGTCCTTGCGCGCGGCGCACCGTTTGCTGAAAGTGGCGCGTACGCTGGCTGATCTCGAAGGGACCGGTTCGATTGCCAGGGCCCACCTGGCCGAGGCACTGCAGTACCGCCCCGCGAGCCCCTGAAACTGTCACCTAAGATGGGACAATGTTTCTCCCGACCAGCAGATTGTCTGGGCCTGCCACAATCCCCAGAATTGTCCTCCACACTGTTCTAACGCTGCCCCGGCAGCTCATGGAGTACGAGCCAATGCCACACGAAGGCAGCCTTCTGCAAACCGCGGTGATCTTCCTGCTCGCCGCCGTCCTCGCCGTCCCCCTGGCCAAACGCCTGCAGCTGGGTGCCGTGATCGGCTATCTGCTCGCCGGCGTGGCCATTGGTCCGCAGGCGTTGGGCCTGATCCGCGACACTGAAAGCGTCGCGCACATCTCCGAGCTGGGCGTGGTCCTGCTGCTGTTCATCATCGGCCTGGAGCTGTCGCCCAAACGCCTGTGGCTGATGCGCAAGTCAGTGTTCGGCGTCGGTACCGCGCAGGTCCTGCTGACCGGCGCGGTGATCGGTGCCATCGCCTGGTTCGGCTTCGGGCAATCGCTGCCGGCCGCCGTGGTGCTTGGCCTGGGCCTGGCACTGTCGTCCACCGCCCTCGGCCTGCAAAGCCTGGCCGAGAGCAAGCAACTCAACGCACCCCACGGCCGCTTGGCGTTCGCCATCCTGCTGTTCCAGGACATTGCGGCAATCCCGCTGATTGCGCTGGTTCCCCTGCTGGCGGCCAGCGGCCCGGACACCAGCCACGGCGACAGCCTGCAACACGGCCTGAAAGTGTTCGCCAGCATTGCCATCGTTATCGTCGGCGGTCGCTATCTGCTGCGTCCGGTGTTCCGCACCGTGGCCCGCACCGGCCTGCCAGAGGTGTCGACCGCCACCGCGCTGCTGGTGGTGATCGGTACCGCCTGGCTGATGGAGGAAGCCGGCATCTCCATGGCGTTGGGTGCATTCCTCGCCGGCCTGCTGCTGGCCGACTCGGAATACCGGCACGAGCTGGAGTCGCAGATCGAACCGTTCAAGGGCCTGCTGCTGGGCCTGTTCTTCATCAGCGTCGGCATGGGCGCCAACCTGAGCCTGCTGCTGGAAATGCCACTGGTCTTGCTGGGGCTGACCCTGCTGCTGGTGGCGGTCAAGCTGGTACTGCTGATCGGGGTCGGGCGCCTGGCGGGTGGTTTGACCAGCGCCAGCGCACTGCGCCTGGGCATGGTGCTCGCAGCCGGTGGCGAATTTGCCTTCGTGGTATTCAAGCTGGGCAAGGACCAGGGGCTGTTCGATACCCAGACCTACGACTTGCTGCTGATGACCATCACCCTGTCGATGGCCATCACCCCGTTGCTGATGCTCGGCTGCGCCCGCGCCCTCAAGCGCCCGCAACCCACCCGTGAAGTGCCAGAGCAATACAAGGCCATCGACGCGGGCACACCGCGCGTGGTGATCATCGGCATGGGCCGCATGGGGCAGATCGTGTCGCGCATCCTGCGCGCGCAGAAGATCCCGTTCATTGCGCTGGAAACCTCGGTGGATGCCATCGAGATGACCCGCATGTTCGAACAGGCCCCGGTGTTCTACGGCGACCCGCTGCGCAGCGAAGTGTTGCATGCGGCCAAGGTGGGCGAGGCAGAGTACCTGGTGATCACCACCGACGACCCCGAGGTGACCACGCGCACGGCTGAACGGGTCAAGCGCCTGTATCCGCACCTCAAGGTGCTGGCCCGCGCGCGCAACCGCCAGCATGTGCACAAGCTGGTGGACGTCGGCGCCGAGCCGATTCGCGAGACCTTCTATTCAAGCCTGGAGATGACCCGCCGGGCGCTGGTCGGCCTGGGGCTGAGCGATGCGCAGGCGGCGGATCGGATCGAGCGGTTTACCCAGCATGATGAGGAGGTGCTGGTGGCTCAGGGGCAGGTGCGCAATGACCGCGCCAAGGTGATGCAGACAGCCAAGGAGGCGCGGTTGGAGTTGGAGCGGTTGTTTGATTCGGATGCGGATTGAGCTTCAGGCAAACACCAGCCGCGCAATCTGAGGATGTTCGCGGTGAGCGGCCTGCCAGAGATCGTAAGCCGCCTGCTCGGCAAGGTACTGCCGAGCATCGCCGAGACCTGCCAGTTCAAGACGGTAAGCCAGGTCAGCGGATATGGCGGCACGACCATTGAGTACGGTGGAAAGCTGCCCCCGCGAATAGCCGAGGTGACGCGCCAGCCCCGAGACACTCATGCCTATTGCGGGTAACACGTCTTCACGCAAGGACTCCCCCGGATGGGGCGGATCGAACATAGGCATGACTTCAGACTCCTAGTGGTAATCCAGATAACGACAAGCCCCACGTCGGTAGCAACGAAACGGAACACCAGACGCCAGTTACCTGAGACATTCACGGCCCAGATTTCAGGGTTGCCCAGTTTGTTCCTGGCCGTTGGGTTTGACGCCGTTATCCCCTCCGTTCTCTACGTAAGAGATTTCTCAAAGTGGATTGCAGTCGGAGTTCAAGCGGCCGTCAGCTCGAACAGTCCACCACATGACGAACCGGCCTTCTTTGTGTGGTGGCAAATGACTTACACAAAACCCATAAGCCAGCGCAAATCCCTGTGGGAGCGGGCTTGTCCCGCGAAGCAAGCAACGCGGTGGATGGCACCGGCTTCGCCGGTGTTCGCGGGGCAAGCCCGCTCCCACACAGAGTTCGCATCGTGCTCCAATACCATGAGCAGGGCAGTTCTGCCCTGGCTAAACCGCTGCTTTCAATGATTGGGATGTGCCCGCGAAAGGGCACACAGCGGTACCAAATCGCAGAAGTCTCCTACTTTTTTGTGAGTCATTTCCTACGCAAACGCATTGCCTGAGGATTTATCCTACGCACTGCGTCGACACCCGTCTGATTGTCCGGGGAAAGCCTGCTCTCTAGGCTAACCAGGTCGCTGTCGGTTCAGCGATCGGGTGTGGAAACCCGTCAGAGGTGCTGTCTTCAATGGCAGCTGTACGTGGGAGGCCTCAGGGCCTGCCGGGTTGCCTCCGACCGGTTTTCCACCCCGCGTACAGCTGCCACCCTTCCCGTGCAAACGAGTGGTTGCAGTTCAACTCTCAGAGGTAGCTGCAATAAAAAAAATTGTTCCCGACCCACCCCTGCCGGCAACCGCCCAACGCGCTTTTGACCGTTGTTGCGCTGGCCACCTTCCCCTTTTCTCCGTTAATCCCAGCGTCCCTGCCCACGATGCATTGGTGCACGTAGCGCAATACCCGCGCGGCGCCTATGAGTGTGGTTACAAAGCCTTGGAGCACCTGGACGAAACAGGCAAGAACCTGTTCTGGAGCAACCTGAATGGCATCGAGCTGGCAGAGGGATTAGTCGAAGCACTATTGGATGGCATTGAGTCGACGCCTGTGAATTGATGCTGCCTGCCATGGCCCTATCGCTGGCAAGCCAGCTCCTACAGGGACTGCGCTGAGTTCAATTGTGGGAGCCGGCTTGCCGGCGATAGGGCCGGCACAGTCAACAAAAAAGGCCGGCCCCCAAACGGGAGCCGGCCTTGGTGCATCAAACCGCCAGTGGTTACTTACCAGCAGTCAACGCGTTGTAGCTGGTAATCAGATTCCGATAATCCGGAATGTGGTTGGAGCACAGCGCAGCCAGCCCCTCGACATCGTTGCGCCAGTCACGGTGCAGCTCACAGGCCACGCCAAACCAGGTCATCATCTGCGCACCGGCCTGGCTCATGCGGTCATGGGCCGCGTCGCGGGTCATGGCGTTGAAGGTGCCGGACGCATCGGCCACCACGAACACTTCGAACTCTTCTTCCAGCGCCGACAGGGCCGGGAACGCCACA
>Ga0160431_100380_pt1 | contig 22141 bp, 18 predicted proteins | sample HID1971K_E0MG_FD_108212 | JGI IMG/M metagenome (GOLD analysis project Ga0160431, IMG submission 108212) | Enriched millipede-associated microbial communities from UW Madison campus, WI, USA - HID1971K_E0 MG | ecosystem: Host-associated > Arthropoda: Insects > Digestive system > Unclassified ...
ACGGTCGGTGATCAGCTCGATGTTGTTGATGCCCTGCACCTGGCGGTTGGCGCCGTAGTGCGCCGAGTAGCGCGACGACACGTTGACCGCTGCCGGGTCCTCGCCCAGGGTTTTCCAGACCACCCCACCCCAGCCGGCCTCGAAGGCGCGGACCACGTTGTAGGCCTTGTCGGTCGGCGGCGCGGAGGCCAGCCAGAACGGGTTGGGTGCCTTGATACCGGCGAATACGATGGACAAGTCGGCCATTTACGCTGCCTCCACATTGAGCATGAGTTGGGCATGGATGGCTTCGGCGGCCAGCTTGCCATGTTGCACGGCCTGGACGGTGAGGTCCTGGCCCAGGGCTGTGCAGTCGCCGCCGGCGTACACGCCCGGCAGGCTGGTGCGCATGTCGGCGTCGACGCGGATGCGTTCGCCGTCGCGCGCCAGTTGCGCGGCCATGGGGTCGCTCAGGCTCTGCTCGTCGAAGCGTTGGCCGATGGCCTTGAAGATGGCGTCGGCGGCCAGCTCGAAGGTTTCCCCGGTATCGCGCAGGTTGCCCTCGACCAGTTCGGTGCGCGCGAAACGCATGCCGCGTACCCGGCCATCGTCGCCCAGCAGCACGCTGTCGGGGCGGGCCCAGGTATGCAGGCGGACCTGGTTGGCCTTGGCGATGTCCTGCTCGTGGCCGGTGGCACCCATGTCGGCGTGGCCGCGGCGGTACACCAGGTTGACGTCGCGTGCGCCCAGGCGGCTCATCTGCACGGCCATGTCGATGGCGGTGTTGCCTGCGCCGATGACCAGGCAGCGGTCGGCCAACGGCAGTTGCGTGAGGTCGTCGGCCTGGCGCAGTTCTCGGATGTAATGGGTGGCGGCGAGCAGGCCAGGGGCTTCTTCGTCCGCCAGGCCAAGCTGGCGCACGGCGTTCAGGCCCAGGCCGAGGAACACCGCGTCGTACTGGTCGCGCAGCTCGGCCAGGCCAAGGTTGCCGCCCAGGCGCTGGCCGTGACGGATCTCGATGCCGCCGATACCCAGCAGGAAATCCACTTCGCGCTGGGCAAAGTCGTCCACCAGCTTGTAGCGGGCGATGCCGTACTCGTTGAGGCCGCCGGCCTTTTCGCTGGCTTCGAACACCACCACGTCATGGCCGTGCATGGCCAGGCGATGGGCGCAGGACAACCCGGCGGGGCCGGCACCGACCACGGCGATGCGTTTGCCGGTGGCGGGCGAGCGCTGGAACGGGTGTTCGCTGAAAGCCGCGTTGTCGAGTGCGTAGCGCTGCAGCTGGCCGATCAGCACCGGGGCGCATTCCTGGGCGTTGTTGCGCACGCAGGCCTGCTGGCAGAGGATCTCGGTGGGGCACACGCGGGCGCAGCTACCGCCGAGAATGTTGGCCGACAGGATGCGTTCGGCGGCGCCCTGCAGGTTTTCGTCGCTGATGCGGTGAATGAACGAAGGGATGTCGATTTCGCTCGGGCAGGCGTTCACGCAGGGGGCGTCGTAGCAATACAGACAACGGGCGCTTTCCACGGCGGCCTGGCGGGCGGTGAGGGGCGGGGCGAGGTCGCTGAATTGCTCGGCCAGCGAGTCGTTGCCGGCACGGGGGCGCGGCAAGTGGTTCAGGGCATCGATCACGGTTGTAGCCTCTCTTTTTTATATGGGGCTGGGTGTTGGGCCTGATCGCCGGCAAGCCGGCTCCCACACAGGGACAGTGATGTCCATGAGCACGGTGACGTCCTTGAGAACGGTGCTATCCCTGTGGGAGCCGGCTTGCCGGCGATGGCATCAGCGCTGAACGGGCGTCGGGCGCTGTTGCTCGGCGCGCCGGCCCAACACCTCGTACACCGAGGGGTAGGCCGGACGTTCCACATACCGGCCCGCGCCCGGCTCCGCACGCAGGTCGCCATCGGCCCAGACCACGCGGCCCTGGCTGATGGTGTGGCTGGGTATGCCGCGCACGGTGCGGCCTTCGAAGATGTTGAAGTCGACGCGCTGGTGGTGGGTCTGCGCCGAGATCGTGCGCGTGCCTTGCGGGTCCCACAGCACCAGGTCGGCGTCGGCGCCGACGCGGATGGCGCCCTTGCGCGGGAACAGGTTGAAGATCTTCGCGGTGTTGGTGGAGGTCAGCGCGACGAATTCGTGCATCGACAGGCGCCCGCTGTTGACCCCCGCATCCCACAGCACCGCCATGCGGTCTTCGATGCCGGCCGTGCCGTTGGGGATACGGCTGAAATCGTTACGCCCCATGGCTTTCTGTTCGGCGCAGAAGCAGCAGTGGTCGGTCGCGGTGGTGTGCAGGTTGCCCGACTGCAGGCCGCGCCACAGTGCCTCCTGGTGCTCGCGCGGGCGGAACGGTGGGCTCATCACGTAGCCCGCGGCGGTGGACCAGTCCGGATGGCGGTAGACGCTGTCATCGATCAGCAGGTGGCCGGGCAGCACCTCACCATATACCGGTTGGCCCTTGGCCCGGGCGTAGCTGATCTCGTCCAGCGCTTCGCGGCTGGAAATGTGCACCACGTACAGCGGCGTGCCGATGGTTTCGGCGATGCGGATAGCGCGGCTGGCAGCCTCGCCTTCGACTTGCGAGGGGCGCGACAGCGGGTGCGCTTCCGGGCCGGTCATGCCTTGGGCCAGCAGTTTCTGTTGCAGGTGATACACCAGCTCGCCGTTCTCGGCATGCACGGTGGGCACCGCGCCCAGTTGCAGGCAGCGCTCGAAGCTGGCCACCAGGGTGTCGTCGGCGGCCATGATGGCGTTCTTGTAGGCCATGAAGTGCTTGAAGCTGTTGACCCCGTGCTGGTTGACCAGCTCGCCCATCTCCTCGGCGACCTGCTCGCTCCACCAGGTGATGGCGACGTGGAAGCCGTAGTCGGACGCGCTCTTCTGTGCCCAGCCGCGCCAGGTGTGGAAGGCTTCGAGCAGCGACTGCTGCGGGTTGGGGATGACGAAGTCGATGATCGAGGTGGTGCCGCCCGCCAGCCCTGCGGCGGTGCCGCTGAAGAAATCCTCGCTGGCCACGGTGCCCATGAAGGGCAGCTGCATGTGGGTGTGCGGGTCGATGCCGCCGGGCATCAGGTACTGGCCACTGCCGTCGAGGATTTCGCAATCGGTAGGGGGTTCGAGGTCTTTGCCAATGGCGCGGATCTGGCCATCGACACACAAGACATCAGCGGGATAGCTCTCTTCGTGGGTGACCACGGTGGCGCCACGGATCAACAGGGACATGCCGTCTTCCTCGCAGGCTGACCGGTCTGGGCCGGTTCTTGAAATTGTCATGGGCCAGGGGCTGGAGGAAATATCAATCCTGTCAGTCCTGACAAGAATGGAATCTAGTTGCTGATTTTAGATTGTTCAAGAAAATATTTCATGAGCTTATAACTTTCATAAGCTATTGAAATATAAGTATTTAATTGTGTAATCACCAAATTGGTGAGGCCATTCACCATTTTGACGCACTTGACAAGAAGCCAAATTGGTCAAGATTTTCCATGCAAAATCAGCTGCTTGAATCCTGGCTTCGAGGCGCTGGCCGCGCCGCTGAAAAGCCAGGCTGCACCAACTTGAAACCCGGTGCGGGGGCCAGGGCCGGCCCATGGCGGCATGAGAAATTCGGCGAGGGCATACGCGTGCCTTCACCACGAGCATTCGAATGCCTTGCAGATCAGTTGATTACCTCCGGTCGGCGGCGGCCGGTCGGGAAGGCCCTGGCCAACCCGGCACGCAAATTGAGTACGGCCACAACCGCCAGGCCGGACCGGAAGTGCAGTACTGGTGGTGTAGAGACTCCGGCCATCGCATCAGCCCGATGAGCGAACAAATAGAAAAATCTGGAGAAGGCCCCATGCAACAGAGCAGATCGGAAGTGATCGAGCAGGCAGGCCTGTTCGAGCTGTCGGCGGGCAGTGACGTGCTCGACAGCCCGCGCTACAACCACGACATCGCACCGACCAAGGTGCACCAGCGCACCTGGAACAAATGGCACATCACCGCCCTATGGGTGGGCATGTCCATCTGCGTGCCCACCTACACCCTCGGCGGTGTGCTCACGGCGTACTTCGGCCTGAGCGTGGGCGAGGCGCTGCTGGCGATCCTGCTGGCCAACCTCATCGTGCTGATCCCGCTGACGCTCAATGCCTTCCCGGGCACCCAATACGGCATTCCCTTCCCGGTGCTGCTGCGCTCCTCGTTCGGCATCCTCGGCTCGAACGTGCCGTGCCTGATCCGCGCCGTGGTCGCCTGTGGCTGGTTCGGCATCCAGACGATGTTCGGCGGCCTGGCCATTCACCTGTTCCTGGGCTCGATCTTCCCGGACTGGAAAGCCCTGGGCGGCACCGGCGAGGTGATCGGTTTCATGATGTTCTGGGCCCTGAACCTGTGGGTAGTGCTGCGGGGCGCGGAGTCGATCAAATGGCTCGAAACGCTGTCGGCGCCGCTGCTGGTGGCGGTGGGCTTCGGCCTGCTGTTCTGGGCCTTGCCGCACATGTCGATGACCGAGCTGCTGGCCCAGCCGCCCAAACGCCCGGAAGGGGCGAGCGTGGTGAGCTACTTCTGTGCGGGGCTCACGGCGATGGTCGGCTTCTGGGCCACGCTGTCGCTGAACATCCCCGACTTCAGCCGGTACGCCAAGAGCCAGAAGGACCAGATTCTCGGGCAGGTCTTCGGCCTGCCGCTGACCATGTTCCTGTTCGCCTCGCTGGGGGTGGTGATGACCGCTGCCTCGGCCTCGCTGGTGGGGGAAACGGTGTCGGACCCGGTGAGCCTGATCGGCAAGATCCAGAGCCCGGGTTGGGTCGCGCTGGCCATGGCGCTGATCGTGATCGCCACGTTGTCGACCAACACCGCGGCCAACATCGTGTCGCCGACCAACGACTTCCAGAACATCGCCCCGCGCCTGATCGGGCGTAGCCGTGCGGTGTGGCTGACCGGCTTCATCGGCCTGGCCCTGATGAGCCACGAGCTGCTCAAGAAGCTTGGCTGGATCGTTTCCGACCTGAGCCTTGAAAGTGTCTATTCCAACTGGCTGCTGGGCTACTCCAGCCTGCTCGGGCCGATTGCCGGGATCATGGTGGTGGACTACTTCCTGATCCGTCGGCAGAAGCTGGATCTGGCCGGGCTGTACCGTGACGACGTGTACCCGGCCTGGAACTGGGCGGGATTTGGCGCCTTCGCCGTGCCGGTGGGGTTGACCGTGATGGCCATCGGCAACAGCAGTTTCAGCTGGTTCTACGACTATGGCTGGTTTACCGGATCGTTGCTCGGTGGCGCGTTGTATTACGCGCTGGGCGGGGTGGCGGTGCGTGGTCCGGCGCGGTTGGCCAAGCCGCTGCCCTGATACCGCGGGGGCCTCATCGCCGGCAAGCCGGCTCCCACGGGATCTCCATGCGCAGTACCTGTGGGAGCCGGCTTGCCGGCGATAGGGCCCGATAACGCAACACCCAAATCGAATGCAGATAACAAAAACGCCTGAGGAGAAACCTCGATGACTCCAGCCCAGAATGTCCTGCAATCCACCGACCACCATGTCGACAGCACCCGCCTGTGGCAATCGTTGATGGACTTGGCGCGCCTCGGCGCCACCGTCAAGGGCGGGGTGTGCCGCCTGGCCCTGACCGACCTCGACCGCCAGGCCCGCGACCTGTTCGTCGACTGGTGCGAGGCTGCGGGCTGCACCGTCAGCATCGACGGCGTCGGCAACATCTTCGCCCGTCGCCCGGGGCGCAACCCCAAGCTGCCTCCGGTGATGACCGGCAGCCACATCGACACCCAACCCACCGGCGGCAAGTTCGACGGCTGCTTCGGCGTGATGGCGGGGCTTGAGGTGATCCGCACCCTCAACGACCTTGGCATCGAAACCGAGGCCCCGCTGGAAGTGGTGGTGTGGACCAACGAAGAAGGCTCGCGCTTCGCGCCGTGCATGATGGGCTCGGGGGTGTTCGCCGGTAAATTCACCCTGGAGGAAACCCTGGCCAAGCGCGACGCCCAGGGGGTGAGCGTGGGCGAAGCGCTGAATGCCATCGGCTACGCCGGCCAGCGCGCCGTGCTCGGCCACCCGGTGGGGGCGTACTTCGAAGCGCATATCGAACAGGGGCCGATCCTTGAAGACCAGGAGAAGACCATCGGCGTGGTGCTGGGGGCCCTCGGCCAGAAGTGGTTCGACCTGACCCTGCGCGGCGTCGAAGCGCATGCCGGCCCGACGCCGATGCACCTGCGCAAGGACGCCCTGGTCGGTGCCGCGGCGGTGGTCGAAGCGGTCAACAAGGCCGCACTCGGCCATCAGCCGCATGCCTGTGGGACCGTGGGTTGTCTGCAGGCCTACCCGGGCTCGCGCAACGTGATCCCGGGCGAGGTGCGCATGACCCTGGACTTCCGTCACCTCGAAGGCGAGCGGCTGGATTCGATGATCGCCGCTGTGCGCGCGGTGATCGAAGCGACCTGTGCCAAGCATGGCTTGACCCATGAGCTGATCCCCACGGCGGATTTCCCGGCGCTGTACTTCGACCGTGGCTGCGTCGACGCCGTGCGCGACTCGGCACGCAACCTGGGCTTGCCGCACATGGACATCGTCAGCGGCGCGGGGCATGACGCGATCTTCCTCGCCGAGCTGGGGCCTGCGGGGATGATCTTCGTGCCCTGTGAGAACGGCATCAGCCACAACGAAATCGAGAACGCCACCCCGCAAGATCTGGCGGCGGGCTGTGCGGTGCTGCTGCGGGCAATGCTGGCGGCCTCGGAGGCGATCGCCAGCGGGCGCTTGGCCGCGTAGCGGCAAGGGCGGCTTGGGTAGCCTGGCTATACCGGGAGCAGGCACCCATCACGCCCGATGTGATAGCGCTGCAGGTCCCTGGCCAGGGTCAGGTGCCCACTGTAGTGGGCCTGCGCTTCCACGCGCAGGTCCTCTATGCTCGGGTTGCGGCGGGGATCGGACTGGTAGCGCGCACTGAAGTGGGTCAGCACCAGGTTGCGCACGCCGGCCGTTTCGGCAAATCGCGCCACCGCAGCCGCACAGCTGTGGCCAAAGCTGATGCCGGTACGCTCGATGACCGCTTGGCCGAAGGTGGCTTCATGCACCAGGACATCCGCGTCCCTGGCCACTCGCGCCAGAAGCTCGGGGGTGTCGTTGTCGCCGCAGACGATCACCCGCCGCGGCGCCCGCGAAGCACACAGGTAGTCCTGGCCGTGCAGAGTCTGCCCGGCATGTTCCACCGTTGCGCCCTTGGCCAACGCGCCCCACAACGGCCCGCGAGGAATCCCTTCGGCATCCAGTCGCTGCACATCCAGACGCGGCGCAGGGTTGATCTCGGTGAACACGAAACCAACGCTCGGCACCCGGTGCGACAGCGTCACGGTGTCGACCATGACCGTGTCACTGCGCCAGCCTGTGAAGTTTTCGACGGCCACCAGGCGCAGCTCGAACGACAAGAAGGAGTCACTGGCCGACAGGCTCAGCCGCACCCAGTCATGCAGTGCTGAGGGCAGGATCAGGTCCAGCGGTTGCGTGCGCCCACTCATGCTGGCACTGGCCAGCAGCCCCGGCAGGCCGAAGCAGTGGTCGCCATGCACATGGGTGATGAAGATGGCGCGCAGGTCGCGCACGGAAAGCGAAGTGTGCAGCAGCTGGTGCTGGGTGCCTTCGCCGCAATCCACCAGGTACCAGTGGCGGCCACTGGCTTCGATGACGGCGGTGGCGCTAACGTTGCGCGCCTTGGTCGGCACCCCGGCCGAGGTGCCCAGAAATTGCAGGTCCAAAGCCGGGCTCCAGAAGTAGCGGGCCTACACAGTAGCCCGGTTGTCAGGGCTTGGCGAGGTCATCCTGGCGCCAGATCAGCTTGCTGGTGTCGTAGCCCTGCTTGTGGGCGATGGCCAGCAGTTCTTCGCGGGTCTGGTCGGTGATCGCCGGCGTGCGCGACAGCAGCCACAGGTACTCGCGGTTCGGGTGGCCGACCAGCGCCACGCGGTAGTCCTTGTCGTGGTACAGCACCCAGTACTCGCCTTTGGTCAAGCCGGGCGCCAGGCGGCTGAACCAGTTGTCGAAGCGCACCCAGAGCTTGTCGGTCTTGCCTGGTTGCTGGGCTTCGGCGATACCCGTGGCCTCGTTCCACTGACCGTCCTTTTCCTTGCAGCGGTTGGTCACGTCGATGCGCCCGTCCTCGCGCAAACCATAGTGCGCTTCGGACTGCACGCAGTTGCGCTGGAAGAACATCGGCAGGCGCGCCAGTTCGTACCAGGTGCCCTGGTAGCGTTGCAGGTCGACCTGCTGGGTGGTGGGGGGCGAGCGTTGCTCGTCGCTCGACCCGGCGCAGCCGGCAACGGCCAGGGTCAGGCAGGAAACGATCAGGGCTGTGCGCAGCACCATGGCAAACCTCCTGGAAGCGGATGTGGGCTTACTGTGTTTCGATGCGCGCACGCTGCAAAAGTTGTATCGGATCAGGCCGCGTCGGGTGGCAGCTCGAACGAGCCGGTCTGCACCTCGCCTGCGCGCACGTAACGGGCAATGATCACGCCTTTGGGGGACACCTGCGAATGCTGCAGGGTGAACGCCGCGGCAGCGGCATCACTGCCGAACAGGCGCTTGCCGGGGCCGAGCAGCAGCGGATGGATCAGCAGCTGCAGTTCATCCACCAGGTCGGCTGCCAGCAGTTGCTGGACCAGGTCGGCGCTGCCCTGGGTCAGCAGGTCGGCACCGGCCTGCTGCTTGAGCGCGCGCACGGCGGCGGTCACATCGCGGCCCAAGGCGTGGCTGTTGTGCCAGTCGAGCGTGCCGGGCGAGTGGGTGGCGACGTGCTTGGGCACGCTGTTGAACAGGTTGGCGATGGAGAAGTCTTCGCTGTCGTCTTTCACCTTCGGCCAGTAGCCAGCGAAGATGTCGTAGGTGCGCCGGCCCAGCAGCAGTTCGAAGGGTTGGCTGAACAACGCCTGCATGGCCTGGCCGAATACCTCTTCGGCAAAGGGCACGATCCAGCCGCCGTAGGTGAAGCCGCCGCTGGTGTCTTCCTGCGGGCCTCCGGGAGCTTGCATGACGCCGTCGAGGCTGACGAAGGCGGCAACGATGAGTTTGCGCATGAGGGTTCTCCAGGGATGGCCTGTCGGTACACAGGCCTTGTCCCTGGTCGAACGGCGCGGCGTCGTTTCGACAACGCCGGCGAATTTACAGCCAGTAGGTCACCGCCCACCAGCCAAGCCCACCCATGACCACGGTGTAGGGCAGGGCCATCCACACCATGCGCCCGTACGACAGGCGGATCAGCGGCGCGATCGCCGAGGTCAGCAGGAACAGGAACGCCGCCTGGCCATTGGGCGTGGCCACGCTGGGCAGGTTGGTGCCGGTATTGATCGCCACCGCCAGCGTCTCGAGGTGCTCGCGGCTCATGGCGCCATTGACGAACGCCTGCTTCACCTCGGTGATGTAGATGGTGGCGACGAACACGTTGTCGCTGATGGCCGACAGCAGGCCGTTGGCCAGGTACAGCATGCCCGGCTGCTGCTCGGCAGGCAGGGCCAGCACCCAGGTGATCAGCGGGCTGAACAGCTGCTGCTGGTGGATCACCGCCACCACCGCGAAAAACACCACCAGCAGCGCAGTGAACGGCATGGCGTCCTGGAACGCCCGGCCCAGGCGATGCTCGTCGGTGATGCCGGTGAACGCGGTGATCAGCACGATCACCATCAGGCCGATCAGGCCGACTTCGGCAATGTGCAGGCCCAGGCAGACGATCAGGATCAGCGCAGCGATGCCTTGCACCCACAGCGCCACCCGCTGCGCCTGCGTGCGTGCGGCATCGTCTTCGGCGGCGTAGGCCGCCAGCACCTGGCGTACCCGCTCCGGCATCAGCGTGCCGTAGCCGAACAGGCGCAACTTCTCCAGCAGCACGCAGGTCACCAGGCCTGCCACCAGCACCGGCAGCGATACCGGTGCGACCTTGTGGAAGAAGTCGGCGAAGTGCCAACCCATCTCATGGCCGATCAGCAGGTTCTGCGGCTCGCCCACCAGGGTGCACACGCCGCCCAGGGCGGTACCGACCGCGCCGTGCATCAGCAGGCTGCGCAGGAAGGCACGGAACTGGTCGAGGTCTTCGCGGTGCAGGTTTTCGATCTGCTGGTCGCTGTCCAGCGCGCTGTCCTCGCGCGGGTTGGTGTTGGAGGCGACGCGGTGGTAGACCGCATAGAAGCCCACGGCGGCGCTGATGATGACTGCGGTGACGGTCAAGGCATCCAGGAACGCCGAGAGAAACGCCGACAGCACGCAGAACAGCAGGGCCAGCAACGCCTTCGAGCGCACCCCCAGCAAGATCCGCGAGAACAGGAACAGCAGCAGCTCCTTCATGAAGTGGATGCCCGCCACCATGAACATCAGCAGCAGGATCACCGGGAAGTTGTGCAGCAGTTCGTCATACAGGGCCTGGGGCGTGGTCATCTTCAGCAGCAGTGCCTCGACCAGCAGCAGGCCACCCGGCATCAGCGGATAGCACTTCAGGGCCATCCCTAAGGTGAAGATGAACTCGATCACCAGGGCCCAGCCTGCGGCTACCGGGCCGACGGTGACCAGCAACAGGGGGTTGAGGACCAGAAACAGGCAGATGACCGCCTTGTACCAAAGCGGCGACTGGCCAAGAAAACCGTGGGCCAGGGCGCCGGTCAGGGAGCGTGACATGTAATTTGTATCCTTATTTTTCGGCGATGGCGCAAGGTGCCCGATCAGCGCGACGGAGGCAAGGCATACAGTCCAGTTTTTGGCACAAGTGCGGCCACCCGGCTGGGTTACCATCCTGCGCTACCCCCATTTGCCACAGGAGTGCCGCCCGTGACCGAGTACAGCGCATTCAAGGTCGAACTGACCGACAACATCGCCCATGTACAGATCAACCGCCCGGAAAAGGTCAACGCGATGAACGCCGCGTTCTGGGAGGAAATCATCGCCATCTTCCAGTGGATCGACGACACCGACGCGGTGCGTGCCGTGGTCATCAGTGGCGCGGGCAAGCACTTCTCCTCGGGCATCGACCTGATGATGCTGGCCTCGCTGGCCGGCCAGATGGGCAAGGACGTCGGCCGCAACGCCCGCCTGCTGCGGCGCACCATCCTGCGTATGCAGGCCTCGTTCAATGCCGTGGACAACTGCCGCAAGCCGGTGCTGGCGGCGATCCAGGGCTACTGCATCGGCGGTGCCATCGACCTGGTCTCGGCCTGCGACATGCGCTACTGCAGTGCCGACGCCCAGTTCTCGATCAAGGAAGTGGACATGGGCATGGCCGCCGATGTCGGCACGCTGCAACGTTTGCCACGTATCATCGGCGACGGCATCATGCGCGAGCTGGCCTACACCGGGCGGCATGTCGAGGCCGACGAGGCGTTACGCATCGGCCTGGTCAACCGGGTCTATGATGATCAGGCTGCGTTGCTCGACGCAGTCTTTGCCATTGCCCGCGAGATTGCCGCAAAATCGCCGATCGCCGTGGCCGGCACCAAGCAGATGCTCGGCTACATGCGTGACCACAGCATCGATGACGGCCTGGACTACATCGCCACCTGGAACGCCGCGATGCTGCAGTCCGAGGATCTGCGCGTGGCCGTGGCGGCGCACATGAGCAAACAGAAACCGACGTTCGCCGACTGACCGGGCCGGGGGACGCGCAGTCAAGGAACCCCGACATGTCAGCACGCTGGACTACCGCAGTACTCGACCCGCAGATCACCGGGGGCTGGGCCGTCGCCCGCAGCCCGGAAGGGTTTCTGGTTGACGCCAACGGCGCGCTGTTCTCCCGTGACTGGCTCAAGCGCCAGGACCTGGACCTGTTGTGCGAGCACGGCATCGGCCACTTCGATGGCGAGCCGGTGTTCCTGCTCGAGCTGCGCAGCGCCAGCGAGCTGCCGGGCTGCAGCTGGCGTGGCCTGCGCGCTTTCATGCTCGAAGGCGACTTCGACACCTTCAAGGTGCTCGGCTACGCCGCGCAGATCGGCACCTGGGCCCGCGAGCACCGCTTCTGCGGCAGTTGCGGCCAGCCGATGACGCAGATCCGCTGGGAACGGGCGATGTACTGCCAGCCTTGCGACCTGCGCAGCTACCCGCGCATCTCGCCGAGCATGATCGTGCTGGTGACCCGCGGCGACGAAATCCTTCTGGCCCGTTCGCCACGCTTCGTCACCGGCGTCTACAGCACCCTGGCAGGCTTCGCCGAACCGGGCGAGTCGGCCGAGGATTGCCTGGTGCGCGAAGTGCGCGAAGAAGTGGCGGTGGAGGTGCAGAACATTCAGTACGTCGGCAGCCAGTGCTGGCCGTTCCCGCATTCGATGATGCTGGGTTTCCATGCCGAGTACGCCGGCGGCGAAATCGTCATGCAGCCCGACGAGATCGAGGATGCCAAGTGGTTCAGCGTCCACGACCTGCCGCCGCTGCCTGCCGGGCGGTCTATCGCCCGCTATTTGATCGACCTCTATGTCGCGCGTCGGCTGGGGCTGCCGGAGCCCGTCCTGCCTGGCTGAGCGCGTCGCTCTGCAGACCTGGCATTTTTGTCAGTAGGAAGCTTTCGCCTCGCTGGTTACATTTCGCTCATGACGGGCTGTGTTGTCCAGGGAGGTTGCATGACGAACCGTAATCCCGAACCTTTGGGTACGTTGATCGATACCGCGATGATTCATGATGCCGTGCGCATCGAGCGATGTGTCACGCAACAGGGGGGCATCGACGCCCCTTCAGGGGAGTCCTACTTTGTCCGGCTCGCTGGCAGCACGCCGGTCATCGTCACGGCCCCCCATGCCACCGAGATCTTGCGTGAGGGGCAGTACCGCTTTTCCGATGGTGGCGGCACCGCAGCCTTGGCGCACATGTTGCACCGGCTCGGTGGGGCCACCGTGATTTATACCCAGTATCGGAGCCCTTCGGATGCGAATTACTGTGACGACAACGATTTCAAGCGGACACTTGCCGGCCTGATCGAGGCGAGCCCGCCAGCGTTGCTGCTGGACATCCATGCCAGCCATGACTATCGCCCCTATGACGTGGACATCGGCACCATGCACGGGGAATCACTGCTCGGGCACGTCGATCTGCTGTCTACGCTGGTGTCCGATCTTCAGCAGGAAGGCATTCTCAATCTTTCGCATGACTTCTTCGGCGCGACGCGGGCCGCGACGGTGACGCACTTCACATCGAAATTGAGCGTGCCGGCCATCCAGCTGGAGATCAGCAGCACCTGGCTACGGCCATCGGAAGGGGGTCTCATGGCCCACCGGTTCGCACAGATGCTGCAGGCGCTCAGCCGATACGTACGGCATTTTTCACGCCTGCCCGAACCAGTGCTGCCACGCTAGCCGCACGGTCAATGCCAGCACCACGGTGATGAACACCGGGCGGATGAACTTGCTGCCGCCGCTGATCGCCGTGCGTGCGCCGAAGAAGGCGCCGACCATCACCGACAGGCCCATGCACAGGCCGACGATGTAATCCACCTGGCCGGAAATGATGAACACCGTCAGCGCCGCGATGTTGCTGACGAAGTTCATGCTGCGCGCCACGCCGCTGGCGCGGACCAGGTCGATGGGGTAGAGCAGCAGCGTGCTGACGGTCCAGAACGCACCAGTCCCGGGGCCGGCCACGCCGTCGTAGAAGCCCAGGGTGAAGCCCTGCGGGAACTGCCATTTCTTCTTGATCGGCACATCGGCATCCAGCGGCGCCTTGGGTGTGCCGCCGAACAGCAGGTAGACGCCGCAGAGGAAGACGATCACCGGCAGCATCTTGTTCAGCCATTCGGCGGGCAGGTAGTGGGCGATGGTGGCGCCGATCAGCGCTCCGACCAGGGTGCCCAGCAGCGCCCGGCGCCACTGGGCCGGGTGGAACAGCTTGCGCTTGTAGTAGGTGAAGCCGGCGGTGGCCGAGCCGAAGGTCGAGCTGAGCTTGTTGGTACCCAGTACCAGGTGCGGCGGCATGCCCGCGGTGAGCAGGGCCGGGGTGGTGAGCAGGCCGCCACCGCCGGCGATGGCATCGATGAAACCGGCGACGAAGGCGACCAGGGCGAGAATCAGCAGGGTGAAAGGTTCTACGGTGAGTTCGAAGGGCATGTGAGTTTGACAGGCAGCGGTGCGGCAAAAGGCCGCGCCAGGAGGAGGGCATGGTAATGCCGTGGGGCGGGTGTTGTCAGTACCGGCCCTATTGCCGGCAAGCCGGCTCCCACAGATGCCCCACTGATCTCAGGTGCAGTGGGTTACCTGTGGGAGCCGGCTTGCCGGCAATAGGGCCGGTACAGTCATCCTCAACTATGGATGAACGCCAGCAAATCCGCGTTGATCACTTCGGCATGGGTAGTCGGCATGCCATGCGGGAAGCCTGGGTAAGTCTTCAACGTGCCATTGGGCAACAGCTTGGCCGACAAAGGCCCGGAGTTTTCATACGGCACGATCTGGTCATCATCGCCGTGCATCACCAGCACCGGTTGTTTGATGCCCTTGAGATCCTCGGTGAAATCGGTTTGCGAGAAGGCCACGATCCCGTCGTAATGAGCCTTGGCACTGCCGATCATGCCTTGCCGCCACCAGTTGCCGATGATGCCTTCCGAAGCTTCGACACCCGGCCGGTTGTAGCCATAGAACGGCCCGGCCGGCACATCGCGATAGAACTGCGCACGGTTGCTCGCCACCTGGGCCTGAAACCCGTCGAACACTGACTTGGGCAGCCCGCCAGGGTTGCCTGGGGTCTGCACCATCAGCGGTGGTACCGCGGCGATCAGTACCGCCTTGGCCACCTTGTCACCCGGGTAGCGGGCCATGTAGCGCACCACTTCACCGCCGCCGGTGGAGTGGCCGACATGCACGGCGCCCTGGGTGCCCAGGTGTTCGACCACGGCCGCCACATCATCGGCATAGTGGTCCATGTCGTGGCCGTCCCAGACCTGGCTGGAGCGCCCATGGCCGCGACGATCATGGGCGACGACCCGGAACCCCTGGCCGAGGAAGAACAGCATCTGCGCGTCCCAGTCGTCGGCACTCAGTGGCCAGCCGTGGTGGAAGTGGATGACCGGCGCATCGCGCGGGCCCCAGTCCTTGTAGAAGATCTGAACGCCATCCTTCGTGGTCACGTAGCTCATGGTCGTGTCTCCTCTGTGCAGGGGGATTGCCAAGTGAGCTATTGAGAATAGGAGAGATTGTTGTGTTGTCAGTATTGGCCTCATCGCCGGCAAGCCGGCTCCCACAGGTTCAGGTACGGTGGTGTACCTGTGGCAGCCGGTTTGCCGGCGATGAGGCCAGAACAGGTCTTCAGACGCGATCACGCATCCGGTACCAGGCCTTGGCGGCAGCCTCCAGCGGCGCGGCCAGGAAGTCACCGCCAGGGAAGCGCCCATTGTCGATGCCCTGATACAAACTCAGCAGTTCGTTGTCACCCAGGATCGCATCACTGACCGCCCGCGCCGCGGCCAGGGTCGGCAGCACGCCATGCCCGGAAAAGCCCTGTAGCCAGTAACGCCGGCCATCGCGGCCGACGTCCGGGGTGCGCTGGATACTGCAGTCGATATGGCCGCCCCAGGCGTAGTCGATGGCCACGCCCGTCAGTTGTGGGAAAACCCGTTCCAGATAGGGACGGGTGGCACTGGCGACATCCTTTGGGATGCCGCCCAGGTAGGTGCAGCCACCGCCGAACAGCAGGCGGTGATCAGGCGTGAGGCGGAAGTAGTCGGGCACGAACTGGTTGTCGATCACGCAGCTGTTGCGCGGCAGCAGCGAGTGGGCGACCTCGGGTTCCAGCGGCGCGGTGGCCACCTGGTACGAGCCCACCGGCAGCAACCGGCGCGACAGGTTGCGGTCGAGCCGGTCGATGTAGGCGTTGCAGGCCAGGACGAGCACCTCACCGTGCACTTCGCCATGCTCGGTACGGGCGACGTAGCCATTGGCGGTAGGCTGGTAGTCCAGTATGTGGCTCTGTTCGAAAATTTTCCCGCCAGCGGCCTCGAAGGTGGCGGCCAGGCCCTGGGCCAGCTTCAGCGGGTTGAGGTGCGCGCCCTTTGCGTCGTACAGCGCGGCCTGGTAACGCGGGCTGTCGATCCATTGCGGCAGTTCGTCCCGGCCGATCAGGCGCAGGTCGCCATAACCCCACTTTTGCTCGGCCTCCTGCAGCGCCTCTTGCAATAATTTCACCCGGCGCGGCAGCACCGATGTCCATAGGCTGCCGACCCGGTAGTCGATGTCGAAGCCATGCCGTTGTGGCAGCTCACGCATCTCGTCGGCGGCCCAGCACATGCTGTCCCAAAGGCGCCGGGTGCGCTCCACCCCCAAGGCTTTCTCGAGCGGCGGCATGTCGCACGACCAGCCCAGCAGCGCCTGGCCACCATTGCGTCCAGAAGCAGCCCAGGCCACCCGGCTGGCTTCCACCAGGGTCACGCGCTTGCCGGCCAGCGCCAGGCGCAGGGCGGTGTGCAGGCCGCTGAAGCCGGCGCCGATGATGAGCACCTCGGTGTCGTGTCGGCCTTGCAGGGTAGGGCGCAGAGCAATGGTGGCGGGGTAGGTCTTGGCGTAGTAAGTGGCGACATGCTGGGCGGACTGCTTGAACATACCAGAGCCTCGTGAAATTTATTGTGGTTATTTTCATGAAAATCTAACAGGTAATTTTCATTTCGCCAACGGAAAGGCTTCCTGCCTATCAGATCTACGTGTAGCTCACCAAGGTTCGGTTGCTTAAAAAGAGAAGGCGAGCGGCCGACGCCACTCACCGTCAATTTGCGTGAAATCCAATTGAGGAACCAACGATGGAACGACATGGACAACAAGTTGCCAGCAGGTCGATCACCCTGCTTCATGGGCATGTGTTCACCCCGCCGTCCCGGGCCTATCTGGCCTGGCAGGCAGGGGAGATCGATGAAGGCGCGTTGAATCAGCGTGAATCGGGAAAGTTCTTTCCACGCAGTGCAGGTGGCCAGCCGGACCCGTTCGCCAAGGACGATGTAGTCAATGCGCTGCCGCCACCGGACGGCAAGATTGCCAGTGCCAACCAGGCAACCGGGGCGTTGCTCGATCAGCCCGGTGACCATTGGACCAAACACGAAGTTCGTAGTGGCGAGCGCCTGGACATATCCTGGTATTTTTCCGCGAACCACGTAACCCGCCGCTGGAACTACTTCATTACCCGCCCAGGTTGGGACAGTGCCCAAGTGTTGTCCCGCGACCAGTTCGAGGCAGAGCCTTTTCATACTGTGCAGATAGACCTGCAGCCGTTCTGGCAGCATGGCGAAGCAATGGAGCCCGTCTCGCCTACCACGCACGAGGTGACGCTGCCTGCTGCAGGTGACCAGACGCAATATACGGACCGCGGCCTGCAGCCGGACACTGCGTACAGCTACTACGTCGAGGCGGTTGATGATGAGGGTCGAGTGTCGGCTCCGAGCAATGAATTGTTGGTCAAGACTGCGGGGGAGAGCGATTATCCGGCCTGGCAGCTGAATCAGTCGTATACCTTGGGTGGGCTTGTCAGCCATGTCGGTGCCACCTGGCGTTGTCTCCAATCGCACACGGCATATGCAGAGGATTGGGCGCCTGGGCTCCCTACGTCCGAAACGCTTTGGGCAAATCACCCATAACGCCAACCCGCAAGGCGGTGGAGGGTTATTTCGCCGCCTTGCGCCGGGCCTGCCTTGGTTTGCCTTCGGTAGCCTTGGCCGGACCGGCAGCGCTTTTGCCTTTTGCGCCACTGCGGCGTTTCTTTTTCCACGGCGCTGTCTTGCCCACCGCTGGCCCGCTGATGGTCATGCGCAGACCACGGCAGCGCTCCACCAGCTTGCCCATCCAGGCCGACTGCCGCGCTACGAACTCCTCCAGGCTCATCTCGCCGCTCTGCACCATGTCCAGCGCCTGCTCCCAGATGGCGGTGGTGCCGGGGTCTGCGATGGCGCGAGGCACGGCGTCGATCAGGCTGAACGCGGCAGGGGTGGCGGCCAGTGCCTTGCCGTTCTTGACCAGGTAGCCGCGGTCGAGCAGGCCCTGGATGATGCTGGCGCGGGTCGCCTCGGTGCCGATGCCGGTGGTCTCCTTGAGCTTCTGTTTCAGGCGCGGGTCGTCCACCAGCTTGGCGACGTTCTTCATGGCCTTGATCAGGTCGCCTTCGGTGAACGGCTTGGGCGGTTGGGTCCACAAGTCTTTCAGTTGCAGGTTCTGCACGGTGCAGTCCTGGCCTTCGCGCAACACGGGCAATACCTGCGCCGGTGGCGCCTCGCGGCCTTTGGCCGGGGTCAGCGCCTCGGGCAGGGCACGGCGCCAGCCTGGCTCGACGATCTGCTTGCCCACGGCGCGCAGCGCGTGGCCGGCGCAGTCGAATTCGGCCTGGGTGCGGTCGTATTCGTGGTTGGGCAGGAACTGCGCCAGGTAACGCGCGCGGATCAGGGTGTACACGGACCGGTGCTTGGCTGGCAGACGTGAAGGGTCGCTGGCCGCGGCGGTGGGGATGATGCCGTGGTGGGCGCTGACCTTGGCATCGTTCCAGGCCCGCGAGCGGCGCTGGGGTTTGAGGTGCGCCTGCAGCGGCGCGAGGCTGGCATCGGCGCGCTGCAGCGCCGCAAGGATGGCCGGCGCTTCGCTGTGCTGGCTGAGTGGCAGGTAGCCGCAGTCGCTGCGCGGGTAGGTGATCAGCTTGTGGGTTTCGTACAGGGCCTGGGCGATGTCCAGGGTCTCCTGGGCGCCGAGGCCGAACTTCTTCGAGCACAGCTCCTGCAGGGTGCCGAGGTCGAAGGGCAGCGGCGCGGCCTCGCGTACCCGCTCGGTGGCAACCTTGAGCACCCGGGCCGTGCCGGCGTTGAACATGTCACCGGCGGCCTGCTGCGCCAACGCCTGGTTGAGACAGCGGCCCTGATCGTCGCAGGCATCCTCCGGTGCGCGCCATTGGGCGTTGAAGCCTTGGCCGGCATGCTCGAGCTGCACATCGATGGCCCAGAACGGCACGGGTACGAAATCGGCGATGCTGCGATCGCGGTCCACCACCAGGCGCAGGGTCGGGGTCTGCACCCGGCCTACCGGCAGCACTCCTTGGTAGCCGGACTGGCGGCCCAGCAGGGTGAACAGGCGGCTCATGTTCATGCCGATCAGCCAGTCGGCGCGCGAGCGGCCCAGTGCCGAGTGGTAGAGGTTGAAGGTTTCCTGGCCGGGCAGCAGCCGAGCCAGGGCCTTGCGAATGGAGGCGTCATCCAGTGCCGAGAGCCAGAGCCGTTGAATCGGGCCGCGGTAGCGGCAGTGCTCGACCAGTTCGCGGGCGATCATCTCGCCCTCGCGGTCGGCGTCGGTGGCGATCACCAGCTCGCGTGCCTCGCCGAGCAGGCGCTTGACGGCCTTGAACTGGCTGGCAGTCTTGGGCTTGACCTGCATCTTCCATTTTTCCGGGATGATCGGCAGGTCGGCCAGGTTCCAGCGTTTGTAGCGTTCGTCGTAGCTGTCGGGTGGGGCGGTTTCGAGCAGGTGGCCGATGCACCAGGTCACGCACACATCGGTGCCTTGCCAGCAGCCGTCGCCCTTGCGCTGGGCGCCGAGGACCTTGGCGACGTCTTTGGCCTGGGAGGGTTTTTCACAGAGGAACAGGCGCATGGCCGGGAACGCTTCATCGGGAATGATGGGCACTAGGATGCGCAAGCGGGGGCGCGGAGGCAAGTTTTATCTGGATGGATGTACAGGTTTTGCTGGTCTGGATGTGATTGTCCGCACCGGCCTCATCGCCGGCAAGCCGGCTCCTGCAGGGTTCCTGTGGGAGCCGGCTTGCCGGCGATGGGGCCAACACCTGGGGATCAGGCGATCTCGCAGGAGTCGCGGACCATGTCCACATGCGGGATGCCCGCTTCGAGGAACTCTTCGCTGACTACGCGAAAGCCGAGGCGCTCATAGAACGGCGTGGCGTGCACCTGGGCGCTGAGCATCTGCTGCTTGAGGTCGCGGTTCTGCGCCTCGACGATGACGGTGTTGACCAGTGCATCGCCAACTTTCAGCCCGCGCCAGTCCTTGAGTACCGAGATGCGCCCGATGGTGCCGTCCGCCAGCAGGCGCGCGGTGCCGATCGGGTAATCGCCTTCCAGGGCCAGGAAGTGCAGGGCTTCCTGGTCTTCCGAATCGAACTCGAGCTCCGGCGGAATATGCTGCTCGGCCACGAATACGGCCTCGCGGATGCGGCGGATGTCGGCGTTGTCTTTCTGCCAGTCGGCGAGGCGCACACGAATCTTATTCATTGGCGAATCCCAGGCTTCCTTGTTTGATCAGTTGCTGTACCAGCATGAGGCCATCTTCATCCTGCAGCCATTCGCCGAGATTGTCGATGTGCAGTGCGTCGGCGGCACAGACCAGCTTCAACAGCTCGCGCAGCTTGGCAGGCAGCGGGCAGCTGCGACCGCTGGCGAACAGCATCAGGTCGTCGTTGAGCTCGGACCAGGCCATGCGCGCACTCGGATTGCGGATCAGGATCGCGCCGTCTTCCAGGGCTTCGACCAGCTCTTCCTCGCTCAGCTCTTCACCGACGACCTGCTCAGGGTAACGCGGCTCGGTCATGAACTGGCCGAACCAGGTCAGCAGCAGGTCCTTGTCGCCCATGTGCTTGTCGAGCAGCGCCTTGAGGCGGTCGAGGGCGTCGTGCTGGATCTGGTGCGGGTCGCTGGCAGGTTGGGCGTCGGCGTCGCTGTAACGCTCTTCGTCGGGCAGGAACTGGCCGAGGAAGTCGGTGAAGTGGGTCAGCACTTCGGCAGCGCTCGGGGCGCGGAAGCCGACCGAGTAGGTCAGGCAGTCGTCGACGGCCACGCCATAGTGGGCCAGGCGCGGCGGCAGGTAGAGCATGTCGCCGGGCTCCAGGGTCCATTCGCCGCTCTGTTCGAATTCGGCGAGGATGCGCAGGTCGGCGTGGGGCAGCAGCGGGCTGTCGCTGTTGCACATCTGGCCGATCTTCCAGTTGCGCTGGCCGTGGCCTTGCAGCAGGAACACGTCGTAGTTGTCGAAGTGCGGACCGACGCTGCCACCGGGGGCGGCGAAGCTGATCATCACGTCGTCGATGCGCCAGCTTGGCAGGAAGCGGAAGTGCTCCAGCAGCTCGGCGACTTCCGGCACGAACTGGTCCACGGCCTGTACCAGCAGGGTCCAGTCCTGCTCCGGCAGCTCGGCGAAGGTGTCTTCGTTGAACGGGCCGCGGCGCAGTTCCCATGGGTGGGCGCCGTGCTCGAGCACGATGCGCGACTCGATTTCCTCTTCCAGGGCCAGGCCGGCCAGCTCGTCGGGGTCGATCGGGCTTTCGAAGTCCGGGAAGGCCTGGCGCACCAGCAGTGGCTTCTTCTGCCAGTAGTCGCGCATGAATTCGCGGGCCGAGATGCCGCCGAGCAGCTGCAGTGGAGTATCAGGATTCATGTTCAACCTATTGAAAAAACGTAATTTTCGTCCGGGAATAAAAACGCCCGGCCAGGCCGGGCGTTGAACGCGACGGTCAGCTTAGATGCGTTTGGCCTGGGCTGCCGCGTTACCGATGTAGGTAGCGGGGGTCAGCAGCTTCAGTTCGGCCTTGGCTTCGGCAGGCATGTCGAGGCCGTCGATGAAGGTCAGCAGCGCTTCTGGCGTGATGCCCTTGCCACGCGTCAGCTCCTTGAGCTTTTCGTAGGGGTTCTCGATGTTGAAGCGGCGCATGACGGTCTGGATCGGCTCGGCGAGGACTTCCCAGCAGGCGTCCAGGTCGGCGGCGATGCGTGCGGCGTTGACTTCCAGCTTGCCGATGCCTTTGAGGCTGGCTTCATAGGCGATGACGCTGTGGGCGAAGCCCACGCCCAGGTTGCGCAGCACGGTGGAGTCGGTCAGGTCACGCTGCCAGCGCGAGATCGGCAGCTTGCTGGCCAGGTGCTGGAACAGCGCGTTGGCGATACCCAGGTTGCCTTCGGAGTTCTCGAAGTCGATCGGGTTGACCTTGTGCGGCATGGTCGAGGAGCCGATTTCGCCAGCGACGGTCTTCTGCTTGAAGTAGCCCAGCGAGATGTAGCCCCAGACGTCGCGGTCGAAGTCGATGAGGATGGTGTTGAAGCGGGCGATGGCGTCGAACAGCTCGGCGATGTAGTCGTGCGGCTCGATCTGGGTGGTGTAGGGGTTGAACACCAGGCCCAGCTCGTCTTCGATGAAGGCGCGGGCGTTGGCTTCCCAGTCGATCTGCGAGTAGGCCGACAGGTGGGCGTTGTAGTTGCCCACGGCG
>Ga0160431_100381_pt1 | contig 22102 bp, 16 predicted proteins | sample HID1971K_E0MG_FD_108212 | JGI IMG/M metagenome (GOLD analysis project Ga0160431, IMG submission 108212) | Enriched millipede-associated microbial communities from UW Madison campus, WI, USA - HID1971K_E0 MG | ecosystem: Host-associated > Arthropoda: Insects > Digestive system > Unclassified ...
AGCCCGGATTTTTTGATCTTTCGAGTATGACTTTCGCACTGATTTTGCCTCCGATTGGGCGCCATCATAGCGCCCGATGAAGGTGTCCAAAATCATTAGGCCAGTTCAAGCCGGCTCCCACAGAATCTCCACCCCCCTGTGGGAGCCGGCTTGCCGGCGATGGGGCCAGTACAGACAACAATCTATTCGGCGCGAAACACCAGGGAAAAGCGAGTAGGCCCGGTGGGGCTGCTGTTCACCTCGACCCGCCCCACGTGCAGTTCCATGATCGACTTCACGATCGCCAGCCCCAACCCCGTCCCGCCTTCCAGTCGTGAACGCCCCGACCCCGCCCGGTAGAACCGCTCGAACAACCGAGGCAGATGCTCATCGGTTATTCCCGGCCCTTCGTTCGCTACCCAAAGCCAGACCTCATCGCCGCGCCGCTCGATGCCCAGATTGACCTCACGGCCCGCCGGGCTGTGGCGGATGGCATTGCTCAACAGATTCGACAGCGCGCGCTGGAACATCAGCCGGTCGGCCAGGGCAGTCCCCCAGCCTTTGAGCTGCAGCGTCAGCCGCTTGTGTTCGGCGCTGAAGGCAAACAACTCGAGTACCTGCTGCGCTTCGTCAGCCAAAGCTAGCGGCTTGAGTGCCAACTGCGCCTGGGGCTGGCTGACCTGCGCGAGAAAGAGCATGTCGTTGATGATGCGGTTCAGGCGGGTCAGCTCTTCGATGCTGTCCGCCAGGACCTCCCGATAGTTCTCGCTGTCACGCTCACGGGCCAGGGTCACCTGGGCCTTGCCCATCAGGTTGCTCAAGGGCGTGCGCAGCTCGTGGGCCAGGTCATCGGAAAACTCCGAGAGCTGGCGTACGCCCTGATCCAGGCGGTCGAGCATCACGTTGATGCCTGTGGCCAGCTCGGCCAGTTCCAAGGGCAAACCCTGCGCGGGCAGCCGGTGCTGCAGGTCCTGGGCGGAAACCCTGCCGGCGATGCGCCTGAAGTGGCGCAGCGGCCTCAAACCGCGTTGCATCAACCACCACGCCCCTGCGCCGATAAGCATCAGCAGCAACGGCAGGGCCAGCAAGGTCGAATGCAGGTAAGCCTGCAGGAGGTCATTGTCGTCTGCGCGGTTGAGCGACATCATCACCCGCACCGGAGTGTCGTCGCGCAAGCGCATTTGCCGGGTTGCCGTGAGCATCTGCTGGCCAGTGCTGTCCCGCCACTCGTGGAAGCCAAGACGGGCGCCTGTGGAAAGTTCGCCCACCTGTGATTCCAGGGCCGGGCCGAGGCTGAGCAGTTGCGGGTGACGGCCATCCAGGCTGAGCACGCTCAGGCTCAGGTTATCGTGCCCCATCACCAGGTCGAGCAGCGGATGGGCACGGCTGCCCAGGTCTTCGCTACGCAGATCGACCCGCAGGTTGTGCTCCACTTGCAACATCTTGCGCGCCAAGTCCTTGCGGGCGCGGCTGTCGAGCTCGTGCTCGAGGGCGAACACGGCCAGGCAGGCCAGCAACAGCACCAGCGCCGCGCCCATCAGGGTGACGCCCAGGCCAAGGCGCAGGGACAGGCTGGCCTGCTGCATCAACGTGCTTCCAGGACGTAGCCCACACCGCGCAGCGTGTGGATGAGCTTGTCGTCGAACGGATCGTCTATCTTGGCGCGCAGACGTCGTATGGAAACTTCGACCACATTGGTGTCGCAATCGAAGTTCATGTCCCACACCAGCGAGATGATCTGTGTGCGCGACAGTACCTCGCCGCTCTGGCGCATCAACAGGTGCAGCAAGGCGAACTCCTTGGCGGTCAGGTCGATGCGTTGCCCGGCGCGGTAAGCGCGGTGGCGGCCTGGGTCCAGTTCCAGGTCGGCGACGCGCAGGGTGGTGGGCTGCAACTGCTGGTCGTTGCGGCGCAGCAGGCTGCGAATGCGTGCCAGCAGTTCGGGAAACTCGAACGGCTTGAGCAGGTAGTCGTCGGCACCGAGGTCCAGGCCCTTGACCCGGTCGGCCAGTCGGCCGTGGGCAGTGAGCATCATGATGCGGGTGGGCGACTCCGCGCGAAGGTGCTGCAGCACGCTCCAGCCATCGAGTTCCGGCAGGTTCACATCGAGGATGATCAGGTCGTAAGGCTGTTGGCGTGCCAGGTGCAGGCCGTCGGTGCCCGTGTGGGCGCAGTCGACCACGTAGCCGTTTTCGCGCAGGCCCTGTTGCAGGTAGTCGGCAGTACGCAGTTCGTCCTCGATGATCAGCAGGCGCATGGGCACTCGGAGTGTATGAAAAGGGAAGATTTTCGACCCTGTAGGGGCTTCAGGGTCAAGAGCTTACGTCAGGAACGCGGCAGGGTGGCGCAGATAACGGATTTGTAATCCAGCCGTTATCTGGGTGTTAGCTTGGGCATGAATTTCAGCACAGCTGGGTACGGGCGCCCCTTGGGGCGCCTTTGCTCACTTGCGCGCCAGCAGCGTCGCACGGCGGGGGGCAGGCAGGCCTTCGACGGTCTTGCTGTGGTCGTTCGGGTCGAGGAAGTCGCCGAGCGATTGATAACGCATCCACTCGGTGCTGCGTTGCTCCTCGACGCTGGTCACGCTGACATCCACGCAGCGCACATCGCTGAAGCCCGCACGCCGCAGCCAGCGCTCCAGGGCAGGCACCGAGGGCAGGTACCAGACATTGCGCATCTGCGCGTAGCGGTCTTCGGGGACCAGCACCTGTTGCTCGTCCCCCTCGATCACCAATGTCTCCAGCACCAGTTCGCCCCCTTTGACCAGGCAATCCTTGAGCGCCAGCAGGTGTTCGATTGGCGAGCGGCGGTGATAGAACACGCCCATCGAGAACACCGTGTCGAAGCCTTCGAGATTGGCGGGCAGGTCTTCCAGGGCGAACGGCAGGTGCCAGGCAGGCAGCTTGGGCAGGTACTGCTGCACCGCCTGGAACTGGCAGAAGAACAACCAGTTGGGATCGACGCCGATGACCATGTCGGCACCGGCACCGAGCATGCGCCACTGGTAGTAGCCGTTGCCGCAGCCGACATCGAGCACGCGCTTGCCCTTGAGGTCGAGATGCGGGCCTACCCGCGACCACTTCCAGTCCGAACGCCATTCGGTGTCGACATGCACGCCGAACAGGTCGAAGGGCCCCTTGCGCCACGGCGAAAGCCCCATCAGCGCATCGCGCATGCGCGCGCGGGTGGCGTCGTCGCAGTCGCAGTCCAGGCGCAGGCCATCGACCAGGTCGACCTGGCTGGGTTGCAGATCAGGCAGGGCGTCGAGCGCGCCGCGCCAGCGGTCGAGGTCGCCGTGGCCTTTTTCCAGCTTGGCGTCCAGTTGCGCTTGCAGGCCTTGGGACCAGGAAGCCAGGGGCGTGCCCGCCAGGCGGCGGACGAGGGGGGACAGATCGATCATGGCAGGGCTATCAACGAGGCAAAGTTAAGGCATTGGAACCACGGCACCACCTTGCTGAAGCCAGCTGCGCGCAATCGCTCGGTGTGGGCCTGCAGGGTGTCGGGCTTCATCACGTTCTCGATGGCACTGCGTTTCTGGGCAATTTCCAGTTCGCTGTAGCCATTGGCACGTTTGAAGTCCAGGTGCAGTTCATTGAGCAGGTTCTGTTCCTCTTCGTCGGCGAAACGCAGTTTCTCCGACAGGATCAGCGCGCCACCAGGCAGCAGGGCTTGACGGATGCGGCCGAGCAGCGCCAGGCGTTGCTCGGGTGCGATGAACTGCAGGGTGAAGTTCATTGCCACCACCGAGGCAGGCTCCAACGGCAGGGCCAGGATATCGGCTTCCAGGACCTGCACCGGTAGCAGTTCCTGGAACATCGAATCTTGTGCGGTGAGGTACTGGCAGCAGCGCTCGACCATGGCCGCCGAATTGTCCACGGCGATGACCCGGCAGCCATCGATGCGTACATGGCGGCGCAGCGACTGGGTGACGGCGCCCAGCGACGCGCCCAGGTCATACAGCGCCGTGTTCGGCTGGGCAAAGCGCGCAGCCAGTACACCAAGGTTTTCGACGATGGTCGGGTAACCGGGCACCGAGCGCTTGATCATGTCCGGGAACACGCGCACCACATCTTCGTTGAACACGAAGTCGGGCACTTGCTCCAGAGGCTGGGCGAAAAGGCGGTCGGGTTGTTTGCTCACGGTGAATCCAGGCGGCTGACAATAGGCAGGGCCGGCATTCTAGCCAAACCGCGACCAGGATGCATGGTTGGCTGACCAGCGCTGTGCGTTCAATAGACCCGGATGGCGCAATCGAAGGTCTGCACCGGGCGCACTTCCGGGGCCCAAGGTTGCTGGTAGACCAGCACCAGATGACCTTCACCACTGGCTCTGGCTTCGAAACGCCAGGTGGAAACACCTGCGCTACCGACGATGCCAGCCTCTTCAGGCGAACTGTAAACCTCGGGGCCGACGCTGCGCAGGATAGGTGAAGCCGGGTTCTGTACCAGCCAGCGGTAACCGGTGGAAGGGTTGCTGGGCAGGCTCAGGGTAAGGGGCTGGCCCACTTCCAGGCGCGTGGGGCATTCGCTTTCCGCATCCAGTTCTACAGGCTGCCTGGGGTGCTGGGCGCAGGCAGACAGCAGGGAAAGGGACAAGGGAATGAGCAGGCGATGGGCAGTCATGGTGGCTCCTGGGGCTGACAATGGCCAGAGCATAACTGAAGGGAACGGGGTTTTGTGTTGCCGCGGGTTGTCCTGCTCCCATCAACTCATGAACTTGTTGCACTGGGCAGGGCGGGAAAGCTTGCAGTCTGACGGCGTTGATAGGCGTACCTTAAGTTTGCCTCTCGGAACCAAGCTGTACGGTCACTAAGCGAGAGGTAACAATCATGAGTGCAGAACACGTCAACTATGAGGAGTTGTCGGAGCAAGCAGCAAGTTTGCCCGGTGACTTGGTCTCCGCCATGGCCGAGCGTGATGGGCCGAATGAGGGCGGCTTGACACTTACTCGAGAGCACATCATCACCATCAATCAATACGTCAATCATGTTTTCGCGCTGCCCAGCGAACTTGAAAATATTGAACGTTGGTTAGGGTACAAGAAAATCTCAGCTCCAGAGCTGATGCCCAGCAAATGGGAGGCGCTTTTCCAGTTGCTGCGTACCCATGCGGGTCAATGGTCAGCGCTTTCCGACAACAGCAAGAAACTTTCCAGTGAGTTGGCGAGTACGGCGGTCTCGATCGATGCCAGTGGCAAGGTCATCACCGAAGAGTGCAAACGTATCAAAGCGTTGGGCAATGAGGTTGCAACCTGGGAAAAAGTGGCACTGGAAACGCCGGTGGCGCTTAGCAGTGATGACAAGCGGACGGTAACCCAGCTGGTCGAATACATGGAAGTGCTGAGAGAAGATGTTGTCAGATATGCAAGTCGAGTGGACAGCGTAAAGTCGCAGACCAGCGAGTGGCGCAACGAAATAAAATTCAAGCTGATTCCGGAGGTGGCGCAAAAAAACAATGCGCTAGAGAGTGAATTGGCAAGTGGTGAAACTCAGCAACTGCGAAAAGATCTGACAGGCCTGGATGAAGAGATAGCGACGCTCCGGAAAGAGTATGACAATTACATCAAGGGTGTGATGGGGAGCGCCGCGGCGGGGCCGCTCGGGCTTCTTATCGGTGGTGCCATATATGGTGCCAAGGCTGAGAAAGCCAGGAAGGAACGCAAGAAACGAGAAGACGAGCGCAAGGCAGTGGCCAGGCAACTGGAAGCCCGCGTAAAAATGGAGGGCAGCCTCAGGCAGTTGGACCAGTTTGTAGATGACCTGGATTTTCGTTTGGCCAGTGTGCTGACGGCCGCGGCTCATCTACAGACAGCCTGGGATACAGTGGATAGTTACATTGTCGCGTCCATCGATAAGCTCGGTAAGTTGACAGATAATCAGTCGCTTGCGCGGTTCATGATTTATTTTCGACAGTTTCTTGGACAGTGGAGCAGTATCGAGAAAACGTCAAGGCAACTGACTGTTATTTTTGATGAAGCGGCAGCAGCTAAATAAGAGGCGCTAAAAATGAACGACAATGTATCTTATCTGTCGGGTGAAAAATTGCCAGACGTACAAGCCATGAACATGGCAGTCAGTGCATTTCTCGGTGTGTTTCAAAAACAGCAATTCGCATTCCAACCCACGCTTCATGATTTGATCAAGCGTCATGCCAGCCTTCTGGATGAAAATCAGAACAACGTAAGGTTGGGTTTGAAAGCGCTGCTTGCGCAACTTTCTGATGAACCGCTTCAACTCGTCCTCGAAGGCTTGGAAAAGGGTGACGATGCCGACTTGCTGAGCCTTGCACAAGAGTTGCGCGATGACGTGCTGACGCCGCTGGCGAGTGTGATCAACTGTTTGAAAGCGGATAGTGACGGTTTTTCCTCTCTGCCAACGATTGATGGCAGCACGGAGCGTAGTCGTCTGGAAAAGAACGGGACAGCGCTTCAAGAAGAGATTGGCCGCTTGAGCAAGCTGGTAGAGGACGAACAAAAAAAGCGTGCAACCTTGTCGGATGCGATCGAGGCTCTGGAGGCTAAGGAGGTAAAGCTTGACCTCAGTGGCCTCGTTCCTACGTCGGAACAGTTGAGCGCGCTTGCAGTTCCCGGCGCCGAGGCAAAATTGGCGCTTGATGCTGCAACCAAAGCGATGAAGGACCTTGAAAAAATGATGGGGTCCCTCCTTGAGGGTATGCAGTATTCGGAGCTGCAGGAGCGCCGCCGTGAAGTGATAAAAAGGGTGGCTGATCTCGAACGTGAAGTGAGCGATAAATCCAGGCAAATAAAAGACATTGAGCGCCAACAGACAATGCTGGATGTAATCCCGGAACTTTTGGCATATGCCGCGGGTTGGGTTTCCACTGTGCGGGCAATCATTGGATCGCTGGAAGGCCAGTGCGCAAGACTGAAAGGAGCGTCAATCGCGGATGTTCAGGATGTTAATAAACTGAATGCACTCTTCGCCGAGATTCTAAACTATAACAAAAGCCTGTTGGGCCTGATAAGCAAGTCGTGATGAACCGCTCTCCAGCTGCCGGGTAACAGCCCGGTAGCGGGGGGATTCTTACAGTTCCATGGGGCGACGGTATGGCAGGTGAATCTGACGCGTTTGATGACGCTTGGGCAGGAAAACATCAGAAGATCGTCGAGGCCTTGCGAGAGCTTGGTGGCAGGAAAGATGTGCCATTTCTGGTGGCGCAAGAAACGTTGTGGTTGTTGGATGGCTATATACTAACGGTGTCGATGTTGCCGGATACGGTGCCGCAAACTGAGCAGTACCTGGCTTACACTTATATAGAAGAGCCTGAGCTGCTTCCGGCAAAGATGCTTGAATTGTTCAAAGCATTGAAAGAGCACGCCGGTGGTTGGTCCCGGGTGCGGGTGGGTAGTAAAGCTGTCGCTCAAGACCTGATCGTATTTTCCGACAGTATTCAGACTCAAGGGACTGAGGTAATGGGTTATGCGGGTAAAACCAGCGCACTGGGGCCGAACGCGGAAAAATGGGAGCTATCCGGGTCCCCCGCGGCGATTGAAGTTCAGGATAAAGCTATTTTGTTGAAGATGGCGTCTTCGTTTGAGGCGCTCAGGGCACCTGTGGAGCATTTCAAGGCTTCCCTTGAACACGTCTACTCCGACTTGGCCACATTTCGAGATGAGGCGAGATTCAAACTGAGACCCGCAGTGCAGGAGAAAATCAGAGCCCTTGATCGTCTTGTTCGTGCCTATAAATCAGAGCAAAAATTGGCGGAAGACCCCGGCTCTATAATTTATGGGAGCGTGGCCGCTGGCATCTCCGGCGCGCAATTGAAAGTGACCCTTCATAAATGGGAGGCGAGTCTTTCAATCAATATATCCGGAACCGCTTCAATTCACTCGGCCTGGCAGGGAATGGATGCTTACCTTGAGCAATCGGAACAGCGTTTGGTGAGCATGCAAACCCAAGAGGAACTTGCCGATTTCATGATTCGGTACAAGATTTTTCTGGCGCAATGGGCTGGTATCAAGACGTTTGCGCAGGAACAGCTTTCGGCATTTGATTCAACTCAACAAGCGTGAGCCTGGCGGGCGCTGAGGCCCGCCAGGTGGGTCAGTTGAACAAGATCTTCGCGACATCCGCAAAGCGCTTGGCGAAATGAACGGTTATGCCTTCGCGCAGGTAGTCAGGCAACTCCTCATAATCCCCCCGGTTCGGCTCCGGCAGGATCAGCTCGAAGATTTTCTGTCGACGTGCCGCAATCACTTTCTCGCGCACCCCGCCAATAGGCAGCACCTGGCCGGTGAGGGTCAGCTCGCCGGTCATGGCCACGCCTTTCTTCGGCACCTGGTCCCGGGCCAGTGACAGCAGGGCGCTGGCCATGGTGATGCCGGCACTCGGGCCGTCCTTGGGCGTAGCACCTTCGGGGACGTGCAGGTGAATGAACGCCTCGTTGAAGAAGCCTTGATCACCGCCAAACTGCTTGAGGTTGGAACTGACGTAGCTGTAGGCGATTTCGGCAGACTCCTTCATCACGTCGCCCAGCTTGCCGGTGAGCTTGAAACCGCGATTCAAGGTGTGGATGCGGGTCGCTTCGATCGGCAAGGTGGCGCCGCCCATGCTGGTCCAGGCCAGGCCCGTGATGACGCCCTTGCCAGCCAGCACTTGTTCACTGCGGAACACCGGCATGCCCAGGTCGGACTCGAGGTCCTTGGTGCCGATCTTGAGCTTGGCATCCGGATTTTCCAGCAGCTTGACCACGGCCTTGCGCACCAGCTTGCCCAACTGCTTCTCCAGCTGCCGCACCCCGGCCTCGCGGGCATAGCCCTCGATCACCGTGCGCAGGGCGCTGTCGCTGATGCTCAGGCTGGTCTTGGCGACGCCGGCCTTGTCCAGTTGCTTGGGCCACAGGTGGCGCTTGGCGATGGCCAGCTTCTCTTCGGTGATGTAGCCCGACAGGCGAATCACTTCCATGCGGTCGAGCAGCGGGCCGGGGATCGAATCCAGGGTATTGGCAGTGCACACGAACAGTACCTTGGACAGGTCCAGGCGCAGGTCCAGGTAGTGGTCGAGGAAGTCGACGTTCTGCTCCGGGTCGAGGGTCTCCAGCAACGCCGAGGCCGGGTCGCCCTGGTAGCTCTGGCCCATCTTGTCGATTTCGTCGAGCATGATCACCGGGTTCATCACCTCGACATCCTTCAACGCCTGTACCAGCTTGCCCGGCTGGGCACCGATGTAGGTGCGTCGGTGGCCCTTGATCTCCGCCTCGTCGCGCATGCCGCCGACACTGAAACGGTAGAAAGGCCGGCCGAGGGATTCGGCGATGGACTTGCCGATGCTGGTCTTGCCCACGCCGGGCGGGCCCACCAGCAAGACGATGGAGCCGCTGATCTCACCCTTCCAGGCGCCTACGGCGAGGAATTCGAGGATGCGTTCCTTGATGTCGTCGAGGCCGGCGTGGTGTTGGTCGAGCACCTTGCGGGCATGCTTGAGGTCGAGCTTGTCCTTGCCGTACACGCCCCAGGGCAGAGCGGTGGCCCATTCCAGGTAATTGCGGGTGACGGCGTATTCGGGCGAGCCGGTCTCAAGGATCGCCAGCTTGCCCATTTCTTCGTCGATGCGCTTCTTGGCCTGCTCCGGCAGGGTCTTGCCCTGCAGGCGCTGCTCGAACTGTTCGAGGTCGGCGCTGCGGTCGTCCTTGGTCAGGCCCAGCTCCTGCTGGATGACCTTGAGCTGTTCCTTGAGGAAGAACTCACGCTGGTGCTCGCCGATCTGCCGGTTGACCTCGGCGGAGATCTCGTTCTGCAGGCGCGCGACTTCGACTTCCTTGCGCAGCATCGGCAGGACTTTCTCCATGCGCTTGAGCATGGGCACGCAATCGAGCACTTCCTGCAACTGATTGCCGGTGGCCGAAGTCAGTGCGGCGGCGAAGTCGGTGAGCGGCGAAGGGTCGTTGGGACTGAAGCGGTTGAGGTAGTTCTTCAGCTCTTCGCTGTACAACGGGTTGAGCGGCAGCAGTTCCTTGATCGCATTGATCAGGGCCATGCCGTAGGCCTTGACCTCGTCGGTCGGCTCGGCCGGTTGGCGGGGGTACTCGACTTCGACCAGGTACGGCGGGCGGTGGTGTTTGAGCCAGGTGCGGATGCGCACCCGGGTCAGGCCCTGGGCGACGAACTGCAGCTTGCCGTTCTCGCGGCTGGCGTGGTGCACCTTGACCAGCGTGCCGTACTGCGGCAGGGCGGAGGTGTCGAAGTGACGGTGGTCTTCCGGCGGGGTGTCCATGAAGAACAGCGCCAGCGAGTGGTGCGGAGTCTTGGCCACCAGGTCGAGGGTTTCGGCCCAGGGTTCTTCGTTGACGATCACCGGCAGCACCTGGGCCGGGAAGAACGGACGGTTGTGGATCGGGATCACGTAGACCTTGTCCGGCAACTGCTGGCCGGGCAAGGCGAGGGCGTGACCGTGGCCGGCTTCGGTCTGGGTATCGAGGTGTGCGGCTTCGCTGTGTTCGTCGGGGTGTTCCGGGAAATCCTGCTGGTCGCTCATGGGGCACCTGCGTGAATGACTATGGTGCTTAGATGGGGCGAGTAGATGGCAGTTTCAATGCTCGCAGTGCTCCAGTGTAGAAGAGGGGTTGGTGGCAATCTGCTGCCTGACAGTTTTGTCAGTTGTCCGTTTTTTCGTGCTGGCCGATGATTTTCACGGTGTTGCAAGCAAGTAGACGCAACGCAATGACTGACATCTACGCCAACGACAGGAAGCCGACAAATGGATGTGACTACCCCAACAGGAAGCAACAAGGTAGACCTAGTAATCGTTATCGATACCAGTCGTTCAATGAAAGACGAGGCGAAGAGCTTGAGTGTGACCTTCGACCAGATCCTGGCCAGTGCAATTGAGCAATGCCCATCCGATCTTAAAGTCACGTTCCTGGGCATCGAAGGCACATTCGCCAAGACCAAGTTCAGCCAGAGCGTGCGTGATTATCTGGCCGGTACTGGGGTCGACAAGGCCCTGCTCAAGGGACGTGTTCTGGGCACAGTCAGTGACCTTGGCGCCCAGGAAGATGTGGCGCGATCGGTCGAGGACATTGCTGCCCTCTACAACTGGCGTGAGGGTGCCGAGCGCAACGTATTCGTTCTCGGCGACGAGAGCCTGGAGGGCGGCGGCAGGACGGTAGGCCCCGATCAGCTCAAAGCGCGTGACCTTGCGATTGAGGCGGCAAAGGACAATCAGGTAAAGGTGTTCACTTACCTGGGTACACCGCCAGAGGCTTATCGCCCCGGCGAGGAGGCGCCCATGGTCAAGGAGTATCAGCTGCTTGCCCTGCGCACCGGCGGCAATCATTACATCCACACCAGCGGGATCACCCAGTTCGAGCGTGTGCTGACCGACACCATCTGCGCTAGCCGGGTGCCTCAGCAAGAGGCGATCGAAGACAAGAAGGATGAGGCCGACCAGATCGAAGGCGTCAAGCCGGAGACTGGCAAGCCAGAAGCGGCCAGGCCAGAAGGCACCGCTTCGGGCAGCGATATCTGCAGCCATGCAGGTGAAGTGATTCGGGCAGTCAATACGCTTGCCGATATCCTGAACAAGCTGCTCGACGTTTGTGGCGGCGTGGTCAATGGCAATGGCAATGGCAATGGCAATGGCAATGGCAATGGCAATGGCAATGGCAATGGCACGCCAAAGCCGTCCGCAGGGTGTAGCTGCAAAGACCATCATCAGGGCAACGTCAAACCCAATGCGCAAGGCTGTTGAGTCAGGCGCCAACGTTTCAAGTCTGTGATCACTGTCCAGACCCTGGGGCTGCCCGGCAGCCCCAGGTTTTTTCAATCAGATCACCCGACAGTTTACTCGGCGAGCTTGTAAGCGATGATGTAGTCGCCCATGCGGGTCCCCAACGATCCATGGCCGCCGGCGACGATCAGCACGTACTGCTTCCCGTCCTTGCCGGCATAGGTCATCGGTGTGGCCTGGCCGCCTGCTGGCAGGCGCGCCTTCCACAATTCCTTGCCATCGTTCACATCATATGCCCGCAGGTACTGGTCCAGGGTGCCGCTGAGGAAGCCGACGCCACCGGCGGTGACGATCGAACCGCCCATGCTCGGCACGCCCACGGGCAGGCCGATCGGTACCGGGGTGCTGTCACGGGTAGTCCCGTTCTTGCGCTTCCACACCACCTTGTTGGTGAACAGGTCGATGGCTGCCACATAGCCCCAGGCCGGCGCCTGGCACGGTACGCCCAGCGGCGACATGAACGGGTGCATGGTGACCGCGTAAGGTGCGCCGGTGTTCGGTTGCACGCCACTGGTCTCGCTTTCGCGCTTGCTGCCAGCGGCCACCTGTTCACGCGGCACCATCTTCGACACGAACGCCATGTAGTTGGGCGAGGTGAACAGCAACTGGCGGACCGGGTCGACCGACACGCTGCCCCAGTTGAACACGCCGACGTTGCCCGGGTAGACCAGCGAGCCTTGCTCGGATGGCGGCGTGTATTGGCCTTCGTAGCGCAGTTCACGGAACTGGATACGGCACAGCATCTGGTCGAACGGGGTCGCACCCCACATGGCCTGTTCGGTCAGTTCCGGGCCGAGCAGGTTGAGGTCGGAGCGGGCCTGGGTCGGCGCGGTGCGGTCTCCCTTGACTGCGCCCTGTGGCACCGGGATCTCGCGGATCGGCACGATCGGCGTGCCGTCACGGCGATCGAGCACGTACAGGCTGCCCTGCTTGGTTGGCACGATGATCGCCGGCTTGACGCCGTCCTTGGCCTTCAGGTGCACCAGGGTCGGCTGGCTGCCGACGTCCATGTCCCACAGGTCGTGGTGGGTGAACTGGTAGTTCCAGCGGGCCTTGCCAGTGGCAAGGTCCAGGGCGACCACACCGGCACTGTATTTCTCGGCACCCGGGGTGCGGTCAGCGCCGTACTGGTCGGGCGTCTGGTTGCCCAGCGGCAGGTAGACCATGCCGAGGTCTTCATCGACGCTGGCCAGCGACCACATGTTGGCCGAGTTGCGGCTGTAGGTCTTGCCCGGAGCCAATGGCTTGGTGTCGTCCGGGTTGTTGCTGTCCCAGTTCCAGACCAGGCGGCCATCGTGCACGTCATAGGCGCGGATCACGCCGGAGGGCTCGTTGGTCGACTCATTGTCGGTGACATGACCGCCGATGATCACCAGGCTGCGGGTGATCGCCACGGGCGAGGTGGAATAGTAGCCGCCGGCGGTGAACGGGCCGATGCCCGTGGTCAGGTCGATCGCGCCCTGGTTGGCGAAGCCTTCGCAGACCTTGCCATTGTCGGCGTTGATGGCGATCAGGCGCGCATCGGCGGTGGGCAGGTAAAGGCGGCGCGGGCAGGCCAGGGCCACGGCCTGGCCTGCGTCGGAGACTTTCGGTGCCGGGCTGCCGTCGCGGCTGACGTAGGCGTTCTCGTCATAGTACGAGACCCCGCGGCAGGTCATGTGGGCAAAGCCTTTGAAGGTGCCGACCGGGGTCTTGATCTGCGGGTCGAAGCGCCAGATCTCGGCGCCGGTATCCGGGTCCAGGGCCAACACCTTGCTGTGGGCCGTGCAGGCGTAGAGCATGCCGTTGGCTTTGAGCGGGGTGTTTTCGTTGGTCAGCTCGACCGGGTCGTTATCGGTCGGCAGGTCACCGGTGCGGATACGCCAGGCCTCTTCCAGGCGATAGGCGTTCTGCGGGGTGATCTGACGCAACGGCGAATAACGGTCGCCATGCTCGGAGCGGCCATAGGCCTGCCAGTCGCCGTCAGGCATGGCCGGCGCGGCGCTGCCCATTTCGCTGTTTTCGCGGCCCAGTTCGCCGAACACTTCACCGGGATGGGTGAACTGGCTGCCCAGCGCGCAGGCGCCGGAGGCCAGGACCGCCACGCTGAGCAGGGCGGTGTTGGCCTTGTTGGCCGGGCCGATCAGCGGGCGCCGTGCCCAGGGCAGCAGCAGGACCACGCCGATGGCGAACCAGAGGGCCAGGCGCGGCACCAGCTGCCACCAGTCCAGGCCCACTTCCAGCAAGGCCCACACGGTACTGCCCAGCAGCACCAGGCCATACAGGCCAAGGGCGATGCGGCGCTGGGCCAGCAGCAGGATGCCCGACAGGGCAAAGCCGATGCCGGCGATCAGGTAGTAAAGCGATCCGCCGACCTGGCTCAGCTTGATCCCGCCGGCTACCAGGCCCAGGCCCATCAGCAACAGCAGTACGCCCATCAGGCGCGGTAGCCAGCGGCTTCCATTCTTGGCACCGTCAGTGCTCATCGTATGTTCTCCGTTAGGTTGAAAGTTGTCAGAACGTGCTCTGGATCTTCAGGCCGCCGACCACGGCATCATCGACCTGCGATACCCCACCCGGATGGCGGATGTACTGCAGGTTCGGACGCACGGTAAGCCAGTCGGCCAGGTGAATGCCGTAATAGAGTTCGGCGCTGTATTCGGTGTCCTGCACTGGCAGGTAGCCCGGATCGTCGTAGTCGTCGAGCCCGGCTGCCTCATTGGCCAGGCGGGCATTCTTGCGATAGGCGGGATTGACGTGCACGCGGGCGAGGGCGAAGCCGATATCGTCCTTGGCGCGGGCGTCGAAGGGGCCCTTGAATAGCAGTCCTGCCTGAACATAGTTGTCGATGGCATTGGTCTTCTTGTCGTGCACCGTGGCGTTGGCGAACAGGCTCAGCCCGCGCGATCGGTCGGATGCCAGCGATGTGACCTGCTGCTGTGCCCCGATCCACAGACCGTGTTTGCTCGAACTGCTGCGGTAGGCGGCGCCACTGATGGCGGCCGGCTGGCCGTTGCTGTCCTTCAGCACATCCTGTGCCTTGGCATTACTGTAGTAGTAGCCGGCGCGATATTCCCCTTTCAGGCCATTGACCGTCGGGCTCCAGACCAGTTCGACCGGCATCACGGCGCCCTGCGTGCCGCTGCCGCTGAGCTTGAAACCATTGCCGGATTCGAGGTTGGAGGGGTTCTGTTCGAATACGCCGACCTGCGCGTAGAGCGTGTCATCGAGGTTGTAGCGCACCCGCAGGGCCCATTGGCTGACTGGCCAGTTGTACCAGACGCTGCCGGCCCAGTTGCCCACCTGCGAGCCGCAGAAGGCCAGGTTCTGGAAGTCGCAGGGGAAGCTGTTGAAGTCCTCACCTTCGCCGAAGCGGCCGAATTTCACATCGAGGGTGCCGTCGAAGTATTGCTGCTTGATCCACATCTGCGTGAGTCGCCAGGTTTCGCCTCGGCCCCAGACTTCCTGGGCGGAGGTGAAGCCCCCGACACGCGGATCGTTGATGCGGTCGTTGCTGATGTTGTCGCCGTGGCGCTCGGTGATGGTCAGCTGCAGTTCGGTGTCTTGCCAGCCGAGGATCTTTTCCAAGTCCAGGTGGCTGCCGAATGTGAATTGGTCGCTGTAGCGCGCAGTGCGATCGTGGTCATGGCCGCCGTGCAGGTTGCTGCCCATTTCGCCGGTGTAGCCGAGGGTGAAATCGTAGCCTTGTTCCAGCAGTTCGCTGCGGGTGCCGCCCCAGTCGCCCAGCATCCAGGGGGAATCGCTGGCGAAGGGTTCGCTGGCAGCGGCGGCAGTCGTCAGGGCGCCGAGGGCAAGGCCGATGTAACAGGGGTTGGGCAGTTGGAGCATGAGGTAGCGCTATCTTCTGATTATTGAAAAAACGGCAAGCGCATCGAAGGTTGGGCCTTCAATGAATATGGCGACAAGATGGTTGGAGTGAAGCGTTTCAGCTTGCGGTGTGGAGGATATAGGGGAAATTGTAAGAAAAAAAGACAAATTGTCGCAGTTCATTGTTGCCGAGGGAGTAACAATCAACTGTCTCTACAGCCCAATCGCCGGCAAGCCGGCTCCCACAGGTACCCCACATGTCCGTGGAAGCCGGCTTGCCGGCGATCGGCTTCAAAGGTGATCAGAAGGTAGTCCGCAACCCTACTTCGACACTGCGCCCAGGCGCTGGCGCGATGTCTCGCAGGATGGAGCTGGCATAGCGCACGGTCTGGTCCGTCAGGTTCTCGCCGCGCACGAAGGCCAGCCACTGGCTCTGGCCAACGTCGAAGCGGTAACCGACGCTAGCACCCAGCGTGGTGTAGCCCTCGGTATCGGTCTCGTTGGCTGGCGCGCGATGCTGCGAAGCGGCATGTTGCACATCGATCCGCGCCTGCCAGCGCTCCAGCGCCCAGACCAGGCCACTGTTCACGCGTAGCGGCGCGATGCGTGGCAAAGGCTCGCCGCTGTCGAGGTTCTTTGCCCGGGTGTAATCGCCAGACAGTTCAAGGGCAAAGCTGCCAAGACGGTTTTCCAGCAGCTGCCAGCGGTCCTGGGCTTCGATGCCATAGAACTGTGCCCGCACGCCTTGATACTGATACACGGGCAAATCACCGTGATCATGGTCGTGATCCTCGTCGCCATGCTCGTGACCTTCACGCAGATTGCCGGTGCCGATCAGCCCGATGTAGTTGCGAAAATGACTGTAGAAGATGCCTACGCTGCCTTTGTGTGCGCCGTTGTCGAAGCGCAGGGCCAGGTCGGCAGAGAGGGCCTTTTCCTTGCCCAGGGTCGCATCGCCGACCTCGAACGCCCCGGTGGCGACGTGAGGGCCATTGGCGTACAGCTCGTAGAAGGTTGGCGCGCGCTCGGTGTAGCCAAAGTTGGCGGCCAGCGACCAGACGGGGTCGAGTTGGTACACCGCCCCCGAAGACAGGCTGTAGGCGTTGAAACTGCTGGCGCTGCTTGCATCGATGAAGTTTTCGTTGCCCTTGGCGTCCGGGTCCACCCGCGTGTGTTCCAACCGGGCCCCAAGGCTCAGGCCAAGGCGTTCGGTGGCTTGCCATTGCTCCAGCATGAACAGCGCAAGGCTGTCGGTATCGGTATGTGGAACGAAAGCCTCCTCACCCAACGCCGAAAATTCGTTGCGGCTGACCTGGGCGCCGATCACGCCCTCGAGAGGGCCGATCGGTTGATGGCGCGCCTCGATTCTGGCCTCGTAGCCTTTGTTCTTGAAGGTGGTGTGGACCTCACCGCTTTCGACCTCGCGGTGCTGATAGTCGGTGTAGCCGGCATCGACCTTGAGTGAGCTGAACGGGCCGTCCAGGTCACGCAGTTCCGAGGCGAATCCATAGTGGTCCTGCTGCATGTCCAGGCGCACGCCGGGTGCGGCGACCGAGCCGTAGTTGCTGTCGTAGCGGCTGTAGGACAAGCCGGTGTAGCCATGGTCCCAGTGGTAGGCGCCACCGATCGCGCCGCCATCCTGGCGACCGTCGCTGTTTTCCAGGCGGTGCTTGCTACCCGGTTCGTCGGCACTGCGCACGTTCGAGCTGCGTGCATGGCCTGGAATGCGCAGGTCGTTGAACTGGCGGCTGTTGGCGTCCAGGTGCAGGGCAAAGGCACCGTCGCCGGCCTCCAGTTTGCCGGCGCTGCTGCGGGTGGTATCGGCACCGCCGTAACGCAGTTCGCCCGCGCCGTGAATGCCCTCCACCGGCGCGTCCGGAATACGGTTGTCGAAGGTGTTGACCACGCCACCGATGGCGTTGCCGCCATACAGCAGGGCGGCAGGGCCGCGGACGATTTCCACCCGCTCGACCGTCACCGGGTCAAGCGCCACGGCGTGATCGTAGGACAGCGACGAGGCGTCCAGTGCGCCCACACCGTTTCGCAGGATACGGATGCGATCGCCGTCCAGGCCGCGGATGACCGGGCGACTGGCGCCAGGGCCGAACCAGGTGGAGGCGACACCGGGCTGTTTGTTCAAGGTTTCGCCGAGGCTGCCGTGTTGCTGTTGCAGCAGATCGTCACCTGTCAGCACGCTGCTCGGCGCAGCCAACTGGCGGCTGCCCAAGGGGTTGGCGGTGATGACCTGGGGTTCGAGTTCGACGGCCTGGCTGGGCGAGCTGGCAAGCCACAGGGCGACCGTGAAGGGGGAGAGGCGTAGCGGGATGTGCAGCATGGGGCTGTGACGTTCCTTGGCAGTTGCTTTTGTGTTGTTACAATATAACATCACTATTTCAGCACAGAGCTTTTGCCCCTGGCCAGCGGTTTTTTGCAGGCTGCGGGAGGCCCGCCCAGCACTACACTCGTGTAAGGTGCGCATCTTTTTCCACGCTGGAGCACTGGCATGAGCACGGGCCAACACAACGCGCTGCACGGCAAGACCCTCGAACAGATCCTCACCGAGCTGGTGGCGCACTACCAATGGCAGGGGCTGGCCGAGCGTGTGGACGTGCGTTGCTTCAAGAGCAACCCGAGCATCAAGTCGAGCCTGACCTTCCTGCGCAAGACGCCCTGGGCGCGGGAGAAGGTCGAGCAGCTCTACGTGAAACTGCAGCGCCAGGCCTGACATGCCGCATCGTCCCTGGTTGGCGCTGGTGGCCGTGCTGGGCTGGCTGGGCCTCACGGTGCAGGTCTACCTGGTGTTGCTCGCGCGTTGGCAGGAACAGGCCAGCCTCATCGGTGGCCTGATCAATGTGTTCGGCTACTTCACGGTGCTGACCAATACCCTGGTGGCGACCGTCGTGAGCTATGCGGCGTTCGGGCGGGAGTCGAGCGCCAGGCGTTTTTTCCTGTCGCCTGCGGTCAGTTCGGCAGTGGCTGCCAGCATTGTCCTGGTGGCCTTGGCCTACAGCGTGTTGCTGCGGCATCTCTGGCAACCCGAGGGTTGGCAATGGCTGGCGGACGAATTGCTGCACGATGTGATGCCGACACTGTATGTGGTGTTCTGGTGGTTCGTGGTGCCCAAGGGCAACCTGAGGCTTCGGCACCTGGCGGCGTGGGCGTTGTACCCGGCGGCGTATTTCGCCTACGCGCTGTGGCGGGGCGATGAGATCGGGGTCTACCCTTATCCGTTCATCGATGTGGCGGAATTGGGGTATGGGCAGGTGATGCTCAACGCGCTGGGAATACTGGCGGGTTTCTGGGCAATCAGCCTGGTGCTGCTGGGGCTGGATCGGTGGAAAGGGCGGCGGGGGCACACCTTTGCATAGCCTGTAGTGGCCCTATCGCCGGCTTGCCGGCGATAGGGCCAGAGCAGACAGACGAGATCACTCGTCGTCAGCAGTACCTTCCACGCGCCAATAAGCCGCAGCCTTGAGCGCATCTTCCGCAACTCCCTTCTCCAGCAACAGTGCCTTGGCCTGCCGGGTCAGTGATTTCTCCAGGGCAACCCAGCTGTAAAGCTTCCCTCCAGGCAAGCCCAGCCCCTTCAGCAACCCCAGCAAATCCTCATCGCGCTTCACCCAGATCACTTCGACCTGTGCCCGGCTCGGCAGCGGCTGGCGCTCCTGCTCATCCTCGATCTGTATGACCGCCAATACCTGGCGACCCGCCGGCAGTTCCTCGAGACGGCGGCCGATGGCCGGAATGGCCGTCTCGTCACCCACCAGCAGGTAGCTGTCGAAGATATCCGGCACCACCATCGACGCGCGCGGCCCGGCGATGTTCAGTATTTGCCCTGGGGCAGCCTGCGCCGCCCAAGTCGAGGCAGGGCCATCGCCGTGCAGCACGAAGTCGATGTCCAGTTCGTTGGCGCTCAGGTCGATGCGCCGTGGCGTGTACTCGCGCATGGTCGGTCGCACGGCGCCGTCGCGGCCCAGGTTGCCGGCTTCGATGGCCTGCTGCTGCTCGGCCGTTTCGGCGAACAGCAGCTTGATGTGGTCGTCACTGCCGAGGCTGGTGAAGCCCTCAAGCTGCGCGCCACCCAGCGTGATGCGGCGCATGCGTGGGGTCAGCTCGGTCACGCGCAGGACCTGCAGGGAACGTTGGCGAATTTCGTGGTTGACGCGGTGAATGCTGTCACTCATGGGTGGTCTCCGTAACGGGGGCGGCCGGCCCTGACGCGATGGCCTTGGCCGTATCGTTGAGCAGGTTGCGTACCCGCTGGATTTCTTCCGGGGTCCAGTGGCCGCTGTGCATGTGCAGGGCGTGGCGCAGGTTGCCGACCGCTTCATGGATCTCGGGCGGACGGTCGTGACCACGCAGGGCTCGCTTGCTGACTTCGATGCGCATGCGCACGCCGTCGAGGGCCACCGCCTGTTCGGCGAGGGCGTGGCGGCCGGCTTCGGTGATGGCGTACAGGCGTTTGCTGCCTTGCACCTGGCCGCTGATCAGCTCGGCTTCCTCGAGGAAGTTGAGGGTCGGGTATATCACCCCCGGGCTTGGCGTGTAGCTGCCTTCGAACAGGTTCTCGATCTTGCGGATCAGGTCGTAGCCGTGGCCCGGTTGCTCGGCCAGCAGCGAGAGCATCAGCAATTTCAGGTCGCCCGGGGCGAATACCCGTGGGCCGCGCTCACCACGGCCGGGCCTGCGTTCAAAGGGGTCATGGGCGTGATGATCGCGCATGATTGGGGGGGCTCCATCGTTTAGATATATCGCAAGATATTACGCAAGATATATCTGAAGACAACCCCTTAAATGCAGATGATTATCATCTAAGTGCTCGATGGGTTCCCTGGCTGCATCGCCACCTGAGGCGGTTTGCAAGCGTTGGGGTTACCGGGTTGCAGATACGGCATGAGGATCGGCGCCATACCCTTGAGCACTTGCACCGGCAGCGCCGAAGTGAATTTGAACGCTTCTGCGGAGCGCCCTGGTACGAATGCCGTGAGCGTGCCGAAGTGGTTGTCGCCGAGGAAGAACACGAAGGTCGCGGTGCGGTTCAGCGAGCGCGAACCGATCAGCCGGCCGCCCGCGCCGAAACTCTCGATGCGGTTGTCGCCGGTACCGGTCTTGCCCCCCATGACCATTGGCGTACCGTCCTGCAGCTTGAAGCTGCCGGAGATGCGTCGCGCCGTACCGGCATCGACCACCTGCGACATGGCCCCTTTGAGGGCCCGGGCCACTTCCACCGGAAGAATCCGCTGGCCGCGGTCGGGGTCGCTGACCAGCTTGGTTTCATAAGGCGTGTCGGCGGCGAAGTGCAAGGTGTCGATACGCAGGGTCGGCAGGCGTACCCCGTCGTTCTGGATGATCCCCACCAGTTCGGACAGCGCTGCCGGGCGGTCACCCGAGCTGCCAATGGCGGTGGCCAGCGACGGCACCAGGTGATCGAACGGGTAGCCCACACGTTTCCAGCGCTGGTGGATGTCGGTGAAGGCCTCGATCTCGACCATGGTACGGATGCGGCTGTCACGGGCGCCCTGGTGTCGGCTCTTGAACAACCAGCCATAGACTTCCTGGCGCTCGAAGCGACTGGCATTGACCATCTCGGTCAGCGAAGCGCTCGGGTTCTTCAGCAGATAGCCGAGCAACCACAGGTCCAGCGGGTGCACCTTGGCGATGTAGCCCTGGTCAGGCAGGTCGTACTTGCCAGGGCCGTAGGCTTCGTACATTTCTGCCAGGCGGCCGTCGGTAAGTTTGCCCAAGGCGATCTTGTCGTCCTTGCTGTGCGCGCGGACAAAGGCGTTGAAGGTTTCCTGGCCCGCTTCCGGGAACAGGTAGCGGTGCACCGCCGCCAGGCGTTGCGGGGTGACGCGCATGCTGTCGAGGAAGGTATCCAGGCGCTGCTGCGAGGTCTTGCGCTGGTATTTCTTCCAGAAACGCATCAGGTAGTTGGTGCCTTCCTTGTCGGCAAAGCGCGCCAGGTACTCCTGGCGGCGCGGGTCCGAATCGTCCTTGAGCAGCGGTACCCGGTTGAAGGGCTGCTGGTAGGTCACGTAGCGCACCAGGTCACGCATCAGGCGGATGAACGGCAGGTTGATCGACTCGCGCAGGGCAATCTTCAAGGTCGGGTTGCGGCTGTTGTCTTCCTTGCGGAAGTTGTTGAACACGTGCATGCCGCCGCCGGTGAAGAAGGCTTCGCCGGTATTGGCCGAGTACTTGCGCTCCAGCGCAGCGTCGAGCATGGCGTCCAGGCTCTGGTTCTTGCTGTTCTGCTGCAGCCATTCCAACGACCACTGGGTGATACGGTCGAGCTCGGCGACTTCGACCTGCTTCAGCTCGGCCGCAGGCTTGCCGGCGTACTTGTCGTGCAGTTCGGCAATGATTTCCAGATAGGTGGTGAGCACGCGCAGCTTGGCGGTCGAGCCCAGCTCCAGCTTGCTGCCTTCGTTGATGTCGAAGGGCTGGTCGGTGCTGTCGGTCTGCACCCGCACCCGCGAGCCGTCGGCGGTGCGCTCGAACAGGGTGAAGCTGTAGCGCACCTGGTCGGTGGTCTTCAAGGTCAGCAGGCGCTCGCCGATCAGGCCG
>Ga0160431_100382_pt1 | contig 21973 bp, 20 predicted proteins | sample HID1971K_E0MG_FD_108212 | JGI IMG/M metagenome (GOLD analysis project Ga0160431, IMG submission 108212) | Enriched millipede-associated microbial communities from UW Madison campus, WI, USA - HID1971K_E0 MG | ecosystem: Host-associated > Arthropoda: Insects > Digestive system > Unclassified ...
CGGCCAGACCATTGCCATCAACCCGGCCGAGCACCTGGTGGTGGTGCAGTGGTCGACCTGGAAGAACGCCGAAACGCCGAGTTCGTTGTATGACGAACAGGCGGTGTTCGTGAATGCCGTGGCCGAGGCGTTGGACCGCGGCCAAGGGAAGTAAGCTGCCCTCGCGTGGGCGTACATGCGCCACCGATGTTGTGGGAGCCGGCCTTCCACTGGCCGGCGTTCCCGCGAGCCGGCAAAGCGCTCAACGCAGATCTCACCAACCGCCCCACTGTCACATTTCAGACACGCCACTGTCGTAATCTGCCGGGCAACTTTATGCCAAAGGTTATCCGGCATGCTGCGCCTGCTGCTTCTGCTCCTTCCCCTGCTGCCCCAGATTGCGGTTGCCGAGCCTGCGCACCTGCGCGTGCAGGGCTCCAACACCATCGGTGCCGCCCTGCTGCCAGCGCTGGTCCAGGGGCAATTGCGCGCCCAGCAGGCGACGGACATCGAGCAGCGCCCTGGCGCGCAACCCAACGAGACCGTGATGCATGCCCGCGATGCCCACGGCCAGCCGCTGCGCATCGACATCGCCGCGCACGGTTCGAGCACCGGCTTCGCCGCGCTGGGCCGTGGCGACGCGGACCTGGCGGCGTCTTCACGGCCCATCAGCGACACCGAGGTGCGCCAGCTCAAGGCACTCGGAAACCTGCGTGCGCCCCGTGCCGAGCAAGTCATCGGCCTGGATGGCGTGGCAGTGATCGTTCATCCCAACAACCCCTTGCCACAACTGAGCACACAGCAACTGGCGCAAATCTATGCCGGCCAGATCCAGCGCTGGGAACAACTGGGCGTGGCAGGTGGGGCCATCCATCTGTACGCGCGGGACGACCGCTCCGGCACGTTCGAGACGTTCAAGGCGCTGGTGTTGGAGCCCAATCATGCCGAGCTGGCCACCCAGGTGCGGCGTTTCGAGGCAAGCGACGAACTGGCCGCCCGGGTGGCTGCCGACCGCCAGGCCATCGGCTTCAGCAGCCTGGCGGCGGTGCACGGTGCCAAGGTGCTGGCGATTGCCGAAGGCGATGCGCCGGCCATGCTGCCGGAACGCCCGCTGGTGGCCAGTGAGGACTACCCCCTGTCACGGCGCCTGTACCTTTACTTGCCGGCCAATGCCAAACCCCAGGCCAAGGCCCTGGCTGACTTCGCCCAAAGCCCGGCAGGCCAGGCCATCGTCGCCCAGCAAGGGTTCGTGTCCCAGCAGGTCGATGCGCAGCCGGTGCCCGCACAGGCCGACATGCCACCGCGCTATCGCAAACTGGCCCAGCAGGCCCAGCGCCTGAACGTCAACTTCCGCTTCCAGGAAGGCAGTGCCAGCCTGGACAACAAGGCACTGCGCGATGTGCAGCGGGTGGCCGAGTACTTGCGCCAGGCCGGCAAACTGCAAGGCAAGGCGGTGTTGGTCGGTTTTGGCGACCCCAAGGCGACACCGGGCCGCGCCGCCCTGCTCTCGCGCCTGCGGGCCCAGGCGGTGCGCCGCGAGCTGGCGCGCGATGGGGTCGAGGTGCTGGAAGTCGCCGGCATGGGCGACGAGTTGCCGGTCGCGGACAACGACCTGGAGCAAGGGCGCTTGCGCAACCGGCGAGTGGAAGTGTGGGTCTACTGAACGGTGCCCGTCCCTGGGCAGTGAATCTCAGAAGTCGTAGCGGGTGGTCAGCATGTAGTTGCGCGGGTCGCCGTAGAAACCGCCGTTATAGAAGCCCAGGTTGCTGTAGTAACGCTTGTCGGTCAGGTTGTTGCCGTTGAGCGTCACCGACAACTTGTCGGTCACCTGGTACTTGGCCAAGGCATCCAGGGTCAGGTAGCTGGCCTGGGTGTGCCGGTAGTCATCGTTGCCGGTCGCCGGGTTGTAGAGGTCCTGCCACACCTTGCTCTGCCAGTTGGCCGAACCGCCCACGGTCAGCTTGTCCCAGGCACCCGGCAGGCGGTAGGTGGTGGACAGGCGCAACAGGTTTTCCGGCTCGATGGTGGCGATCTTCTCACCGTCGCCATCCTTGGTGGTGCGGTGGGTGAAACCACCCTGCACATGCCAGTCCGGGGTCAGCTCGCCGGCCACCTCCAGTTCAAAGCCACGGGTCTTGGCGCCTTGCACGGCGCGGTAGATCGAGGTGTTGGTGGCGGCGTCGAAGCCGGTCAGTTCGGGCAGGTTGTCCTGGCGCACTTCGAACAGGGCCACGCTGGCATTCAGGCGGCCATCGAAGAAGGCGCTCTTGAGGCCGACTTCGTAGGCGTCGCCCTCCTCCGGCTCGATCATCTTGCCGTTGACGTCTTCCTCGCTCTCGTGCGGCTTGAAGATGCTGGTGTAGCTGGCGTACACCGACCAGTTCGGGTTCAGGTCGTAGACCACGCCGGCGTAGGGCACCACCACACCGTTCTCTTCCAGGTCCTGGACCTTGCTGCGCTGGTCGGTGGCTGTGTCCAGGCGGGTGCTGTCGAGCTGCCAGTTGGACAGCCGGCTGCCGAGGATCAGCGACAGGGTGTCGGTCGGTTTGAAGCGTGTGGTCAGGTAGGCGGCGCTTTCCTGCAGGCGGGTATCGACCTTGCTCGTCGGCCGTCCCCAGTCCGGCTCGGGGAAGTTGCCGTCCCACGCGAAGATGTTCGGCGCACTGGCGAAGAAGAACGGCCAGTTGTCTTCGTGGGCGCGGATGTCGCGATGGGAAATGCCTGCGACCAGTTCATGCTCGCGCCCCAGCAGCTGGAACGGCCCGCTGGCGTACAGGTCGTAGGCGTTCTGGTCGGTCTTGTAGCGGTAGCGGCCCAGCCACACGCCCATGCCGCTGCCATCGACCGGGTTCGGGTTGCCGCTGGCGGCGGAGCCGAGGGTGATCGGCGAGTCGGTTTCGGTGCGGCTGACCGAGGCCTTGACCGACCAGTCGTTGGCCAGGCGTTGCTCCAGGGTGAGGAAGAGGTTGTCGCTGGTGTTGTCCCACTGGCTCCAGTCGGTGGCCGGGTTGAACGAACGCGGCATGCCGAAGCCGGTACCGGTGCTGTCCACCAGTGCCGTGGACGGCCCCCAGGATGAACCTTCCGGGCGGTTGGTCTGGCGGCTGAGGCCGACGCTGAGCAGGGTGTCTTCCGACAGGTCGGCTTCGACGATGCCGTACATCACCTGCTTCTTCTCGGACAGGTTGTCCATGAACGACTGGCCATCTTCGTAGGCCGTGACGAAACGGCCTCGCACGTTACCCTCGTTGGTCAGTGCCCCCCCGACGTCAAGCTCGCCGCGGTAGGTGTCCCAGCTGCCGGCGCCGACGGCGGCATAGCCCGAAAAATCACGGGTCGGACGCTTGCGCACCAGGTTGACGGTGGCCGACGGGCTGCCGAAACCGCTGAGCAGACCCGTGGCACCGCGCAACACCTCGACCCGGTCGTAGATGACCATGTCGGTCTGGTCGATGCCGTTGCCAAAGCGAAACGCCGCCGGGATGCCGTCGATCTGGAAGTTGTCGATCTCGAAGCCCCGGGCCTGGAAGCTGGCGCGGCTGCTGTCGAGCTTGGTGGCCGTGATGCCGGGGGTCTTGCCGAGCACATCGCTGATGCTGGTGAGGTTCTGATCCTGCATCTGCTGGCGGGTGATCACGGTCACCGATTGCGGCGTTTCCCGCGGCGACAGGGCCAGGCGCGTGGCCGTGCGGGTGACGCCGGTGGTGTAAGAGTGGGTGCCTTCGGTGGTCTCGCCCAGGGAGGTGTCGGTAATGGCGGTCGCCCCCAGCTCCAGGGTGCCCTTGCCAGTGGCCTCGTCGGACCAGGCCAGGCCGCCGGGTGCGGAAAGGCTCGCCGCGACGATGGCCAGTGCCAGCGGCTGGCGCCGCAGGCGAACGATGTTCAGATACAGGTGCTGTTGCACGCTTGTGGACCCCTATTCGATCGTTTGCTCAATACGTTGGGGCTAATCGGCACGTTGTTGTTGTGGCTGTTATCGCGCCAATGGCGCGCTGCTCTGCGGCATCGGGGCGCATCTTAATCGTTGTTAATATGAATTTACAATTGCAAATATTTCGCATTAAAGAGCGCTCGAGCAAAGAAATGTAACAGCTCGCCATTCGGCATCGCCTGCAAACAGGACTAGGCTCAAAGCCATGTGATACCGGGCCCCTCTGACGGCGACCGCGCCGCCATGTCGGATCACTGTTGCCATGCAACGTCGACATTCAAGGAGGGGCTCATGACAGCTCTGCAGGTATTCCTCACTACACCATTCCTCGGCACCAGCACCTGGTTGTGGCTGGTGTTCATGGCCATCGTCATCGGTTTGCTGGTGCTCGACCTGGGCGTGCTACACCGCCAGGACCGCGAAATCGAAATGCGCGAGAGCCTGTTGCTGTATACGGGCTATTTCAGCGTGGGCGTGCTGTTCGGTGCGTGGGTCTGGTACGAGCTGGGCGCGCAATCGGCACTGGAGTTCTACACCGGCTTCCTGGTCGAGCAGTCGCTGTCGATGGACAACGTGTTCGTCATGGCGATGATCTTCGGCTTCTTCGCCATCCCCCGACGCTACCAGCACCGAGTGCTGTTCTGGGGCATCCTCGGGGTGGTGTTCCTGCGCGCGATCATGATCGGCGTGGGCGCGACGCTGGTGCAGAACTTCGAATGGGTGCTCTACATCTTCGGTGCGTTCCTGCTGTTCACCGGGGTGAAGATGGCGCTGTCCAAGGAAGACAGCCACCCGGACCTGGCCAACAACCCGGTGCTCAAGTTCGTCAGGCGGCACATGCGCGTGACCGACCAGATCCACGGCTCGCATTTCTTCGTCCGCCTGACGCCCGCCGGCCAGGGCAAGGCATTGCGCTACGCCACACCGCTGTTCCTGGCGCTGGTGCTGATCGAGCTGGCCGACCTGGTGTTCGCCGTCGACAGCGTGCCGGCGATCTTTGCCATCACCCAGGATCCGTTCATCGTCTACACCTCGAACATCTTCGCCATCCTGGGCCTGCGTTCGCTGTACTTCGCCCTGTCGGCGCTGATGCACCGGTTCGTGTACCTCAAGTACGCACTGGCGCTGGTGCTGATCTTCATCGGCTGCAAGATCTTCTACCACGGCATGGTCGGCAAGGTGCCGGCGTTGCTGTCGCTGGGGGTGACGTTCGGGTTGTTGCTGGGTGGGGTGGTGGTGTCGTTGATCAAGACGCGCGGGGAGAATCCTGCACAGAATGCCCAGCAGGCAAATTCACAGTCGAACCTTCCCACAAAACAAAGGGGAATCGACTGATAGCGGCACTGCTTCCCTCTTGGTCAGCATGCGTGCTCCCTGCACAAGGAGTGCCTCATGCAAAAACTGCCGATCCCTGATTTCTCCCAACTTCGCGTCAGCCGCAAACTCATCGCCGCCATCGGCATCCCGGTTGTTGCCGTGGGTGCCCTGGCGGTGTTGTTCAACGGCGTCTACTTCTACAACGAAGCCGGTCAGATGACCCACGTGCGCACCTTGTTCGGCGAAGAGAAAATCGTCGAAGACGTCGGCTACGCCACCAAATGGTTCGGCCGCAGCACGACCTGGCGCCGGACCATCGGCGTGCAATCATCCTTGCAAGCCGACAGCGCGGACGATGCCCGCAGCGGTCATCCCTCGGTAACCCTCGACAACCTGCCCATCGTGTTCCTGGGCAACGTCGATGCCAAGGCCGAATTCAGCACTCAGTTCCGCCTGCCCTCCGGTGATGCCTTTCGCAAGATCGCCCAGGAATACCGCACCCCGGACAATTTCCTGCAACGCGCCTTGCTGCCTGCAGTCAAGGAAACCCTGCAAGCGACCGCCTCGCTGATGAGCGCCGACGACTACTACGCGGGCAACCGCAGTCATTTCGGCGCCGAGTTCGAGAACCAGCTGCGCAACGGCCTGTACCTGACCAGCCGCAAGGAAATCCGCGTGCAGCGCGACAACTACCCTGCGCAGACGGCGATCCTTCAGTCCGGCACCGATCAAGGCAGTTTCGGTGACAACTCCGCGACCCGCTTCATCATCGAGAAGAAGCGCGACAAAGACGGCCAGGAGCTGCGCAAACAGCAGCAGTTTCGCCTGTTCGGCGTCGAAGTCGTGGATGCCAGGGTCACCCATATCGACCCCAATCCGCAGTACCAGCAACGCATGGTCAGGGTGCAGCAGGCGCTGGCCGAGCTTGCCGTGGCACGGCAGAACCGGCTCAAGGAGGAAGAGGAAAAGGAACTGGTGTCCGCCCGAGGTGCCAAGGATGTCGAGGCCAAGCGCCAGGAAAGTTTGCGCCAGCAGATCGAACGCACGACCCAGGCCGAAACCGAGAAGCAGCTAACACTGATCAACGCCGAACGCGAAAAGCGCCGCGCCGAGATCGACAAGCAGACCGCCGAACTGCTGCGCGACCAGGCCCGGGTCAACGCCGAAGCCACCAAGATCACGGCCGATGCGGAAGCTTATGCCAGGGAGGCAGCGATCAAGGCGGATGGGGCGCTGCAGAGCAAGCTCGATGCGTTGGTCCAGATCAATCGGGCCTGGGCAACAGCGGCAGCGCAGGCACCGGTGCCCAGTGTGATGATGGGGGGTGGTGCTGAGACGGGGGTTGGCAGGCAGGATGAGATGAGCAAGCTCATGAGCGTGTTGGCGGCCAAGGCGGCCAAGGACTTGATGATTGACCTGAAGACACCGTAAACGCTGCGCCCTCTGTGAAAGCCGATTTTCCAGCAGACACAGAGGGTGGTTGAATCGCACTCGGCGAGACAGGCATTGTACTCAGCAGAAACTACTGCCCGCTACGCATCATCTGCGCCGGCACATACTTGCCAATCTCATACTTGCCGATCGCCGCCCGATGCACTTCATCCGGCCCGTCGGCCAAACGCAAGGTCCGTTGCATGGCGTACATGTAAGCCAACGGGAAGTCCCCGCTCACCCCTGCCCCGCCATGCATCTGGATCGCCCGGTCGATCACTCTCAAGGCCACGTTCGGGGCCACCACCTTGATCTGTGCGATCTCGCTGCGTGCCACCTTGTTGCCGACGGTGTCCATCATGTACGCCGCTTTCAGGGTCAGCAGGCGGGCCATGTCGATCTCCGTGCGCGAGTCGGCGATCTTGTCGACGTTGCCACCCAGCCGGGCCAGCGGGCGGCCGAAGGCGGTGCGCTCGACCGAGCGCTTGCACATCAGCTCAAGGGCCCGTTCGGCCATGCCGATCGAACGCATGCAGTGGTGGATGCGGCCTGGTCCCAGGCGGCCCTGGGCGATCTCGAAGCCGCGGCCTTCGCCGAGGATCACGTTCTCGTAGGGTACCCGTACATTCTCGAACAGCACTTCGGCGTGGCCGTGGGGTGCATCGTCGTAACCGAACACCGGCAGCGGCCGGACGATCTTCACACCCGGTGCATCGGTGGGCACCAGCACCATCGAGTGCTGCTGGTGACGCGGGCCTTCGGGATCGGACAGACCCATGAAGATCATCACTTTGCAGCGCGGGTCGCAGGCACCGGATGTCCACCACTTGCGGCCATTGATGACCCACTCGTCACCGTCGCGCACGGCGGTGGCGGCCATGTTGGTGGCGTCCGAAGAAGCGACATCCGGCTCGGTCATGGCGAAGGCCGAGCGGATCTCGCCGCGCAGCAGCGGCTCCAGCCACTGGCGCTTCTGCGCCTCGCTGCCATAGCGCACCAGCACCTCCATGTTGCCGGTGTCCGGCGCCGAGCAGTTGAACGGCTCCGGCCCCAGCAGCGAGCGGCCCATGATTTCGGCCAGTGGTGCGTATTCCAGGTTGCTCAGGCCGGCGCCGTATTCCGACTCGGGCAAGAACAGGTTCCACAGGCCCTCGGCGCGGGCCTTGGCCTTGAGTTCCTCCATGATCGCGGTGGGCTGCCAGCGGTCCCCTTCGGCGACCTGGCGCTCGAACACCGCCTCTGCGGGATAGACATAGGTGTCCATGAACGCGGTCACACGCTCGCGCAGTGCCTGGACCTTGGGCGAATAGGCGAAATCCATCGGGGCTACCTTCACGGTTCGAAGTACATGGGCAGAGCCTAGAGCAGACGCGCTCAATCCACCTAGTCTATTTTCCGCGTGTATAAACATTCATAACCGATATATGATCGGCGAATAATTCCAACAAAGAGCGGCGCCATGAACCTCAGCAAGGTCGACCTCAACCTGTTCATCGTCTTTGACGCGATCTACACCGAAGCCAACCTGACCCGCGCCGGGCAAATCGTTGGCATCACCCAGCCTGCGGTCTCCAACGCACTGTCGCGACTGCGCGAAACCTTCAACGACCCGCTGTTCGTGCGCACGGCGCAAGGCATGGTGCCCACGCCCATGGCGCAGAACATCATCGGCCCGGTGCGCAATGCCCTGGCGCTGCTGCGCACCTCGGTTCAGGAAAGCCGCATCTTCAATCCGCAGCAGGCCAACAAGACCTTCCGCATCAGCATGACCGACCTCACCGAGGCGGTGATCCTCCCGCCGCTGTTCCAGCGCCTGCGCCGCCTGGCCCCGGCGGTGCTGATCGAAAGCTTCCTGTGCAAGCGTCGGGAAACCACCAAGGAACTGGCCGCCGGTCGCCTGGACTTCGCCGTGGATGCGCCACTGAACACCGACCCGCAGGTGCGTCACGTCAAGCTGATGCAGGACCGCTACGTCTGCGCCGTGCGCCAAGGCCACCCGCTGGCCGACGCCAGGCTCACCCTCGACAACTACCTGGGCATGACCCACATCCATATCTCCAGCCGCCGCAACGGCCTGGGCTATGTCGATCTGGCCCTGGGCAAGATGGGCGTGCAGCGCAAGGTCGCCTTGCGTTCGCAGCATTACCTGATGGCCTCCCAGGTGCTGCAACAGACCGACATGGCGATGACCGTGCCGGAACGCTTCGCCCGCCGTCATCAATTGCGCTATCAACCGCTGCCGGTGGACGTGCCGCCGTTGGAAACCCACCTCTACTGGCACGAAAGCACCGACCAGGACCCTGCCAACCGCTGGATGCGCGAGCAGATCATCGAATTGTGCGAGCGAGTGGTGGCAGAGGAAGAGCGGGCATTGACACCGGCATGACGAAAGAAATGAAAAATATTTCTACAAGTTAGTATTCTGGTAGTAATTTTTTCTCCAAACAGCGGCATTCAGCCGAACGAAAGGCAAAATCATCTCCCCCCTGGCGGGTACGCTTGCTGCAACGATCGCCGACTCCACGGCGACAGCCACGGACCCGCCCCGATGCCAAGCGCCCCGCTCTATTTCGACTACGCCGCCACCACTCCGGTCGACGACCGGGTCATCGAGACCATGCTCACCTGCCTGGGCCGCCAAGTGAACTTCGGCAACCCTGCCTCCAGTGGCCACGTCTACGGCCAGTCGGCCCGCGATTCGGTCGAGCAGGCGCGCCGCCAGGTGGCCGAGCGTGTCGGCGCCCATGCCGATGAGCTGGTATGGACATCGGGCGCTACCGAATCCAACAACCTCGCGCTCAAGGGCATCGCCCAGGGCATTGGCCAGCCGGGCCACCTGATCACCAGCCAGCTGGAACACAAGGCCGTGCTCGATACCGTCAACGAACTGGAACGCCAAGGCTGGGCAGTTACCCGCCTGGCACCGGACGCTGCCGGCCTGATCCAGCCCTATGCGGTACAGGCGGCATTGCGTGCCGATACCCGCCTGGTGTCGCTGATGGCGGTCAACAACGAACTGGGTACCGTCACCGATTTCGCCACCATCGGTGACCGAGTGCGCGCCCACGGAGCCCTGATGCACGTGGACGCGGCCCAGGCCGTGGGCAAGCTGGCCATCGACCTGCAGAGCACGGCCGTCGACCTGATGTCGTTCTCGGCGCACAAGGTGTATGGCCCCAAGGGCATCGGGGCGCTGTACGTCGGGCCACGTGCGTGTGAGCTGATGTGCGCGCAGATGCACGGTGGCGGCCATGAGCGCGGCCTGCGCTCCGGTACCCTGCCCACCCACCAGATCGTCGGCATGGGCAGCGCTTTCGCCCTCGCCGGCCAGCCGGGTGATAGCGAGCACCAGCGGCTGGAGCAGTTGGCCAGACGGCTGCGTGAAGGTCTGCTGGCATTGCCTGGGGTCAGCCTCAATGGCTGTCCGCGGCAGCGCATTCCCCATACCCTCAACCTGTGCATCGAGGCGCCGGGGTTCAACAGCATGGCGTTGGCCAGCGAGTTGGCGTTGTCGACGACTTCGGCGTGCAATTCGGCGAGCAACGCAGCCTCTCACGTGCTGTTGGCGATGGGGTTGGAGGAGCAGCGGGCGCGCAAGAGCGTGCGCATCAGTATCGGCCGGTTTACCAGCGAGGCGGAGGTAGACAAGGCGATCGAGGTGTTCGGGCGGGTGGTTGCGGCGGGTTCTGTTGCGTTGTGGTGAAACGGGGTCGAGGAGATAGGTTGGCATGACCGGCCCTATCGCCGGCAAGCCGGCTCCCACAGGTGTGGCACTGCTCTCGAGGGCAGTGCAACCTGTGGGAGCCGGCTTGCCGGCGATAGGGTCAGCAGCGTCAACAACTGACCTACAGGAAGGTGAACACCTTCGCAGCCGGCAGACGCGACTTGTTCAGCCCGGCATTGAAATCTGCCTCGCTGCGATACCCCAGGCTCAACACCACCACGCTGGTATAACCCTGCTCACGCAGCCCCAGCTCGGCATCCATGAGCTTGCTGTCGAACCCTTCGATCGGAGTGGCATCCAGGCCGTGGGCGGCGGCGCCAAGCAGCGCGGTGCCAAGGGCCAGGTAGGTCTGCTTCTCCATCCAGTGCTGCAAGTCCTTCTGATCGAAACGGTGCAGGTTCACATAGTGACGGCGGCTCTGGTTCTGCCCGGCGCGGGCCTGCTCGTCACGGAAACGTCCATCGGCCGCTTCCTGCTCCAGCACGGCATCGAGGTGTTCCTCGCTCATCTCGGTGCGGGTGCAGAACACGATGACGTGGGACGCATCGAGGATCTTCGGCGTGTTGTAGCCATACCCTTCGGCTGTGCTCTTGGCCAGGCGCGCCTTGCCTTCCGGGCTGTCGGCAACGATGAAGTGCCAAGGCTGCGAATTGACCGAGGACGGGCTGTGGCGCAGCTGCTCGAGCAACGCATCGATGGTGGCCTGGGGGATCTTGCGGGCGGCATCGTAGGCCTTGGTGGTGTAGCGGCGCTTGGCCAGGGAAACGGTATCCATGCAGGTAACTCCAATGAACGGAACGATACGGATTTGTGCCGCATAGTATCTTTCCTGCAAATAAGAAAAACCGGCAGAATGCAGGAACACTTTCACCCCTGGAATGAAAATGTTGCGCATCACCGACCTCGAACTGTTCGTGCGCAGCAGCGCGCTGGGCAGCTTCACCGCCGCGGCCCACGAGGCTGACCTGCTGCCCGGGCAAGTCGCCGCCGCGATCAAACGCCTGGAACGCGACCTGGATGTGCGTCTGTTCGCCCGCACCACCCGCAGCCTGCGCCTGACCGCCGAGGGCGAGCTGTACCTGCCGACTGCGCTGAACGTACTGGAAAGCCTGCGCCAGGGCCGCGACAACCTGCACGGTGCGCACAGCACCCTGCGCGGCGCGCTGCAGGTGTCGGCGCCATCGGACCTGGGGCGCAACATCCTGCTGCCGTGGTTGAGCGATTTTCGCCGAGAGCACCCTGACCTGACATTACGTTTCTTTCTCTCCGACCAGGTGGCCGACCTGTTCCGCGACCCGGTGGATGTCGCCATACGCTACGGCCTCAACGAAGAAGCCAACTACATCGCCCTGCCCTTGGCCCCCTGGAATCGCCGGGTGCTGGTGGCATCACCCGGCTACCTGGCGCGCCATGGCCGTCCGCAACACGTGGATGACCTGCAGCAGCATGCCTGCCTGCTGTACCTGCAGTTGGGGCGAATCTATGACAAATGGCGGCTGGGCAACCGCACGGTACAGGTCAGCGGCCCGCTGTTCAGCGACGATGCCGATGTGGTCCGGCGCTGGGCCCTGCTGGGCGAAGGCATCGCCTACAAGTCGTGGCTGGATGTCAGCGCCAACGTGGCAGCCGGGGAACTGGAGGTGGTGCTGGCCGATCAACCTGGCGAACTCACGCCGGTGACCTTGGTCTGCCCGCATCGCAAGCAGCTGTCGCCTGCAGTCTCGCAACTGCACCTGTGGCTGCGCGAACGCTTTGCCGCCCTGCAGCCTGCACAAATGTTCTAAACCGACCGCGCCCTCTGCGGTAATGTGAACTGCCCTGTACAACTGCAGCCCCGCCGTCATGAGCAACTGGATCGACCTCAAGCAGGACGCCGTCACCGGCATCGAGTCGGTGCGTGCGCATTTCGTCGGCCATGCCTACGACCCGCACTGGCACGACAGCTTCCTGGTCGGCTTCACCGAACAGGGCGTTCAGCAGTTCGATTGCCGCCGGGTCCGCCACCGCAGCACACCGGGGCATGTGTTCCTGCTTGAACCGGGCGACATCCACGACGGCCACGCACCCACCGAAGAAGGCTTCACCTACTCCACCCTGTACCTTCAGCCGCAATGGCTGGAAGCGGAACTGCGCGCGCTGTTCGAGCAGGCGCCGAGCGACAGCCTGCCCAGCATCGCCGACCCGCTGCGCCATGACCTGCAGCTGGCCGGCGCCACCGCCCGCGCCTTCCAGGCCGTGCACGGCGAGGACCTGCGCATCGTCCGGCAAACCGCCACCGATGACTTGCTCAGTTGCCTGACCCGCCACCTGCACTGGCGCAAGCGCCTCAACCCCGACCCGCGCCTGCCGCTGACCGCGCAGCGGGCCCGGGACTACCTGCATGCCCATCTGGACCAGGACATCAGTCTGGATGAACTGGCTCAGGCCTGCCGCGTCGACCGCTTCCGCCTCACCCGGGCGTTCAAGGCGGCCTTCGGCCTGGCCCCGCACGCTTACCTGATCCAGCTGCGCCTGGCCCGTGCCCGGCGCCTGCTCGCCCAAGGCCAGACGCCTAGCGAAGTGGCGATGGCCCTGGGCTTTGCCGACCAGAGCCACCTGGGGCGCTGGTTCCGCCGAGCCTATCAGCTGACCCCGGCGGACTACCGACGCCGCTGCTCAAACCTTCCAGACTGACGCGCGGCGATGTTCGAGCATGGGGCTCTGATCATTCGGAGCCGTTCACCATGTCGCATTCGCTGTTGCCGTTCATCCTTTTCGCCCTGGTCGCCAGCATCAGCCCCGGGCCGACCAACCTCTTGATCCTCGCCCATGGCGCTCGTCAAGGCCTGCGCGCGAGCGTGGCACCGATCCTGGCGGGCTGTGGCGCAGCGGCAGCGGTGGTGCTGCTGGTCGGGCTCGGCCTTGGCGAGTTGTTGCTGCGCCATCCGCTGGCCCAGCAGTTGATGAGCTGGGCCGGCGTGCTGTGGTTGAGCTGGCTGGCGTGGCGCATCCTGCGTAGCGCCGGGCAGCCGCTGGATGTCGACGCAGGCAAGCCGTTCGATGCCTTCAGCGCGGCGTCGCTGCAAGTGGTGAACCCGAAAGTGTGGATGATGGCCGTGGCGGTGATCGGCGTGTTCGCCGCGCCCTCGCTGCCGGTGTGGCAATTGGCGCTGGTGTTCCTGCTGATCGCACTGCCGTGCATGACGGCCTGGGCGTTGCTTGGGGTGGGCAGTGCGCGCTGGTTGCAGGCGCCGGGGCGGTTGCTGTGGTTCAACCGGGGGTTGGCGGGGCTGTTGCTGGTGTCGGCCTGGGCAGCGTTGCTGGGCTGAGGTCGGTAGTGGGTATACCGGCCCTATCGCCGCGGTTCGTCGCCACGACAAGCCGGCTCCCACAGGTGTTCACCGCTACCTCTGTGAGAGCCGGCTTGCCGGCGATAGGGCCCCTAAGGTCGATCAACGACCCAGCGCCTCACGAAAGCGCCGGGTACTGGCCACTGCCAGCAGCAACCCGGCCACCGCCACGCTGCCGCCGACCAGACCGATATTGGCCACATCCATCTGGCTGCTGACGATACTCCCCAGCAACGCCCCTCCCCCGATCCCGATGTTGTAGATCCCGGAAAACAGCGCCATGGCCACATCCGTGGCATCGGATGCCAGCTTCAGGGTCTTGGACTGCAGCGACAGGCTGAAGCTCAGGATCGCGATCCCCCAGAACATGCTCAATGCGGCAAACGCGTAGAAGTTGCCGGACAACGGCAGCAGCAACAGCAGGCAGGCAGCCAACAAACCGATCGAGCCCACCAGGAAACCATGGGGGAAGCGCTCGCTGTAGCGGCTGAACAACAGCGAGCCGAACACCCCGGCGCCACCGAACAGCAGCAGCACCAGCGTGGTGCGCTCGCCGCCGATCTGCGCCACGTGCAGGGCGAACGGCTCGATGTAGCTGTAGGCGGTGAACTGCGCAGTAATCACCAAAGTCACCAACGCATAAGTGATCACCAGCGCCGGACGCTTGAACAGGATCGGCAGGCTGCGCAGCGAACCGGAGTTCTGGCTCGGCAGCAGCGGCAGCGACTTCATCAGGCACAGCATGGTGGCCAGCGCCACGCCGGCGATGCTGAGGAACGTCACCCGCCACCCCAGCGCCTCACCCACCACCCGGCCCAGCGGGATACCCAGCACCATCGCCAGGGTCGTGCCGGTCGCCAGCAAACCCAGTGCCTTCGCTTGCTGGCCCGGCGGGGCCACGCGTACCGCCAGCGAGGCGGTGATGGCCCAGAACACCGCGTGCGCCAGGGCGATGCCGATGCGGCTGAGCAGCAGCATGGCGAAACTCTGCGCCAGCCACGACAACAGGTGGCTGAGGATGAACACCAGGAACACGAACAACAGCAGGCGCCGCCGCTCGACGTTGCGCGTGAGCAGCATCATCGGCAACGAGGCCAGTGCCACCACCCAGGCGTAGATGGTCAGCATCAGGCCCACCTGGGCGGTGCTCATGTCGAAACTGCGGCCGATGTCGCTGAGCAGCGCCACCGGCACGAACTCGGTGGTGTTGAAGATGAAGGCGGCCAGCGCCAGCGCGATCACGCTCAGCCAGCTGCCGCTTCCTGCGGTCGGCGGCAGGTCGGTGGGGATGGGTCCGTTCATGGATTGAGTTCCGTTCTCCGCAGGCATGGCAAAGGACGCGCATCAGGAGGCCAAGTATCGGCCGCGCTGAGCACGGTTTGGTTATTGGAAGGGATGCCGGCATGGTACGCGTCAATACCTGGCCTCACAACCACAGGCTGATTGCGGGTACCCTGCGCGCTTTGTGTGAACAGCAAGCGGAACAAGGACCGTTTCCTGCCACTGCTGCTGGAGGTGTTCTGGCCCTATCGCCGGCAAGCCGGCGATAGGGCCAGAACAGTCAGCAAATCACCCCTGCAACGTCGCCATGTCGATCACGAACCGGTACTTCACATCCCCGGCAATCATCCGCTCATAGGCCTGGTTGATATTGCGGATATCCAGCAGCTCGATATCGCAACGGATGTCGTGCGCGGCACAGAAGTCCAGCACCTCTTGGGTCTGGGCGATACCGCCGATCAACGACCCTGCCAACACCCGGCGCTTGAGCACCAGGTTGGCTGCATGCAGCGTCGGCTCGATCGGTTCGATCAGGCCCACGAGAATATGCACACCATCGAACTTCAGCGTCTGAAGGTAAGGGTTGAGGTCGTGCTGCACCGGGATGGTGTCGAGCAGGAAGTCGAAACGGCCTGCGGCAGCACGCATCTGCTCCTCATCGGTGGACACGATCACATGGTCGGCACCCTGACGACGGGCTTCGCCGGCCTTGGCCTGGGAGCGCGTGAACAGGGTCACTTCGGCGCCCAGCGCCTTGGCCAGCTTGATACCCATGTGGCCCAGGCCGCCCATGCCGAGGATGCCGACCTTGTGGCCAGGGCCGACGCCATGGTGCTTGAGCGGCGAATAGGTGGTGATGCCGGCGCAGAGGATCGGCGCCGCGCTGGGCAGGTCCATGCCAGCGGGGATGCGCACCACGAAGTGTTCGCTGACCACGATGCTGCTGGAATAGCCGCCCATGGTGTTGCTGCCGTCGACCCGGTCCGGGGTGGCGTAGGTCATGGTCGGGCCTTCCAGGCAATACTGCTCCAGGTCCTTGGCGCAGGCCTCGCAGTGGCGGCAGGCGTCGACCATGCAACCGACGCCTACCAGGTCACCGACCTTGTGCGAAGTGACCTGTGCACCCACCGCGCTGACGCGACCGATGATCTCGTGGCCGGGCATCAACGGGTAGACGGCGATGCCCCATTCGTTGCGGGCCTGATGGATGTCGGAATGGCATACGCCGCAATACATGATGTCGATGGCGACATCATCGGGACGCGGGCTGCGGCGCTCGAAGGTCATGGGAGCCAGGGGGCTGGTCGGGGTTTGTGCGGCGTAGCCGATGGCGGTGTACATGCAGGACCTCTTGAGCAAGTGAAACGATTCAGGCGACGCATTTTGCGCCCCAGGATCCGCCGCGCCCACGGCAGATTCTCCGGCATGCATGCCTGATTCTCCGAACCTTCCCCTTGCATCTGGCGCCCGGGCTTCAATCTGCGATGATGCGAGTGTCTGATTCTCTGCCATGGTTCATCATGCAACTGACCCGCCACGTCGATGCCAACGCTTCGTTGTGCACACTGATCCGCAGCCTGGCCACGCGCCCGGGCTTCGTGCCCACCCACCTGCCCCAGGTCCAGGTGCTGAGCTGGGACCACTATGTGGCCAGCAGCCCGCAGCTCTACGAGCCGAGCCTGATGATCCTGGCCCAGGGCAGCAAACTGGCGCGCCTGGGTCCCCGTACCCTGGAATATGGCGCCGGCCATTACCTGGTGCAGGCGCTGTCGGTGCCGTTCATGTGCGAAACCTTCGCTACCGCCGAGGCACCGTTGCTGGGCGTGGCAGTGGATATCGACCGGGGCGTGTTGAGCGAGCTGGTGCAGAGCATGGACCTGGCGCCGGACCCTGCAGTGCAGGCGCAGACGCCACAATCGATGACCTCGGCGGCGCTGGATGCGCCGATGCGCGAGTGTGTCGAGCGGCTGCTGCGCTGCCTGCAGGACCCGCTGGATGCCAAGGTGCTGGGCCCGGCGCGGGTGCGCGAGGTGCTGTATACCGCGCTGCGCGGCCCGCAGGCCGGGGTGCTGCGAGCGCTGGTCGAGCAGCAAGGGCACTTCGCCCGCATCGCCGCCGCCCTCACCCACCTGCGCGAACACTACAGCCAGCCGCTGAGCGTCGAGGTGCTGGCGGCACGTGCCAACATGAGCGTGTCGACGTTTCATGAGCACTTCAAACGCTGCACCGACCTGGCGCCGATGCAGTACCTCAAGCGCCTGCGGCTGCTCAAGGCGCAGCAGATGCTGATCGGCGAAGGACTGGGTGTGGCGCAGGCGGCGCACCGGGTGGGTTACCAGAGCACCTCGCAGTTCAGCCGCGAGTACAAGCGCGAGTTCGCGCGCAGCCCCGGGGATGAGATGGCGTATCAGAGCTTGGCGGTTTGAGGGTGGACGCGCGAAGCGCTCGGCGCGGTTTTTGGGTTGTCCGGGAGATCGAGCGCCGCCCGCGCGGCGCATCGCGAGCTGCGCTCGCTCCTACGTTTGTTTTTGGCCAATCATGCCTGTTGGATTTGAGCGCGAACGCCTTGGCGCTTGGCGCGATATGGCGTCGTACAAACAAGGCGGTCCCGCGCGCCTGTGACTGACGTTACTGGCCCGAAACAAACGTAGGAGCGAGCGCAGCTCGCGATGCGCCGCGCGGGCGGCGCTCGATCTCACATCCCCAGAAACAACCAAGTCAAACACCATCACTCCACCAATGACCACTCGGCCAGCGGCCAATAGCGCCCTTTGCGCGACTCGTACAAGGTGAAATGCCGGGCGCTGATGAAGAACTCCGGCGCCACCGTGGCCTCGGGCGCCTGGCCGTGATAATCCCGGGACAGGGTCAGGTGCGGCCGATACTCACGTGTTTGTTCGGCGACTCCCAGGGGCAGCAAGGCCTGCTGCAAGCCATACACCAGCTGACGCAACGCAAGCGGCGTCTCATCCGGCTGCAACACCAGCACATTGGCCCGCGGCCACACCTTCAGCTGGTCGAGCAGCAACCGCAGCGCCGCCCCCGGGCGCGCGAGGGTGTCCACGGCGGCACAGATCGCCGGCACCTGGCCGGCGTCCACATCGCCGAGAAACAGCAGCGTCAGGTGGAAATTTTCACTCGGCACCGGCTTGCCACTGCGCAGGCTCAGACCGCGACGCCATTGGGCCAGCGAGCGCCGCTGGGCATCGCTGAGCGGCAAGGCGAAGAACAGCCGTTTGAAGGGGGCGCCACTGGGGCGCAGGTCCTGAACCATGGAGTGTTCCTCATCCCAGATCGTTTGCGAAATCTGTAGGTCATTACACCTAAGTCGCCCTGCAATCACCCAACTATATGTACAAACTACCCCACTGAACGTTTATGCTGGCGGGCTTATGCCATGGCGCATGGCCATTTTTCGACAAGTAATCGTCCATGAAAATTGCAATCGTACTGATCTTCGCCCTCTCGATCGCCTATGTTCACCTGCGCGGTCGCGTGCGTCACAAGCTGGCTCGCCAACTGGGTGACCACTCCAGCTTCCTGGCCCCGGTCAACAGCTTCCTGTACCTGTTCTCCAAACATCCGGCCAAGCCCTACCTGCCGGTGGAGGCCTTCCCCGAGCTGCAGCCGCTCAAGGATCACTGGCAGGAAATCCGCGAGGAAGCCCAGCGTTTGCTGCACGTAGGCGAGATCAAGAAGTCCGACAACTACGACGACGTCGGTTTCAACTCGTTCTTCAAGACCGGCTGGAAGCGCTTCTACCTGAAGTGGTACGGCGAAAGCCACCCGTCGGCGATGAGCCTGTGCCCGCGCACCACCGAGTTGCTGCAGGGCATCGGTTCGGTCAAGGCCGCCATGTTCGCCACCCTGCCGCCGGGCGCCAAGCTGGTGCGCCACCGCGACCCCTACGCCGGTTCCTACCGCTACCACCTGGGCCTGGACACGCCGAATGACAATGGCTGCTACATCGATGTGGACGGCGAGAAGTATTCCTGGCGCGACGGCGAAGGCGTGGTGTTCGACGAGACCTACATCCACTACGCGGCCAACACCACCGAACACAACCGCATCATCCTGTTCTGCGACGTCGAGCGCCCGCTCAAGTACCGTTGGGCCACGGCGTTCAACCGCTGGTTCAGCCGTAATGTCATGGCGGCGGCGGCAGCGCCGAACGATGCCAATGACAAGACTGGCGGAATCAACCGCCTGTTCACCCGCATCTACAGGATCCGTGAACGCGGCAAGGCACTGAAGAAGCGCAACCGCAAGCTCTATTACCTGGAGAAGTGGGCGTTCGTGGCGGCGCTGGTGCTGGTGTTCATTTATATCTGATGGGCCGGTAGAGACACCCGATCTTCGTCTAGTCTGAAAGCTCCACTCGCAACCTCCCCAAGGTGAAGATGATGAGCATGATGGACTGGGACGCCTACCGTAAGCAGTTGATGGCCGGTATCGGCGACCTCAAGCAGTTGTCCCCCGACACCGTGGCCGGTTACATGACCGCCAGCGGCGCCGGTGCCAAGACCAACCACCTGGATGCCAAGACCCGCGAGCTGATCTCCCTGGCCGTGGCCGTCACCACCCGCTGTGACGGCTGCATCGCCGTGCATTCGCAGCAGGCGCTCAAGCAAGGTGCGACCCGCGAAGAAATCGCCGAAGCCCTGGGCGTGGCGGTGGCGATGAACGCCGGTGCCGCACTGGTCTACTCGGCGCGTGCCATGGATGCGCTGGGCAAGGCCGGCAGCTGAGCCGCAAACGGCGTCGCCGCCCTTGCGCGACGGCGCCGCGCCGCCCAGACTTGGCGCCCTCGCCCCGACAGGTACCGCCATGATCCACATCCGCCCCATGACGCCCGACGACTTCGAGCGCTTCTGGCCGACTTTCCAGGCCATCGTCCAGGCCCGCGAAACCTATGCCTACGACCCGGCCCTGAGCTTCGAGCAGGCCCGCCAGCTATGGCTGGAGCTGCCCTTGCGCACGCTGGTGGCCGAACAGGACGGAGAGTTGCTCGGCGCCTACTACCTCAAGGCCAATGCCGCCGGCCCCGGTGGCCATGTCGGCAACTGTGGCTACATGGTCAGCGAGGCCGCCCGTGGCCGGGGCGTGGCACGCCTGATGTGCGAACACTCGCAGAAACTGGCGCGCCAGGAAGGCTTCCTGGCGCTGCAGTTCAACTCGGTGGTGGCCAGCAACGAAGTGGCGGTGGCGCTGTGGCACAAGCTCGGCTTCGACACGGTCGGCCGCCTGCCCAAGGCATTCCGCCACGCCCGCCTGGGCCTGGTGGACTGCCTGGTGATGTACAAGTGGCTGGCCGACGAGCCGGTGGTGGAGAAACCGCCGCTGCTGATCGGCCGCAAGAACATCGAGGCGCGGGTTTCGCGGCGGCGCGGTCGCTAGACCTCAGCAGGCCTTGGACGCGTCGCACACCCGGTGATAGGCACGGTTGAAATACACCAGCCCGTCATCGGCGCCACCCTGGCGGATTTCCTGGATCTCGCAGTAGAAGATGCTGTGCGAACCCACTTCATGCACCTGGGCAATCCGGCAATCGAAGTTCACCAGCGCTTCCTGCATCACCGGCGCGCCACTTTCCAGCACGTTCCAGTGGGTGGTGGCGAAGCGCTCTTCCATGCTCAGCTGGCGATTGGCAAAAGCCCCTGACAGCTCTTGATGAGTACCGGCCAGCACGTTCACGCACAACGCACCATTGGCCTTGAACTGCTCGTTGGAATACGACGAACGATTCATGCACACCAGCAAGGTCGGCGGCGAGTCGGTGACGCTGCACACCGCCGAGGCAGTGAAGCCGAAGCGCCCGGCAGGGCCGTCGGTGGTAATGACCGACACGGCGCCACCGAGCATGGCCATTGCGTTGCGAAATTGGTTTACGTCAACCATGGTCATGCTCCTCAGATATCCAGCACCAGCTTGTTGGACTTGGCCCGCGAGCAGCACACCAGGATCTGGTCGTTCGCGGCTTTCTCTTCATCGGTCAGGTACACGTCACGGTGGTCCGGCTCGCCTTCGAGCACCTCGCACATGCAAGTACCGCACACACCCTGCTCGCACGAGATGTCGATCTTGATGCCGACCTGCGCCAACGCATCGAGGATGCTCTGGCCCTCGGCGACCTGCACGGTCTTGTTGCTGCGCGCCGCGACCACTTCGAAGCTGGCGCCACTGGCATCCACCTCGACCTGGAAGTACTCCTTGTGGATGTGGTCCTCGGCGTAGCCCTGCTGGCGCGCACCGGCGATGACCCAATCCATGAAGCCCGACGGGCCGCAGGTATACATGTGCGTGCCAGTGGCGCCTGCGCCGAGCACGGCAGGCAGGTCCAGGCGCTGGGCAGCGTCTTCGTCGTCGAAGTGGGTGATCACCCGCTCGGCGAAGGGCGCGCTGGCCAGCGCTTCGAGGAACGCGCTGCGGCTGCGCGAACGCCCGCAGTAATGCAATTCGAAATCGGCGCCCTGCTGGTGCAGGGCATGGGCCATGGCGATCATCGGCGTGATGCCGATGCCGCCGCCCAAGAGGATCGAGCGGCGCGCATCGGCTGCCAGCGGGAACAGGTTGCGCGGCGTGCTGATCTGCACCTCGCGCCCCTCCACCAGCACCTCATGCACCCCCACCGAACCGCCACGGGAGGCCGGGTCCTTGAGCACGCCCAGGCGATACACCGAGGCATCGGCCGGGTCGCTGCACAGCGAATACTGGCGCACCAGGCCAGGGGCCACATGGATATCCACGTGCGCGCCCGCCTCGAAGGCCGGCAGCGCCGCGCCATCGGCCAGCGCCAGGTCGAGGACGACCACGTCGGCCCCTTGGATCTCGCGCTTGCGCACGACGACATTCAACAATTGTTCATTCATGACCGGTGTCCTGTAGTGATTCATCGCATGAACAGGCCGCCGTTCACGTCCCAGGTCGCCCCGGTGGTGAAGTAGGCCTCGGGCCGCGCCAGCTGCACGATCAGGTCGCCCA
>Ga0160431_100385_pt1 | contig 21691 bp, 14 predicted proteins | sample HID1971K_E0MG_FD_108212 | JGI IMG/M metagenome (GOLD analysis project Ga0160431, IMG submission 108212) | Enriched millipede-associated microbial communities from UW Madison campus, WI, USA - HID1971K_E0 MG | ecosystem: Host-associated > Arthropoda: Insects > Digestive system > Unclassified ...
GCCCAGGTGCCGGACATGATGAGCACCTACCAGGACTGGAACGCCCAGGCGACCAACTCCCAGGACGACTGGCGCAACCTCGGCACCGTGTTCCCGAAAGACAAGTGACCGGCCCGACAAGAATGACAAGGGGAAACCGCATGAATGCTGGACGCTGCGCGCAACTCGCGCTCACCATCGCCGCCACGGCCTGCGCCTGGGCGGTGCAGGCCGATGACACAGGCAAGGCCCTGAAGGCCGGCCAGGAATACCTGGTCACCACCAACTACCCGAACAACCTGCACCTGATCGACGTGGCCAGCGACACGCTCTACAAGAGCTGCAAGCTGCCCGGCAGCTTCGGCCCCGGCACCGCGATGATCGCGCCGGACAAGCACACGGCCTATGTGCTCAACAACCACTATGCCGACATCTACGGCGTCGACCTGGACACCTGCAAGACCACCTTCCACGCCGACCTGTCGAGCGTGCCCGGTGAAGTCGGCAAGTCGATGTACTCGTTCGCCATCAGCCCGGACGGCAAGGAGATCTACGCCACGGTCAACCCGACCCAGCGCCTGAACGACCACTACGTGGTCAAGCCGCCACGCCTGGAGGTGTTCAGCACCGCCGACGGTGTCAACGCCAAGCCGGTGCGCACCTTCCCGATGCCGCGCCAGGTGTACCTGATGCGCGCCGCCGACGACGGCAGCCTGTTCATCGCCGGGCCCGACCTGTACAAGATGGACGTCAAGACCGGCAAGTACGAGGTGGCCTTGCCGCTGCGCAACTGGAACCGCAAGGGCTACAGCGCGCCGGACGTGCTGTATTTCTGGCCGCACCAGAGCCCGCGCCACGAGTTCTCGATGCTCTACACCATCGCCAAGTTCAAGGACGAAAAGCAGGACCCGAACACGGCCGAGCTGCTGTATGGCTACCTGAGCGTCGACCTCAAGACCGGCAAGCCCCACACCCAGGAGTTCGCCGACCTGACCGAGCTGTACTTCACCGGCCTGCGCTCGCCGAAGGATTCGAACCAGATCTACGGGGTGCTCAACCGCCTGGCGCGGTATGACATCAAGCAGCGCAAGCTGATCAAGGCCGCCAAACTGGACCACACTTACTACTGTGTGGCCTTCGACACCAAGGGCGACAAGCTGTACCTGGGCGGCACCTTCAATGACCTGGCGGTGTTCGATCCGGAAACGCTGGAGAAGGTGAAGAACATCAAGCTGCCGGGTGGTGACATGTCGACCACTACGCCGCAGGTGTTTATCCGGTAATCCGGTGTCGCCCCCTTCGCGGGACAAGCCCGCTCCCACAGAGAATTGTAAAGGTCCTGTGGGAGCGGGCTTGTCCCGCGAAAGGGCCAGTGAAGCCAATACAAGAACAACAAAGGGAGCGCCCATGACCCAGCCCAGCTACACCCAGGGCAACCAGGACAAAGCCCTGCTCGACCAATGCATCGGCGACGCCTTCGACGCCACCGTCGCCCGCTTCCCCGACCGCGAAGCCCTGGTGGTGCGCCACCAGGCCCTGCGCTACACCTGGCGGCAACTGGCCGACGCCGTCAACCAGCACGCTCGCGCCCTGATGGCCCTGGGCGTGCAACCTGGCGACCGCCTAGGCATCTGGGCGCCCAACTGTGCCGAGTGGTGCATCACCCAGTTCGCCAGCGCCAAGGTCGGCGCGATCCTGGTCAACATCAATCCGGCCTACCGCGCCAGTGAACTGGACTACGCCCTCGGCCAGTCCGGTTGCCGCTGGGTGATCTGCGCCGATGCCTTCAAGACCTCCGACTACCACGCCATGCTGCTGAGCCTGATCCCGGGCCTGGCGCAAGGGCAGCCCGGCGCGTTGATCTGCGCGCGCTTCCCCGAGCTGCGCGGGGTGGTCAGCCTGGCCGTTGCGCCGCCGTCGGGCTTTCTCGCCTGGCATGACCTGCAGGCGCGCGCCGAAGCGGTCAGCCGCCAGGCCCTGGCCGAACGCCAGGGCCAATTGCGCAGCAGCGACCCGATCAACATCCAGTACACCTCCGGCACCACCGGTTTCCCCAAGGGCGCCACGCTCAGCCACAGCAATATCCTCAACAACGGCTACATGGTCGGTGAAAGCCTCGGCCTGACCGAGCACGACCGCCTGGTGGTGCCGGTGCCGCTGTACCACTGTTTCGGCATGGTCATGGCCAACCTGGGCTGCATGACCCACGGCAGCACCCTGATCTACCCCAACGATGCCTTCGACGCACTCGCCACCCTGCGTGCCGTGGCCGAAGAAAAAGCCACGGCGCTGTACGGCGTGCCGACCATGTTCATCGCCGAACTGGACCACCCGCAACGCCGCGACTTCGACCTGTCGAGCCTGCGCACCGGGATCATGGCCGGTGCTACCTGCCCGATCGAAGTGATGCGCCGGGTGATCGACGAGATGCACATGGCCGAGGTGCAGATCGCCTACGGCATGACCGAGACCAGCCCGGTGTCGCTGCAGACCGGGGCCAACGATGATCTGGAGCGCCGCGTGACCAGCGTCGGCCGTACCCAGCCACGGCTGGAGAACAAGGTGGTCGATGGCGATGGCAATACCGTGCCGTGCGGCGAGATAGGCGAGCTTTGCACGCGGGGTTACAGCGTGATGCTGGGTTACTGGAACAACCCCAAGGCGACGGCGGAAAGCATCGATGCCCAAGGCTGGATGCACACCGGTGACCTGGCGGTGATGGATGAGCAGGGTTATGTGCGCATTGTCGGGCGCAGCAAGGACATGATCATTCGCGGTGGCGAGAACATTTACCCGCGTGAGTTGGAGGAGTTTTTCTTCACCCATCCGGCGGTGGCCGACGTGCAGGTGATCGGGGTGCCGTGCAGCAAGTACGGTGAGGAGATCGTGGCTTGGGTGCGCCTGCATCCGGGGCATGTGGCCAGCGAGGACGAGCTGCGCGAGTGGGCGAGGGCGCGGATCGCGCATTTCAAGGTGCCCAGGTATTTCCGCTTTGTCGATGAGTTCCCGATGACGGTGACGGGCAAGGTTCAGAAGTTCAGGATGCGCGAGATCAGTGTCGAGGAGTTGTCTGGTAGCTGATGTGTGGGCAGTACCGGCCTTTTCGCGGGACAAGCCCGCTCCCACAGGGACACCACAATTTCTGAATCTTGTGGCGAACCTGTGGGAGCGGGCTTGTCCCGCGAAGAGGCCGATACTGACAACCGATGATTCAGTCCTGCAGCAAATCCGGGCTATTGAAGTTGCTCAACCGAGCATCCCCTTCGGCACATTCCAGCCCCTGCACCGCCTCGACCAGCAGGGCCTTCTGCAAACTCCGCTCACCCGCGGCCCAGGCCTGCTCCAGCCCCGGCAGCAGCCTGCGCGGCAAAACACTGAACATCGGCTGCCAATACCCCCCCTGACGCACCATGGCTGCACTGTCATTGGCAACCGCCAATTTCAGCAAATCCCCGATCAACCCCCGGTCAACCAACGGCGCATCACAAGCCAGCACCACCACCCATTCATGCCGCGCCGCCGCCAGCCCAGCGATCACCCCGGCCAATGGTCCGGGGAAGTCCGCTTCGGCATCGCCCACCAGTTGATCGGCAAATGGGCGATAGAGGTCCTGGTTACGGTTGCACGAGATCACCACATCGTCGCTGAGTGGCCGCACGATGCGCTGCACATGCGCCACCAGCGGCTCGCCGCGCCATTGCACCAGGCCTTTGTCACGGCCGCCCATGCGCTGGCCACGGCCACCGGCAAGAATGAGGATGGAGCAGGGGGGGAGTGTGTCAGTCATGAAAAAGGGTTCCGGACGCCAATGCCCGGAACCCTCTCATTCAACGCGATGCTTGTCCAGTCAGGCTTGGCGGGTTTCTGCCTCATCGGCAGGGGCAGCTTTTCGCCCGGCCACACGCATCACCACGACGAAGAACACCGGTACGAACACCACCGCCAGGGTGGCGCTGAGCATCCCGCCGATCACCCCGGTGCCGATCGCCTGCTGGCTCGCCGAGCTGGCGCCGGTGGCGATGGCCAGGGGCACCACGCCGAGGATGAAGGCCAGCGAGGTCATGACGATCGGCCGCAGCCGCAGGCGGGCGGCCTGTACGGCGGCGTCCACGGCGTCCACGCCCTGGTCCACCAGGCTCTTGGCGAACTCGATGATGAGGATGGCGTTCTTCGCCGAGAGGCCGATCAGGGTGATCAGGCCCACCTTGAAGAACACGTCGTTGGGCATGCCGCGCAGGGTCACTGCCAGCACTGCGCCGAGCACGCCGAGCGGGACCACCAGCAGCACGGCGGTGGGGATCGACCAGCTTTCGTACAGCGCCGCCAGGCACAGGAACACCACCAGCAGCGACAGGGCCAGCAGCAGCGGTGCCTGGCTACCGGACAGGCGCTCCTGCAGCGACAGGCCGGTCCACTCAAGGCCCGCTCCGGCCGGCAACTGCGCGACCAGGCGTTCGACTTCGGCCATGGCTTCGCCGGAGCTGTAGCCGGCTGCCGGCTCGCCGGAAATCGACACCGCCGGGTAACCGTTGTAGCGGGTCAGTTGCACCGGGCCGCTGACCCAGCGGGCCTGGACGAAGGCACCCAGCGGCACCATCTTGCCGCTGCTGTTGCGCACGTGGATCTTCAGCAGGTCCTCGACCTGGCTGCGCTGGTCGCCTTCGGCCTGCACCACCACCCGCTGCATGCGGCCCTGGTTGGGGAAGTCGTTGACGTAGTTGGAACCCACGGCGGTGTCCAGCACGGCGCCGATGTCGGCGAACGACACCCCCAGGGCGTTGGCTTGGCGGCGGTCGATCTCCAGTTGCACCTGCGGGCTTTCGGCCAGCGAGGCTTCGCGCACGTTGACCAGTACCTTGCTCTTGCGGGCACCTTCCAGCAGTTCGTCACGCGCCGCCATGAGCTCGGCATGGCCCATGCCGCCACGGTCCTGCAGGCGGAACTCGAAACCGGTGGACTCGCCCAGGCCGTCGATCGACGGTGGCAGCACCGAGAACGCGACCGCGTCGCGGATCTGGGAGAACGCCGCGCTGGCCCGGTCGGCAATCGACTGGGCGCTGTCGTCGGCGCCGCGTTCGGACCAGTCCTTCAGGGTGGTGAAGGTCAGTGCCGCGTTCTGCCCGCTGCCGGAGAAACTGAAGCCGAGAATCACCGTGGTGTTGCCAACGCCCGGCTCTTCGGCGTTGTGCGCTTCGATCTGCGCGGCCACCTGCTCGGTACGCATACGGCTTGCACCCGGCGGCAGCTGGATGTCGGTAATGGTGTAGCCTTGGTCCTCGGTCGGCAGGAACGCCGTGGGCAACTGGCTGAAGCCATAGCCGAGCACCACCAGCAGCACGCCATACACCAGCAGGTAGCGCCCGCTGCGTTTCAGTGCCTGTACGACCCAGCGCTCGTAGCCGTTGCTCATGGCATCGAAGCGGCGGTTGAACCAGCCGAAGAAGCCTTTGCGTTCGTGGTGCTCGCCTTTGGCCAGGGGCTTGAGCAGCGTAGCGCACAGGGCTGGGGTGAGGCTCAGGGCGAGGAACGCCGAGAACAGGATCGACACCGCCATCGACAGCGAGAACTGCTGGTAGATGACGCCCACCGACCCCTTCATGAAGGCCATCGGCAGGAACACGGCCACCAGCACCAGGGTAATGCCGACGATGGCGCCGCTGATCTGGCCCATGGCCTTGCGCGTGGCCTCCTTGGGCGGCAGGCCTTCCTCGGCCATGATCCGCTCGACGTTCTCCACCACCACGATGGCGTCGTCCACCAGGATGCCGATGGCCAGCACCATGCCGAACAGGGTCAGCACGTTGACCGAGAAGCCCAGCGCCAGCATCACCGCGAAAGTGCCCATCAGCGCCACCGGCACCACCAGGGTCGGGATCAGGGTGTAGCGCAGGTTCTGCAGGAACAGGAACATCACCGCGAACACCAGCAGCATCGCCTCGAACAGGGTGTTGATCACCTGCTGGATCGACACTTTGACGAACGGCGAGGTGTCATAGGGGATGTCGTACTTGACCCCGTCGGGGAAGTAGCGCGCCAGCTCCTTCATCTTCGCCCGTACCAGCGTGGCGGTTTCCATGGCGTTGGCGCCCGGCGCCAGCTGCACGCTGAAGGCGCTGGCCGGCTTGCCGTTCAGGCGCGTGCCGTACTGGTATTCCTGGGCGCCGATTTCGACCCGGGCGACATCGTCAATGGTCACCGTGGAGCCGTCGGGATTGGCGCGCAGGACGATCGCGGCAAATTCCTCGGGCGTGCTCAGCTGGCCCTTGACCACCACGTTGGCGGTGATTTCCTGGGTGCTGCGGGCGGGCAGGTCGCCGATGCTGCCTGGGGCGACCTGGGCGTTCTGCGCGGCGATGGCGACCGCCACGTCGTTGGGCGTGAGGTTGAAACCGACCAGCTTGGCCGGGTCGATCCAGATCCGCATGGCGCGCTCGGCGCCGTACAGCTGGGCCTTGCCGACACCCTTGAGGCGACGGATTTCGTTCATCACGTTGCGCGCCAGAATGTCGGACAGCGCGGTTTCATCGAGGCTGCCATCCACCGAGGTGAGGGTACCCAGCAGCAGGAAGCCGGTGGACACCTTTTCCACCTGCAGGCCCTGCTGGGTGACCGGGCGCGGCAGGCGCGACTCGACCACCTTGAGGCGGTTCTGCACGTCGACCTGGGCCAGGTCCGGGTGGGTGCCGGGCTCGAAGGTGGCGGTGATGGTGGCGCTGCCCAGGCTGCTCTGCGACTCGAAGTACAGCAGGTTGTCGGCGCCGTTGAGCTCCTGCTCGATCAGGCTGACCACGCTCTCGTCCATGGTCGCCGCCGAGGCGCCCGGGTACACGGCATAGATTTCCACCTGCGGCGGCGCCACGTTGGGGTATTGGGCCACCGGCAACTGCGGGATGGCCAGCGCGCCGGCCAGCAGGATGAACAGTGCGACCACCCAGGCGAACACCGGGCGGTCGATGAAGAATTGCGGCATGGGTCAGGCCCTCACTGGCCGTTGTGCTGGGCGATGGGCTGGCTGCCCGGGGTCGCGTCGACCTGGACCTGGTCGCCGGCCTTCACGTGCTGCAGGCCTTCGACCACCACGCGCTCGCCGGCGGTCAGGCCTTCGCTGACCACCCAGCGGTCGCCTTGGGCGCTGCCCAACTGCACCGGGCGTTCGCCGATGCGCGCCTGGGCGTCGACCACCAGCACTTTCGGCACCCCGGCGCTGTCGCGCAGGATGGCCCGCTGCGGCACGCTGATGCCCTTGGGCTGCAACGCCTGCTGCAGGCGTACGCGTACGTAGCTGCCAGGCAGCAGGTCGAGGTCGGGGTTGGGGAACTCGCTGCGCAGGGTGATCTGGTTGGTGCTCGGGTCGACGCTGATGTCCGAGAACAGCAGCTTGCCGGGCAGCGGGTAGGCACTGCCGTCATCCTGGATCAGCGTGGCGCGTGCCTCGCGGGCACCCACCTGCTGCAGTTCACCGGCGCGCAAGGCGCGGCGCAGGGCATTGAGCTCGCGGGTCGACTGGGTGACGTCGGCGTGGATCGGGTCCAGTTGCTGGATGGTGGCCAGCGGCGTGGTCTCGTTCTGTCCCACCAGCGCGCCTTCGGTGACCAGGGCGCGGCCGATGCGCCCGGAAATCGGCGCGGTGACCGTGGCATAGCCGAGGTTCAGGCGTGCCCGTTCCAGGGCTGCCTTGGCTTCGGCGACCACGGCATCGGCCTGCAGGAAGGCGGCGCGGGCGTTGTCGTACTCCTGGCGGCTGACCGCCTTGTCGTCCACCAGCTCGCGGTAACGCTGTTCTTGCAGGCGCGCCTGGTACAGGTTGGCCTGGGCTTTGGCCAGGGTGGCGCGGGCACTGTCATGGTCAGCCTTGAAGGGTGCCGGGTCGATGAGGAACAGCACGTCTCCCTGCTTGACGTCGCTGCCCTCACGGTAGACCCGCTTGAGCACGACGCCGGCGACGCGGGCGCGGACTTCAGCGGTGCGCGGGGCGAGAATGCGCCCGCTCAGCTCGGTGGTGATGGCCAGGGGTTGCAGTTGCAGGGTTTCTACCCGCACCTGGGGCATGGGGGCTTTTTCGGCCTGTTCGGCGCTGTCGTTGCAACCGGCCAGGGGCAGGGCCAGCAGCGCCACGAGCGCCACGGGGCGCAGGCGAGGGGAGAGAATGGTAGGCATACGGATCTTCCGATGATGATGGCTGTATGCTACGGCAGTCGTTCCCTGGGCGCCTGTTAACAGCTGTAGGACGTGTGTGAAAAAGTGTGACGAATAATCCTTCCGGCTTGTAGGATTCTATATTCTGCTGGCTGATATCGGTGCTGGTCCTTTCGCGGGACAAGCCCGCTCCCACGGGGGCCAGTGCGGTCCTCTCCAAATTCTGTCAAGCGCCTATGCCAAACATTCTCCTGGTCGAAGACGACAGCGCCCTGTCCGAACTGATCGCCAGCTACCTGCAACGCAACGGTTTCCATGTGCAGGTGATCGCCCGCGGCGACCACGTGCTGGACAGCTTCCACCGCGACAAACCCGACCTGGTGATCCTCGACCTGATGCTCCCGGGCCTCGACGGCCTGCAGGTGTGCCGCCTGCTGCGCCAGGCCTCGCAAAGCGTGCCGATCCTGATGCTGACCGCCCGCGACGACAGCCACGACCAGGTGCTGGGCCTGGAAATGGGTGCCGACGACTACGTCACCAAACCCTGCGAGCCGCGGGTGCTGCTGGCGCGTGTGCGCACCCTGCTGCGCCGCAGCAGCGTCAATGAGCCGCGCCTGGACAACGAACACATCCAGGTGGGCGGCCTGCACATCGACCTGGCCGAGCGCCTGGTCAGTTGGCGCGGCGAAGAGGTGGAGTTGTCCAGTGGTGAATACAACCTGTTGGTGGTGCTGGCGCGCAATGCCGGCGAAGTGCTCAGCCGCGACCGCATTCTCCAGCAACTGCGCGGTATCGAGTTCAATGGCACCGACCGTTCGGTCGACGTGGCCATTTCAAAGCTGCGCCGCAAGTTCGACGACAGCGCCGGCGAAGCCCGCAAGATCAAGACCGTGTGGGGCAAGGGCTACTTGTTCAGCCGCGTCGAGTGGGAGTGCTGAAGGGGTGCTGAAGATCCTGGTGCGTCTGTACCTGGTGATCATCGTCGCCTATGCCGGCGCGCTGCTGTTGATCCCCGACGCCATTGTCGGCCTGTTTCACGAGCGCTTCATGGCCTACAACCTGGACCAGGCCAAGGGCGTGCAGTCGCTGATCGTTCGCCAGTTCCGCCAGGCGCCCCGCGAGCAATGGCCCGCGGTGGAAGAGGAGCTGGCGCAGGCGTTCGCGCCGTTACAGGTCAGCCTGTTGCGCGGCGACCAGGCCGATTTGAGTGCGCCTGAGCTAGCGCGTGTGGAACATGGCCTTTACGTGGTGCGCATTGGCGACTGGGGTTACTACCGGACGGTGCTGGCACCGCTGGACAAGGACTGGCTGGTGAGCCTGCATTCACCGCCTGACCCGCTGGACATCAATGTCCTGTCCTGGGGCGTCACCGTGCTGATCGTCGCCGCCATGCTCGGCTGCCTGTTGCTGTGGGTTTGGCCGCACTGGCGGGACCTGGAGCGCCTCAAGGAAACCGCCCGGCGCCTGGGCCAGGGGCAGATGGCCGAGCGCACGCACATTTCGCCGCACTCGAACATCGGCGAGCTGGCAGGGGTATTCGACACCATGGCCAGCGACCTGGAGCGCCACGTCAACCAGCAGCGCGAGTTGCTCAACGCGGTGTCCCACGAACTGCGCACACCACTCACCCGCCTGGATTTCGGCCTGGTGCTGTTGTTCGACGAAGTGCCACCGGCCAGCCGCAAGCGCCTGCTGGAGTTGGTGGGGCATGTGCGCGAGCTGGACGAACTGGTGCTCGAATTGCTGTCCTACAGCCGGCTGTACAACGCCGACCAGGCCCGTGAGCGGGTCGAGGTATCGTTGCTGGAGCTGGTCGACAGTGTGCTCGGTGGTTTCGCTGAAGAGCTCGATGCGCGGGGTATTCGCTGGGAGGTTCAAGCGGACGACACCCTGCCACGCTTCGTGCTCGACCCGCGCCTGACGGCCCGGGCGGTGCAGAACCTGGTGCGCAATGCCATGCGCTACTGCGATGAGAGCTTGCTGTTGCGCCTGCGCCTGGAAGAGGACGGCGCCTGCCTGTTGACGGTCGAGGATGACGGTATCGGGATTCCGGTGGAGGAGCGGGAGCGGATCTTCCAACCGTTCTACCGTCTGGACCGTAGCCGTGATCGCAACACCGGTGGGTTCGGTCTGGGCCTGGCGATCAGCCGGCGGGCGATCGAGGGGCAGGGCGGGACACTGACTGTGGCGCAGTCGGCGCTGGGTGGGGCGCAGTTCAGGATTCGATTGCCTGCGGGTGGGTAGGCAGGTCCGGCCCTTTCGCGGGACAAGCCCGCTCCCACAGGTACTCCACTGTTCTCAAGTACTGAGAGGATCCTGTGGAAGCGGGCTTGTCCCGCGAAAGGGCCTGGCCTGCTAAGCGTACTGGCCCTATCGCCGGCAAGCCGGCTCTCACAGGTACTCCACTGTTCTCAAGTACTGAGAGGATCCTGTGGGAGCGGGCTTGTCCCGCGAAGGGGCCTGGCCTGCTAAGCGCTGTCTGCCAGACGGCTGGTCCACAACACAAAGCGGTCCTTGCCACTGTGCTTGGCCTCGTACAACGCCTGGTCGGCCTTCACCAGCGCCATGGTCAGGGTGTCTGCGCTGTCCACCTGGGCCAGCCCGATGCTGATGGTCACCGGATGTTCGGAAATGTCTTCCCGTACCCGCGTGCACAAGGCCGTCACCTGCCGCTCGGCCCCTTGCTGGTCCAGGCCCTTGAAGAAGATCACGAACTCCTCGCCGCCGAGCCGGGCGAACTCGTAGCCGCCCATGGATGCCTTGATATGCACGGCCACGCGCTTGAGCACTTCATCGCCAATGTCATGGCCAAAGCGGTCGTTGACCTTCTTGAAGTTGTCGATGTCGATCATCGCCAGGTATTGCCCGGCCGGGGCGTCCTGCAGTTGGCGCTCGGCCTTGGCCATGAACGAGCGGCGGTTGGGGATCTCGGTCAGCACGTCGACATACGCCTGGTCCAGCAGCACCTTGGACATGTAGAAGTTGTACAGCTTGGCCTGGCGGATGCGCAGGTAGCTGTAGATCACCAGGCCGCTGAGGAACACCGCATAGCTGAGCAGCATGGCGGCTTCGAGGTCGTCCAGCTTGATGTTGGTGCTGAAGAACGGGTTGAGCATGGCCCAGGTAATGGCCATGGCACAGAAGAACGACCAGCGCCGCACCGGCAGTACCGACACGCTGTACAGCACGGTTGATGTGCCCAGTACCAGCCAGAGCGGGCGCAGGGCAATCGGGATGCCTTCGATGAGCAGGCGCATGCCCAAGGTGATGACGGCGACGAACAGCAGGTTGAGGACGTCGAAGTGGTGGGACTTGCGGGTGAAGCCCAGGATCACCGTGAGGCAGCACATCGTTGCCATGAACGCGCCTGACAGCCAGGTGAAACCCTGGCCGCCGAGGTAGCTGACGATAAGGTCGAACACCAGCCAGATGGTGATGCTGACGCAGAAGATCAGTTGGCAGAAACGCCGTGAGTTTTCGAACTCGTGCTGGCGGAATTCTGAACGCAGCGCGGCAGGGGCGACCTGTTCGCGCACATGTTGCTCGATGGTCCTGAGCATCGGTGGGTTCCTTGTGAAAACTGCTTTTGCCTGCCTTGGCCCTATCGCCGGCAAGCCGGCTCCCACAGGTTACCCACAGCCAGTGGGTCCTGTGCTGTACCTGTGGGAGCCGGCTTGCCGGCGATAGGGCCGGTACAGACACTCAATTCAATGGCAGGATACCCCGAGCCCAAGGCCGGTAGCGCAAAGAAAACACCGCTTCTGCATGGCACCCGCCAGCGAGCTTCGGCTCGCCAGGCTCCGCGCGAAACGCCTGCCCCTGCGCACTCACCTGGCGAAACGCCTCGCGCACCACGCCCACCCGACATGGCAACGCCTGCTCGTAGCCCTGGCGCACTAACGGCGGCAACCGCCCTGTCCCGACACCGTCCTGCCACCACACATTCAAGCCTAACCCGGCGAGGTCATCCAGCCATGCGGCATTCAGTCGCGGTGCCAGCTTGCCGGCGCTGAAGGCGCTGATATGCAGAGGTTTGTCCAGCTGCCGGTTGAAGGCCTGCAGCTGCTTGTGCAATGCCTCGCGGCGGCTGGCGTCACGGAAATGCAGGTCATCCAGCTCCAACGGCAGATACCAGCCCGCCACCGGCAACTGCCACTGCTCGCGCACCTGCCGGTACTGGCCGAGCGAGCGACCCAGTTGCGCCTTCCAGTAGTTGCTCAGCCCGTCACCGTCGAGTTCATCGATGCGCTGGTAGTAGGCCGGGTCCATGTACAGCCCCAGCACCAACGCCAAGCCCTGGGCGCGCGCCTCGCGCAAGCTGTTCGCCAGCCAGCCCTGGGCACCGCCGAAATCGCTGTCGCCGTAGGCGCTCCATTGCACGATCAGGGTCTTGCCGCCTTGGGCGACCGTTGCCCGCCATAGCTGCTGCCACTGGGCAGCGGTGACGCCGGCATCGCGGTTCAGCGGTTGATAGAACAGGCGCTGGTCGGCCATGGCCGGCAGGCACAGGGCAAGCAGGCAGACTGCCAGGAAGGTACGCATCAGAAGCTCATCTCCGCGCCAACCAGCACGCCATTGGCGCGCTCGTAGAGGTTGCCCCCCAGCGACTGCTGGTACTCGGCGCGCACTTTCAGCGAGCCGCGATAGGCGTTGTAGCGGTCATCGTCGAACCACCATTGCCAGCGCACGCCGACCCCGGCGCGGGCATCCTGGCGCCAGTCGTTGCTCGGGTCCTGGCTGGAGAATTCAAGGAAACCGTAGGGCATGAGGGTTTGTGGCGAGGTGCCGGGCAGCTTCCAGGCGTGGCCCTGCTGGTAGCGCGACAGCCAGGCGTGGTCACCGGCGCGGGTCCACCAGGCGGCGTCGAGGTAGAGGAAGCGTTCGTTCCAGTCGTCTTCGTCGACCCGCCAGTCGTTGCGCCAGTCACCCTGGTCGAGGAACGAGGCGGTGGCGCGCAGCAGCAGGTCGTTGCTCGATTCGGCGTTGTGACGCAGGTCACCCCAGTTGCCGCCAACCTTGGCTGGGCTGAGCAACTCGCCCAGGCTCAGGCCACTGTAGTGCTCATCATCGATCTGCCGTTGGTGGTACAGCTCGGCATACAGGTTGAGGTTGGCCTGGCCGAGCGGCTTGTACCGCAGGCCGACACCGGTGCCCATGCTCTGGGCATAGTCGGTGCGACTCTGACCACCGAACAGCACCCGGCCGTAGACCGACAATGTACTGCCGTTGCGGCTGGGCTCCTCGCCCAGGGCGTGGTCCCACATGGCCAGTTGCACGTTCTGCGACTGGGCCCGCCTTGAACTGCCGCTGCGCTGGCCGTTGTCGAGGAAATTGTCGTTGGTCGAGGTGCCGGCAGGCGACCAGGTGCTGGCCAGGGTGATGGTGTCGCGCCGCGACAGGCTCTCGTGGGCGCGGCGCTGACGGTATTTGCGTGCTTCCAGGCTGCCGTACTCGTCGTCGCCGTCGACCAGGTTTTCTTCCACGTCGATGATCCGGCGCAGTTCTCGGCGCGCCGAGGCGCTGTCTTCGGCTTCGTCGTAGCGCAGCGCCAGGGTTTCGCCCAGGCGGTAGTCTTCGGGGAAGTCGCGGGTGGCCCGTTCCAGGTAAGGGATCGACTGGCGGCGTTGGGTTTTGTCGGCCGAGCCGGCCAGGCGCATCCCATAATCGGCGCGGTAGCGGGGCTGGTCGGGGGCCAGGCGCACGGCTTCGGCAAGCCAGGCCGTGCTCTGCGCACTGTCGCCAGCCCATTGCGCGGTGCTGGCAGCGGCATAGTAGTGATCGGCGCGCGGGTTGTGCGCCAGGGCCTGGCGTTGGAATTCCAGGGCTGCCTGGGGATCGTCCTGGCGCTGGGCGATGGCGGCGCCCAGGGCCCAGTCATCGGCACTGTGGTGCTGCGCGGCATCCCAGTAGCGGCGGGCGGCCTGGGCATCACCGTTGTTCAGGGCGCCGCTGGCGGCGGTCAGCCGGGCATTGTCGGTCCAGGCACTGTCCGGCAGGCTGCGCCAGATCGTCGCCGCCGACTGCGAATCGCCAGCGGCTTCCAGCGCATAGGCCAGCGGCAGGCGGTCGCCAGGGCCGCCAAGGCGTTCGGCGGCCTGGTAGTAGACCACCGCTTCACCGGGCTGGTCGGGCATGGCGCAGCGACCCAGGGCACGCAACTGGCCGGCTTCGGTCGGCGTGGCCGGGATGGCCTGGCGCACCGTGTCGCACTGTCCGTTTTCGGCCAGGCGGCCGAGCAGCTGGGCGCGGGTAGCGGCATCGACCCTGGGCACCAGGCTGAGCATGCGACGGCTGTCCAGCGGGCCGTCGTTGCGCGCATAAATATTGCCCAGGCGCTGCAGCAGGGACGGCGTCAGCCGGCCTTGGCGGCGGTCGTAGGCTTGTTCCAGCAGTGACCGGGCGCGCTCGCTGTGGCCCTGCTGCAGCAACAGGAAGGTGGCTTGCTCCAACGCCGCCAGGTCACCGCTCTGGCGATAACGCTGCTCCCATTCGGCGGCCGTGCGCGGCTGCGGCGGTTGCACCGGGTCGCCGTACAGGCGCTGCTTGAGCACGGCGTAGGCGCGCGCGTCCGCCGTGGCGGAGCAGCCTTTGAACTGTTCGCGGGCAAGGTCCGGGTCATGCCGGGAAAGCCAGTCCACGGTGTCCAGGCAGGGGCGCTGCAGCTCGTTGCTCAGGCGCATGACCAACGCCGCGTCGTTGCCTTCACGGGCCAGCTCCCACAATTGCTGGCGCTGCTGCGGTCGTTGCAGTTGCTCGCTCGGCAGGGCTTGCAGCCAGCGTTGCGCCTGTTGGTTGTGGCCCACGGCGATGGCGCGGTTGGCCATGGCCAGGCGCGCCTTGTTGCCCGCCTCGGCGGAGGGCGCGCTTTCCAGCAGTTTGCTCAGCCCCCGCTCGTCGACCTGCTGGATATAGGCATTGGCCAGGCGCTGCCAGTCCTGTGCGGGCAACTGGCCCTTGTCGGCCAGCGGTTGCAGCTGTTCGACGGTTTCATTCCAGTCGCGCAGTTGCTCGGCGAAATTGGCCCGTGCCAGGCGCAGTACCTGGCCATCGTTGCGCGGGGGCAGCTGGTTGAGCCACTCCAGGGCTTTGCCGGCGCCGCCGAACTTGGCCAGGCTCAGGCTGTAGGCCTGCCACAGGCGCACGCGCTGGTTGCCTTCGGCGGTGGCCAACCAGCTTTCCACCTGGCTGGCCGCTGGCGGGTCCTGTTCGATCCAGGTCAGGCGCAGCTCCAGCAGCGCGTCGGCATGCTCGGCGCTGGCGTCCATCTGCTCGGCTGCCGCTTCGGCTTCCTTGTAGCGGCGCTGGTGGGCCAGGGCCTCGACCAGCAGGGCGCGGGCCTCGTCGTTGTTCGGTACGCGGCCGAGCACGTGGCGGGTCAGGCGTTCGACCTCGGCCCAGTTGTCCTTCTTCGCCTCTCGGTAGCTGCGCTCCATGAACGGGTAGCTGGTGAATCGTTGGAACTCGGTCATGGGCGCGGCCAGGGCGGGCAGCGCGGTGGAACACAGCAGCAGGCCAGTGAAGGTCAGGGTAAAGCGCGGCTTCATGCCACCTCCCGGATCAGGTCATAGGCGGCGCGCTGTTCGCTGGCCTGTTCGTCGAGGGCCTGCTGCAGCACGTGCTCGGTGATGATGCCGCGGGCGATCAGGTGCTCGCCGAGGCTCTGCCGTTCGGGGTCGAAATCGATCAGCGCCTGGTTGAAGAGGGTCACCGGGACCATGCCGCGTACCTGCAGCAAGGTGCCGAGCATGGTCTGGTGGCTGCTGACCTTCTCGATCAGCTCGGCGTTGTCCTGGTGCTGCTCCAGCACCTTGAGCATGTGCCGGGTTTCTTCTTTCTGCCACGGGCTGGGGTAGTGGTAGCGCAGGCCCAGGGTCACCCGGCCCTGGGGTGCCAGGCGGCAGCTGACCGGGCGCTTGAGCTGGCGGCTGATCACGCCCAGCGATACCTGGCTGACCGGGCTCTCGCTGGCCAGCACCAGGGTGTCGCCGTCTTCGTCCACGGGCAGCACGCCATAGTGGGTGGCCAGCCGGCGGGGCAGGGCGGCGATCAGCCGGGCATCGAGCTTGAACGGGTTGAGCGGGGCCCAGGGCAGGTCGAGTTGCTCGGCGAGCGTCTGCACCAGCTGTTCGCTGGTCAGCCAGCCGCGCAGCAACAGTTCGCGGCCCAGGCGCCGACGTACCGGGCTGGTGATGGCCTGCTCCAGCTGTTGTTCGCTGATGTAACCCTTCTCCACCAGGCGGTGGCCCAGTGGGGTGCGCGCGGGCGTGGCGAGGGCGGGGAACTCGTGGGTGGTCTTGTCCCAGGCCACCCGGCGCGAATCGCCCATCTCCATGACCTGGCGCAAGGCGCGCAGGTTGGCGAAGAAGTTGACGAAGTTGCTCCACATCATCCGCGGCGCCGACAGCAGGCCCTCGCCAATGCCGTAGTAGCGGGTGACGAACCAGCCGCGCTGGAACAGGCGGTTGATCAGCATCAGGCCGTTGAGCCAGAGCAGGGTGGTGAGCAGCCGGCTGTCGCCGAGAATCGACATGAACTGCCACGACTGCGGCGCAATCACGGTCACCAGCCACATGGCCAGCAGCACCAGCAGCAACAGGTTGACCAAGAAACTCAGCAGGTAGGCGAACAGCCCGCGGCGGTCGCGCCAGAGGAAGTAGTTGAGCGCGCCGGTGCGGCTCCAGCCGAGGTTGCTGGTGCCCTGGAAGACGATGCCGACGATCCACCGCGACTTCTGCCGGATGGCATGTTGCCAGTCCCGCGGGAAGTGCTCGCGCACGCAGATCACCTGGGAAAATTCGCGGCTCATGCCCGGGCGCCACGCCTGCTTGAGGGTCAGCGCCGGGTCGGTGATGGAGTAGCGGGCGAAGATGCACTTCATGCCTTTCTGCTTCAGGCGAAAGCCGATGTCGTAGTCTTCGGTGAGGCTTTGCACGTCGAAGGCGATACCGTCGCCGTCTTCGAGCAGCGCGCTGATGGCGCGACGGCTGAAACAGGTGCCGACCCCGGCGCTGGGCACCTGGCCGGTCAGCGCTTCGCGCACGATGACGTCCTTGCCGTGGTTTTCCGCGAACTCGTCCACATAGTGCCCGGCGGTGAAGCCTTTCCATTCCGGCGCATAGGGGTACACCGGGATCTGGATCATGTCCTTGTTGGGCAGCAGGTAGTTGAACAGCCGCAATTCCATGGGCGAGATCACGTCTTCGGCGTCATGCAGGATGAAACCGGCGAACTCGATGCGCGCATCGTCCTGAAAGCGCAGGATGGCGTCGATGATGTTGTTCAGGCAGTCGGCCTTGCTGGTCGGGCCAGGGCGGGCGCAGACCACCTTGTGCACGTTGGGGTAATGCAGGCACACGGCGTCGACATCGGCCTGGGTCTGCGGGTCGTTGGGGTAGGTGCCGACGAAGATCTGGTAGTTCTCGTAGTCCAGGGTCGACGCCGCCAGGCGCGCCATCTCGCCGACCACGCCCACCTCGTTCCAGGCCGGCACCATGATCGCCAGGGGTTTTTCGGGCACTTCGTACAGGCGTTTTTCGTCTGCCTTCTCGTACTTGTCATAGATGCGAAAGCGCCGGATCAGCTTGCGACCCCAGTAGCACAGGTCGATGAACAGGTCATCGAGGCCCAGCAGGAACATCAGCGTGGCGAGGATGATCGCCAGGATCTTGAGGCCGAACAGCACATAGGTCAGGAAGTCGATAAACGCCAGGCTCATGCGTCGTCCCGTTGATTGGCAGATTCCTCGAACCAGCGGCACAGGCGCTCGGCAATAATTTCGCTGGCGTGGCCGTCACCGAACGGCGTGAATACTCGCGCCATCTGTCGGTAGGCCGCGTCGTCGTCGAGCAAGTGGCTGGTTTCCTTGACGATGCGCTCGGTCAGGGTGCCGACCAGTTTCACCGTGCCACCTTCCAGCACCGAGGGCCGCTCGGTGACCTTGCGCAGCACCAGTACCGGCTTGCCCAAGGCCGGGGCCTCTTCCTGGATGCCGCCGGAGTCGGTGAGGATGATGTGCGCGCGGTTCATCAGCCAGACGAAATGCTGGTAGTCCTGCGGCGCCACCAGGAGGATGTTGTCGCGCCCGGAAAGCAGCCCGTAGACCGCTTTTTGCACATGAGGGTTGAGGTGCACGGGGTAGACGAACTGCACGTCGGGGTGGCGCAGGGCCAGTTCGGCCAGGGCCAGGCAGATGCGCTCGAAGCCTGCGCCGAAGTTTTCCCGACGATGGCCGGTGATCAGCACCATGCGCTGGTCGTCGCGCAGGGCGTGCAGCGGCGAGTCGGCGGCCGGGTGCCAGCTGCTGGCGGTGAGGTATTCGCGCATCCACAGCAGGGCGTCGATCACGGTATTGCCGGTGACTTCGATGTGCTCCACCGGCACGCCTTCGCGCAGCAGGTTGTCGCGGCTCTTGGTGGTGGGGGAGAAGTGCAGGTCGGCAATCACCCCCGTCAGGCGCCGGTTGGCTTCCTCGGGCCAGGGCTGTTGCAGGTTGCCGGTGCGCAGGCCGGCTTCGACATGGCCGATGGGGATATGCCGGTGGAAGGCGGCGAGGGCGGCGATGAAGCTGGTGGTGGTGTCGCCGTGAACCAGCACGATATCCGGTTTGACCTGTTCATAGGCCTTGTCGATCTTGTCCAGCAGGTCGCGCGCCAGGCCGTTGAGGGTCTGGTTCTGGGTCATCACCTTGAGGTCCTGATCGACGCTCAGGCCGAAGGCCGTGAGCACCTGCCCGAGCATTTCGCGGTGCTGGCCCGTGGAGCAGATATGCAGGTCGAGGTCCGGCCATTCGCGCAGGACCCTGGCCAGAGGCGCCATCTTGATCGCCTCTGGGCGGGTCCCGAATACCATCATGACTGTGTTAGCCATCGTCGTGTTCCTCGTGAGATTCCCCGGACGAAGCTGTACGACTTATCGCCGCATGCAATGGATAGATACAAGCAGTCAGGGGCAGGGTTGTCCAATGCGCACCCTTGTCTGAATGGTCAGCTAAATATGTAGTTCAGACTTTTCCTCGCAGGACGCATCTAGTAATTTGGTAAGCCTTTTCGATACGGAGCTGCACATGCAAGGCAAGGCACGCAAGATCGTCCAGGCCATTCTCTACGAGGTCATTGCCGTGGCCTGCGTGGCGCCGGCGCTGGAGCTGGCGTTCGGGGCCGGCATGGCCCAGTCGACCCTGCTGTCGATTCTGATGTCGGGCATCGCGATGAGCTGGAACATGGGCTTCAACTGGGTGTTCGAGCGCTGGGAAGCCCGTCAGCAAAAACGCGAGCGCACCTTCATGCGCCGACTGCTGCATGCCCTGGGCTTCGAAGGGGGGCTGGTGGTGATCCTGCTGCCGCTGGTGGCGTACTGGCTGGATGTCAGCCTGTGGGCGGCGTTCCTCACCAACCTGGCGCTGTTCGTGTTCTTCTTCGTCTATGCCTTCGTCTTCCAGTGGGGCTTCGACAAGGTGTTCGACGTGCCGCTTTCGGCCCAGCAAGCCAAGTGTTGACTTGCTGGCATCCGGCAGGATAAGTTCCCACCCCATGAATACTTTCCCACACGTGAACGCCATTATTATTACCGCCATTATCAGTTTGGCGGGCTAGCGCGCACGTGCACCGAACCCGCCCTGGAGGCGGGTTTGTTCTCTCTGACTCCTGGGCAACGTAAATACAGCCAAGGAGTTGCCTCGATGTCCAATCTCAACGTCAGCCCACGTACACCACTCACCCCGCAGCAGCTGCTGTCGGAGCAGGTACGGCGCATCCTGTCTGCGCCGGTGTACGACCTGGCCATCGAGACACCGCTGCAACGGGCGCCGGCGTTGTCCGCCAGCCTGGGCAACCAGGTGCTGCTCAAGCGCGAAGACCTGCAACCCACCTTCTCGTTCAAGATCCGCGGTGCCTACACCCGCCTGTCGCGGCTGAGCACGGCCCAGCGTGAGCGCGGCGTGATCACCGCTTCGGCGGGCAACCATGCCCAGGGCGTGGCCATGGCGGCCGCGCGGCTGGGCATCAAGGCAACCATCGTGATGCCGACCACCACCCCTTCGCTCAAGGTCGAGGGCGTGCGCTCGCGGGGTGGCCGGGTGGTGTTGCACGGTGAAAGCTTCCCCCATGCCCTGGCCCATGCCTTGACCCTGGCCGACAGCGAGGGCGCGACCTTCGTGCCGCCCTACGATGACCCGGATGTCATCTCCGGGCAGGGCACCGTGGGCATGGAGATCCTGCGCCAGCAGCCGGGTGCGCTGGACGCGATCTTCGTGCCGGTGGGCGGCGGCGGGCTGGTGGCCGGTATCGCCGCGTATGTGAAGTACCTGCGCCCGCAGGTCAAGGTGATCGGCGTCGAGCCGCAAGACTCCAATTGCCTGCAGGCCGCACTGGCCGCTGGCGAGCGGGTGATATTGCCGCAGGTCGGCACCTTTGCCGACGGCGTGGCGGTGGCTCAGGTCGGTGCTCACTGCTTCGAGCTGTGCCGGCATTTCGTCGATGAAGTGATCACGGTCAGCAGTGACGAGCTGTGCGCGGCGATCAAGGACATCTACGACGACACCCGCTCGATCACCGAGCCGTCCGGTGCCCTGGCCGTGGCCGGGATCAAGAAGTACGTGGCCCGCGAAGGCGTGCAAGGCCAGACCCTGGTGGCCATCGACTCGGGCGCCAACGTCAATTTCGACCGCTTGCGCCATGTGGCCGAGCGTGCCGAGCTGGGCGAGCAGCGCGAAGCGATCATCGCCGTGACCATCCCCGAGCAGCCGGGCAGTTTCCGCGCGTTCTGCCAGGCGCTGGGCAGGCGGCAGATCACCGAGTTCAACTACCGGTATTACCCGGGCAAGGAGGCGCGGCTGTTCGTCGGCGTGCAGACGCACCCATTGCATGACCCTCGCGAGCAGCTGCTGGCCAGCCTGGGCGAGCAGGGCTACAGCGTGCTCGACCTGACCGACAACGAACTGGCCAAGTTGCATGTGCGCCATACCGTGGGCGGGCATGCGGCGCCGGGGGCGCAAGAGCGGGTGCTGCGTTTCGAGTTTCCGGAGCGACCGGGGGCGTTGCTGGGGTTCCTTGAACGGTTGGGCAAGCGCTGGAACATCAGCCTGTTCCATTACCGCAACCACGGTGCGGCGCAGGCGCAGGTGTTCGCGGCGCTGGAGGTGCCGGTGGAGGAACAGGCGCGGTTGGCGCAGGCGCTGGATGAGATGGGGTATCGGTATTGGGATGAGACCGAGAACCCGGCTTATCGGTTGTTTCTTGGCTGAGATGCTTCAGTGTCAGAACTGGCCCTATCGCCGGCAAGCCGGCTCCCACAGGTAAAACACGGTCTTCGAGGCTTGCGCCGTACCTGCGGGAGCCGGAGCATGGCACCGGCTTTGCCGGTGTTCGCGGGGCAAGCCCGCTCCCACAGGTACACCACACACTTCGAGTGTTGTATTGAACCTGTGGGAGCGGGCTTGCCCCGCGAAGGGGGCGGAGCGGTCTCTAGCGCTCGCGCATGAAGAACCCCGCCACATACTTGCGGAAGGTCTCCAGGCTCTTGAAGTCGGCAAAGCGCTTGAAATTCTCGGCATCCGGCTCCGGCCCGAGGGGTTGTTCCA
>Ga0160431_100386_pt1 | contig 21653 bp, 16 predicted proteins | sample HID1971K_E0MG_FD_108212 | JGI IMG/M metagenome (GOLD analysis project Ga0160431, IMG submission 108212) | Enriched millipede-associated microbial communities from UW Madison campus, WI, USA - HID1971K_E0 MG | ecosystem: Host-associated > Arthropoda: Insects > Digestive system > Unclassified ...
ACCCGTAGCTCAGCACGTCGCCCAGGCGACACGACAGCGATTCCTCGAGCCACAGCCAGCCGCCGAGGGTCATCATCGAGATGTCGGCCATCAGCGCCAGGTTGGCCGAATAGCGGTCCAGCTTGCGGAAGTAGCGGCGGGTGTAGGCATCGCCCGGGGCGGCGCCGAAACGCGCGCCGGTCAGGCCCAGCCAGAACGAACGCACCGCGTTGGAAATGCCGAAGCGGATGTGCCCGAACAGGCTGCGGTCGAAGGACTGCAGGCCGGCCTTGGTGTCCGGATCCTGCGCCGCCTTCATTTCCTGCAGCACCCACGGGTGGCAGAGGATCGCACCCTGGCCGAAGATCAGCAGGCTGCGGGTCATGATGTTGGCGCCTTCCACCGTGATCGCGATCGGCGCGGCCTGCCAGCTGCGGCCGGCGAAGTTGCGCGGCCCCAGGATGATGCCCTTGCCGCAGATCACGTCCATCACGTCCGAGATCACTTCACGGCTCATGGTGGTGCAGTGGTACTTGGCAATGGCCGACGGCACCGACGGCACGTCGCCGCGGTCCACCGCAGCCGCAGTGGCCTGGCACAGCGCGCTGATCGCATAGGCCTTGCCGCCGATGCGGGCCAGCGCCTCTTCCACGCCTTCGAAGCGGCCGACCGACAGGCCGAACTGCTTGCGGATGCGCGCATAGGCACCGGTGACCACCGCACCGGCCTTCGCACCGCCACTGGCGGTGGAGGGCAGGGTGATCGAGCGGCCCACGGCCAGGCACTCGTTGAGCATGTTCCAGCCCTTGCCGGCCTTCTCGGCACCGCCGATCAGCTGGGTGAGCGGAATGAAGACATCCTTGCCGCGAATCGGACCGTTCTGGAAGGTCGAGTTCAACGGGAAGTGGCGACGGCCGATCTCGACGCCGGCGGTGTCGCGCGGCAGCAGGCCCAGGGTGATGCCGATGTCGCGGGTCGGGCCGATCAGGCCGTCCGGGTCGTACATGCGGAACGCCATGCCGATCAGCGTCGCGACCGGGGCCAGGGTGATGTAGCGCTTGTCGAAGGTGAGCTTGACGCCGAGCACCTGCTCGCCGTTCCACTCGCCCTTGCAGACGATGCCGTAATCGGGAATCGAGGTCGCGTCCGAACCAGCGAACGGACCGGTCAGGCCGAAGCACGGCACTTCACGGCCGTCGGCCAGGCGCGGCAGGTACTGGTCCTTCTGTTCCTGGGTGCCGTAATGCACCAGCAGTTCGCCCGGGCCCAGTGAGTTGGGCACGCCGACGGTGGAGCTGACCACGCTCGACACCGACGCCAGCTTCTGGATCACCTTGTGGTGGGCCAGCGCGCTGAAGCCCAGGCCGCCGTACTCCTTCGGGATGATCATGCCGAAGAACTTGTTCTTCTTGATGAACGCCCACAGCTCCGGCGGCAGGTCGGCGTAGACGTGGGTGATCTCCCAGTCGTTGACCATCGCGCACAGTTCTTCCACCGGGCCATCCAGGAAGGCCTGTTCTTCAGCGGTGAGCTGCGGCTTGGGGTAGTTGAGCAGCTTGTTCCAGTCCGGGTCGCCGGTGAACAGCTCACCTTCGAAACCGACCGAACCGGTTTCCAGCGCGATGCGCTCGGTCTGCGACAGCGGCGGCAGCACCTTGCGGAACACCTTCATCATCGGCGCGGTCAGCAGCGGCTTGCGGATGAACGGCAGCAGCAGCGGCACGGCAATGACGGCGACGATCGCCGCAGCCACGATCGTGGCGGTCTGGTTGACATAGGGGACGAACCAGCAGGCCGCCAGCAGCACCAGGCTGACGAGCGTCCAGGTGATCAGCCGCATCCGGTGGTAGGCGACGATGGCGCCTGCCAGCAGGATGGCAAGGAAGGGAACGACAATGCTCATGAGCGTGCTCCGGTGACGTGCTCGGTTGTGGCGGACTGTGCCACGGCGGAGGCCGAGGGCAACACGTCCAGATAGTCCAACACAGTAGCGGTAAAGGCGTTGTTGTCGTCGCCGGCGACCATATGCGTGGCCTCCGGCAGCTGCACGTGGCGCGCGTGCGGCACCAACGCCAGGAATTCGGCCACCGTTTTCGGGGTGACCAACGTGCTGCGCCCGCCGCTGACCAGCAGCACCGGGCATTTCACCTGGCGCGCTGCGTCTGCAAGCGCGTCCTGGTGCTGTTCGCTGTCGCGCGCCAGTTCGGCGACCAGCCGCGGGTCCCAATGCCAGCGCCAGCGCCCGTGGCCATCCTCGCGCAGCAGGGCGCGCAGCGACTCTTCCGACTTGCGCGGGCGGTGCGGCAGGTAGGCCGAGATCACATCGGCCGCCTGTTCCAGGGAAGCGAATCCTTCCGGATGCGCGGTCATGAACATCAGGATTTTCTCGACCCCGGCGGTGTCCCAGCGCGGGGTGATGTCCACCAGCACCATCGCCGAGAACAGGCCCGGCCAGCGCGCTTCGGCGAGCAGGCCGAACAGCCCGCCCATCGACGCGGCGACCAGAATCGGCGGCTGCGGTTGTTCGCCGGCCAGCACGATCAGGTCGTCGGCAAACTGTTCGCCGTGATAGGCGAGGGTGGCCGGGTTCCAGTCCGAGTCGCCATGGCCGCGTGCATCGTAGGCGAGCGTCTGGTAGCTGGCGGCGGCCAGCGACTGCGCGGTGGCAGTCCAGGCGTGCCGGGTCTGGCCGAAACCATGGGCGAACAGCACGGTGCCGCGGCGCCCGGGGGCCGAGCGGGTCGCCGCCAGCACGGCGTCGTGCGCGGCGGTGAGGCGCTCGTCGGTGGGGGCGGATGGGCGGGAGGCGGGAGTTACCATACTTGCTAGTATGGACCTGGCTTCTGGCATGTCAATACTCTCTAGTATGGTTGGTATTCCCAAGCAGCCACGCAGGGCGTGGCACTACCCGGTGCGGGCCGGCAGCGCAGGGTTTTCCGGCCGCGGTTTCGGCCAATTCCACACAAACCGACCCCGGCGTATGGTTAAATCAGCGAATGAATGAACCTGAAGCTTCCGCCGGCGAGCCCCGAGCCGGCCGCAACAGCCGCCTGAGCGCGGAAGACTGGGCGCAGGCCGCCTTGGATCTCATCGCTGAACAGGGTGTCGGCGCGGTCGCGGTGGAGCCGCTGGCCAGGCGCCTGGGAGTGACCAAGGGCAGCTTCTATTGGCATTTCCCGTCGCGCGATGCGCTCCTGCAGGCCGCATTGGAGCGCTGGGAGCTGTTCGAACAGGAGCAGGTGTTCGGCAGCCTGGAAGACGTGCCGGATCCGCGTGCGCGCCTGCGCCAGCTGTTCCAGGTGGTGGCGCACGAAGTGCAGCCGCACATCATCTACAGCGAACTGCTCAAGGCACTGGACCACCCGATGGTGCGCCCGGTGATCGACCGCGTGTCGCACCGCCGCCTGGAGTATCTGGTGGCATCGTTCCGGCAGGCCGGGTTGAGCCGTACCGACGCGCAGCATCGTGCACGGCTGGCCTACGCAGCGTACGTCGGCTTCCTGCAGTTGTCGCTGCAGCTGCAGCAGCCCAAGCCCGCGCGCGAGGATTTCGAAGCGTATGTGGAGCATGTGATCGAGACGCTGATCCCGATCGGTTGAGCGCACTGCGCAGGTAAGGAAAAGGCCGCGGAATGCGGCCTTTTTCATGCCTGGAAAATGACGCCGGACGCAGCCCCGGCACAAAAGACAACGGCCCCTTTCGGGGCCGTTGCTGCATCAGGTACCGATCAGTGGATCGATCAGAACTTCTGCTTGTACTGCACGTAGTAGTAGCGGCCCGGCAGGTCGTACTGCGGGTCGAACATGTTGTACGACACCGAGTAGGACACCGGCGGCTGCTTGTCCCACACGTTGTTCAGACCCAGCATGACGGTGCCGTTCCACGGGGTGTTGTAGCGGAACTGGACGTCGTGGTAGGTGGTCGCGCCGATGTGGTTTTCCTGGTTGTCCGGATCCGAGCAGTAACCCGACAGGGCGCCGCCCAGCAGGCAGGACTCGGTCATGCCGGACTTGTAGCGCAGGCCGTAGTTGATGCCGAAATCGCCCAGGGTCCAGTCGACGTACAGGTTGGAACGGATGCGCCAGTACGGATCCTGGTTCAGGTAGCGACCCTGGCGGCCGTCGACTTCGGAGTCGGCGGTGGCACGGGTTTCCCACTTGCTCAGGTAGGTGCTGTCCCAGGTGATGGCGAACTGGCCGAACGAGGTTTCCGGCAGGCGGTAAGCCAGGCCCAGATCCCAACCTTCCACCTTGTAGGAGGACAGGTTCAGCAGCGGCATGTCGACGTTGACGATCGCGTAATGCTCGTTGGTGGCGCCGTAGTTCGGGTCACGCGTGATCAGCGGGCAGTACTGAGCCTGCTCCTGCGGCGTACCGCCGTAGCAGCGGCTCATGATGTCGTCGATCGACGGACGGGTGATCGAGTCTTCGATTTCGATCTGCCACCAGTCCAGCGTGACGTTCAGGCCGGTCACGAAGCTCGGGCTCCACACCAGGCCCAGCGTCTTGCTGGTCGAGGTTTCCGGCTTCAGGTCCGGGTTGGACTGCCAGGTGAACGGTTCGGCAGTCTGCAGCGGGCCCGGTTCGCCGTCGGTGTTCGGCTGGACCAGGCCAGCCGGCACGCCCTGGGCCTGGCACTGGGCCAGCACGCCACCGGTCGGGTTGTTGGCCGCGGCGCAGGGATCGGCGTAGGTTTCGAACGAGTCGGTGTTGCCGCGGAACAGGTCGTTGATGCTCGGCGCGCGGAAGCCTTCCGAGTAGTTACCGCGGATCATCAGGTCGTCGATCGGCTTCCAGCGGAACCCGAACTTGTTGTTGGTGGTGTTGCCGAAGTTGCTGTACTTCGAGTAGCGCGTGGCCACGCTGAAGTCGAGCAGCTGGGCACCCGGCAGGTCAGCCAGCACCGGGATCGACAGTTCGAGGTAGAACTCGTCCAGGTCGTAGCCACCCTTGGTCGGGCTGGCGCCGTTGCCGGTGCTCAGGCCAGCGGCGATGAAGGCGTCCGGATCGAACTGACCGGTTTCCTTGCGGTACTCGTAACCGGCTGCGAAGGCCAGGTCACCGGCCGGCAGCGGAACGATCGTGCCGGAGATGTTGGCGTAGTAGCCCTTGGAGACCTGCGAGGCCGAGTCATGCGCGGTGAACGAGGTGTAGTCCAGCGCAGCCTGCGAGATCGAGCCTTCCGGACCCAGCGGGTTGATCGGCGAGCAGCCCGGGATGATCGCGCCACCAGCGCCGAAGCAGACGGCCTGGCCGGTCACCGGGTCGATACCCGACGGGCCGTAGGCCGCGTCCAGGTTCTGCACGTTGAACAGGCCGTAGGTCAGGTCGTTCTGGTCGGTCTTGTCGTAACGGTAGCCGACATCCCAGTCGAAGGTACGGTCAGCCACTTCGAAGAAGCCTTCGAAGCCACCGTAGAAGTGCCAGTTCTTGACGTTCTGGTTGAACGAACGGCCGCCGGTTTCATTGAAACGACGGTTCACGCCGGTCAGGTCAACGCCGTACGGGTTGTACATGCTGTCGGCGCTGAGGGTCATGCCGGTCACCGGCATGGCGGCCAGCAGCTGCTCGGACTTACGCTCGTTGTACATCGCTTCCGTACGGAAGGTGACGTTGTCGGTGACGTTGTACGAGCCCGAGGCGAACAGCGAGGTGCGCTCGTTCGGGGTCAGCAGGTAGTTGTCCGGGGCGGTGTTGTAGCCGTGCACGTTGGACACGAACGGGGTCTGCACGCCGTTGATGTCGACGTAGCGACGGCCGTTGAGCAGGTACGAACCCGGGATGCCGGTGCCGCTCTGGCCGCTGAAGAACGGGGGGCCACCGGCGGAGATCTTGCGATCACCGGCCATGACTTCGCGTTCGTTGACGTAGGCGGCGCCGATCATCACCGACGCGCGGTCGGTGGTGGTGCCCAGCACGAAGTCAGCGGCTTCACGCTCGCCGTCGCCCGCGCTGTACTGGCCCTTGTAGAAGTTGGCTTCCGCGCCGTCGAAGTCCTTCTTGGTGATGATGTTCACCACGCCGGCGATGGCGTCGGAACCGTAGATCGTCGAGGCGCCGTCCTTCAGCACGTCGATGCGCTCGACCATGGCCACCGGAATGGTGTTCAGGTCGACGCTGCCGTCAAGGCCGGTGGTCCAGCGGCGGCCGTTGACCAGCACCAGGGTACGCTGGCTGCCGAGGTTGCGCAGGCTGATGCCGGACGAACCATCACCACCGTTGTTGAAGGTACGGTTCAGCGCAGCGCCGTTGGCGGAGATGCGCTGCAGGACGTCGGCGATCGAGGTGACGCCCTGCTTGTCGATGTCCGCGCGGCTCAGGCTCAGCACCGGCTGCGAGGTCTCGATGTCGGTGCTCTTGATGCGCGAACCGGTGACCGAGATGCGGTCCAGGTTGGTCGTATTGGCGGCTTCCTGCGCCTGCGCGGTGGCGGTGCCGGCCGCGACGACCAGTGCAACGACCACTGCATCACGCAGCTTGTTGGACTTAAAGTTCATTGCTCTCTCTCTCCAAGGGAATCTTGGGTATTCACTGGGGTGTTTGCCTCAGGCGGTGCCAATAGAGAGCACCAAAGACCACAAGGCTGACTCGATAGTAACTGCCGCTTCGAAAGAATTAAAGTAGCGTTAATGAAGTCTGTGATCTGTGTGAAATTCGGCAAAGTCCTTGTGGATCAAGGCCCTTGAGAGGGTTGCAAGCGTCAAACGGCTCATTTGTTAACAAATTGTTAGCAAAATAGTTGCAGTTGTTTTGTCACGCTCTGTATCAGGTTGGCGTGTTCAGTGACCTCAACCGGGGCGCTGGAACGACAAAGGCGCGCCAATGGCGCGCCTTTTCTGGTCTTCCCGGGTCATCGAAACCTGGACTCAGAGGTCCTGCTCGTACCGCACGTAGGGCACGGTGCCCTCATCGGTGCTCTCGTTGCGTGGGGCGAACGGGTTCTTGCCGCGGGTGATCACGTTCTCGGCACCCACGGTGAGCTGGCCGCTCCACGGGGTACGCCAGGTCAGGCCCACGCCCAGGCCTTCCCACTTGCCGGGCTGGCCGGGCACGTCGACCACGCGGCCGATGATGTTGCCGCTGAAGTTGCCGTAACCGGCACCCAGGGTGAGGCTCTTGCTGTCCCAGCGGTCCACCAGGGCCGGGGACACGTCGGACAACGGCACCAGGCGTGCCTTGGCGTAGGTGCCGCCAATGGAGACGAAGCCTTCGCGGCCGATGTTCTTCTGGCCGAACACGGTCAGGTCGTTCTGCTCGGCGCGCAGCGCCGGCGATTTGTTCGGGCCGGCCAGCCAGGCGGGCAGGGTGTCCTTGCCGGTGCCGGCGGTGATGCCGACGCGACCGCCGGGGCGGTTGAACGCGGCGGTGCCGGTGACGCGGCGGCTCAGCGCGTTGTCGTCCTCGTCACCCAGGCTGGCCAGCATGCAGTGGCTGGCCAGCCCGCTGATGCTGGTGCCGCGGCTGCTGTTGCAGAGCAGGCCAAGCGAATCGCCCGAGGACAGCCCGAAAGCGGCATCCAGCGAACTGCGCCCGAAGTGCCAGCGGGCGCCGGCAGCCTGTTCCCCGGTGGGTTCCAGGTAAAGCAGGGCTTCGACCTTGCCGCTGCCCTTGTTCCAGACCGGAATGACCGTGCTGTCCTGGCGGGCCTTGGACTGCGCATAGGCGCCCGGGATCGCGGCGAGGGCGATCATCAGGGTCAGCGGTAGACGCAGAAGGGCGCGCATGGGAATTCTCAGACAGCGGTGATGAGCACAAGTTCCCGCCGAAGCGGGACACTGATCCTAGGGCGTTTATGAATTCTTAACAAGTCTTGGTTCTCCCCAGAACAAAACTCGCGCGGCGATTACTGAAGCCGTTCAGGTGCCGGTGAGGAAACAACGGCGTCGCGGAACAGTATGTCGAATTCCGTCAACGGAAAGTGATACTCCCGTCCGCAGAATTCGCAACGGATGTCCACGGACCCCGTGGGCTCGGCGGCCGCCCGGGCTTCCACTTCGCCCAGCGACTGCAGCATGCCCTCCACCCGTTCGCGCGAGCAGGAGCAGGCAAAGCGGAGCGGGCGCTCGCCCAGCAGCTCGGGAGCCTGTTCATGGAACAACCGGTGCAGCAGCTCATTGCCGGCCACGTCCAGCAGTTCCTGCTTGCCCAGCGTCTCGAACAGCGCACTGGCCCGGGACCAGCCGTCGGTATCGCCCTCGTCGCCGGGCAGCTTCTGCAGCAGCAGGCCGGCGGCACGGTCGCCATCGGCGGCCAGCAGCAGGCGCGTGGGAAGCTGTTCGGACTGGCGGAAGTAGTCTTCGAAGGCCTCGTCCAGTCCGGATGCACCCAGGCCGACCAGGCTCTGGTAGCGCTGTGGCTCGCGCGGGTCCAGCCCGGGGTTTTCAATGGTGATGGCCAGCAGCGCGTCCTCGCCCAGTGCGGTCAGGTCGCGCGGGGCATCGCCTTCGCCGGACAGCTGGACGATGCCGCGCAGGGTGCCGGCGGCGGTGCATTCGGCAAACAGCGTGCGCATGGCGGTGTTGCTGCGCAGCTGGATCGACAGCCGGCCGTCCACCTTGGTGTGGCCGGTGAACAGCGCCGAGGCCACGGTGGCTTCACCCAGCAGCTCGGCCGCGGCCGGCGGGTAGGTGCCGTGGGAGAGGATCTGCTGCCAGCTGGCGTCAAGGTGCACGTGCACGCCGCGCACGCCGGCATCGGGAAGCAGGAAACGGATGAGGGAATCGGTCTGGGCGGTCATCGGGTCGGTGGCTGCGCTTAAGTAATGAGGGCGTGTTGCCGGATAATGCGCCGACAACCGTGCAAGCAGAGGATGCACCACTAATGGGGGCAGAGCGCAGCAACCACAAGGCCGAACCGGGCCTGGAACCGACCCGCCGGCGCCGCTGGCGCTGGAAACACCTGCTGTGGCTTCCGGTGCTGTTCGTGGCCGGCAGCGTGCTGCAGGTGGCCGTGCTGCGCTTCATCGACCCGCCGCTGTCGACGGTGATGCTGTGGCGTTATGGCGAGGCGCTGGGCCAGGGCGACTGGAGCTACCGGCTGCATTACCAGTGGCGCGACCTCGACCAGATGGCCCCGAGCCTGCCCATCTCGCTGGTAGCGGCCGAAGACCAGCGCTTTCCCGAACACAATGGCTTCGACCTGCAGGCCATTGAAAAGGCGCGCGACCACAATGCCCGCGGCGGGCGCCTGCGCGGCGCCAGCACCATCAGCCAGCAGGTCGCCAAGAACCTGTTCCTGTGGCAGGGCCGCAGCTGGATCCGCAAGGGGCTGGAGGCCTGGTACACGCTGCTGATCGAAACGCTGTGGCCGAAGTCTCGGATCCTGGAGATGTACGCCAACATCGCCGAGTTCGGTGATGGCATCTACGGTGCGCAGGCGGCATCCAGGCAGTTCTGGAACAAGGATGCGGCGCGGCTGTCGCCGGCCGAAAGCGCAAAACTGGCGGCCGTGTTGCCGGCTCCGCGCCGTTACAATGCCGCACGCCCCGGCCCCTATGTGCAGCGACGCGCCGCCTGGATCCAGCGACAGGCGCGGCAGCTCGGCGGCGGCGCCTACCTGAAAGATGAGTGAGCCATGACAATTGAACGCCTCACCCTGGTCATCGCGGCCCACAACGAAGCGCTGGCGCTGCCCCTGCTGCAGCCGCGCCTGCGCGCGGTCCTGGATGGACTGGAGGGCGTCGAGGGGCGGATCGTGTACGTCGACGATGGCAGCACCGATGCCACCTGGCAGGTGATGCAGGAACTGGCGTCAGCCGACAGCTGCGTGGGCGTGCTGCGCCTGTCGCGCAACTTCGGCAAGGAGGCGGCATTGACGGCCGGACTGGACTTCGTGGACGGCGGCGCGGTGATGATCCTCGATGCCGATGGCCAGGACCCGCCCGAGCTCATTCCGGAATTCGTGGCGCTGTGGCGGCAGGGCTATGACAACGTGTACGGCACCCGCCAGGCGCGCGACGGCGAAAGCTGGCTCAAGCGCAGTACCGCGGCGGCGTTCTACCGGGTGATCGGGCGGCTGTCGAGGATCCCGATTCCAGCCGATACCGGCGATTTCCGCCTGCTGTCACCGCGCGCGCTGCAGGCGCTGGGTCAGCTGCGTGAACGCCACCGGTTCATGAAAGGGTTGTTCGGCTGGGTCGGCTTCCGCCGCGTTGGGTTGCCGTATCACCGGCATGCGCGGATGGTGGGCGACAGCAAGTTCGGGTTGTGGAAGCTGTGGAACTTCGCACTGGAAGGCATCACCAGCTTTTCCACGGTGCCGCTGCGGGCGGCGACCTACCTGGGAATGGCCACGGCAGGCGTGGCATTCCTGTTTGGCGGGTGGGTGGTGCTGAAGGCGGCGCTTTACGGCGACCGGGTAGCCGGCTACCCCACGATGATGGCGGTGATCCTGTTCCTGGGCGGGGTGCAGCTGATCGCGCTGGGCCTGATCGGGGAGTACCTGGGCCGGCTGTACGAGGAATCCAAGCAGCGGCCGTTGTACGTGGTTGACACTTGGCATGCGCCGTTCGTGGCAGACTCGGGCGTGCATCCCATCGGTGGAGAGCAGCGAGATGACCACGGTACGACAGCTGTTGGAAGGCAAGTCCCCTGAGGTGTTCGCGGTAGGCCCGGAATCGGCGGTGATCGACGCGATCCGGTTGATGGCCGACAAGGGCATCGGCGCGGTTCTGGTGATGGACGGCCGCAGCCTGGTCGGCATCCTGTCCGAACGCGATTACGCACGCAAAATCGTGCTGCATGACCGCTCTTCGAGGTCGACGAAGGTCAGCGACATCATGACCGCCAAGGTAGTAACGGTGGCGCCATCCGAGCAGGTTGAACACTGCCTGCAACTGGTCACCGACTACCGCATCCGCCACTTGCCGGTGGTGGACAGCGGCGGCGTGATCGGCGTGATCTCCATCGGCGACCTGGTAAAATCGGTGATCGACGAACAGGCCCAGAAGCTGGACCAGCTGCAGCAGTACATCGTCGCGGGCTGAGCTGCCTGCAGGTAATTTCAAGCGAAGAGCAGCGTTTCAGTTCTTCCGTGCTGGGGCGGCCGACGGGCAGCCCCGATGGTTGGTCGTGCGGAAACGAGGAGCAGCCACGCAGCGCGTGGTATTTACTTCGCGTACCGGCCGCCACAATTCGAATCTTCACCCGGCCCGGTTTCAATCGTGGCCAGCAGCGCCGCTGGCGGGGCAATGCTGCCCAGCGTGAGGGCGATGGCACCACGCAGCCCCAGCGCCTTGAAGTCCGGCCGGAACGACGGATCCTTGAACGTGCCGCCGATGCGCAGCGGCGAACGCAGTGCCAGGATGCTGATGTCCTTCGGACGGGGGCGAAGCAGCAGGTCGAGCTTTTCCTGCTTCAGGTCTACCGTGCCTTCTCCAAGGATCAGCGTATCGGTGGTATCAAACGCCAGCTGCTGCGAGGTCATCAGGCCCTGCTTCACGCCAAAATCGCCCCACGCGCAGCGCAGCGGAATCTGCTTGTCGCCGGTGAACAGGAACTTCAGCGATTCGGCCACGTCCAGGCCGGCCAGTTCCATGATCAGGTTGCCGACATGGCCGCGGCCGATGCCCACCGCAACGGCGCCATCGGAGCTTCCCAGCATGGATGCGATCGAGTTGCCGTTGCCGCTGAGGTTGATCTCACCACTGATGCCACCGGAGGCCTGCTCGGCCAGCTTCGCATCGGGGAACAGCCCGCCGAGCTGCACCTTGCGGATGCTGGCCTTGAGCTGGGTGGCAATGGTCGGCTTGCGTGCATCCATGCGGATGGTGCTGCGGATGTCGCCGCCGGCGACGCCGAAGTTGAGCGGCTCCAGGCGCAGCAGGCCGTCGTCGAGCTTCAGGTGTGCATCCATGTCGTCCAGCGGCAGCGCGGGGGAGTTGATGCGCTGCGCCTTCCAGTGCACATCGGCATCCATCGCGCGGAGCTTGCTGAGGTCGTAGGGCGTATCCGGAAGCACGCGCGCCTTCACTGCGAGTGCGGCGGCCTCGGCCTTCTGTTCGGCATTGGCCGATTCGCCGGCGCCGGTCTTGGGCGGGGCGCCGACGAAGCCGGCAAGGTCGTCGAAGTCCAGGCGCTTGGAAACAAGCTCGGCCTTGAGGAAGGGGCGGTCGCCACTGACGTCGATCTGCGCGGTACCGCCCAGGTCGCTGTCGCCGGCGACACCGGTAAAGTTCTCGTACCGCCAGACATCGTTGTTGCGCTTGAGGCGGCCTTTCAGGCGATACGGCGGGGTGGAGGGGATGGCCAGGCCGATCAGTGGATACAGGTCTTCCATGTCCTGGCCGCTGAGCGCGAAATCAAGATCGAAGGTGCGCAGGGCGAACGGGTTGGTCAGGGTGCCGCTGGCAATGGCGTGGGTACTGCCGGCACGGCCATCCAGATGGATGCGGAACGGATGCTCGCTGTTGGTCAGTTCCAACGGCGATTCGGTGTTGCCTGCCAAGGTGAACGGATTGCCCTGCCAGCGACCCTTGCCGCTGACCAGCAGCGGCGGTGCGCTGTCGGCATTGCGTGGTTTGCCGCTGGTGATGGCGACTAGGATGTCCGTTCTACCGGCGGCATCGAGGAATTTCAGGCGCCCATCGTCAACCAGCAGTCGCTGCAGCACCGGCGGTTCGCCATCGCTGGGGCCAAGAAAATCCCAGTTGCCGGGCTGGTCCTTGCCGGGCGCGGTTTCCAGCAGCAGGTCGGGGCGGGTGAGGCGGATTTCCGGAATGCGGATATCGCCACGCAGCAGGGGCCAGGCGCGCAGGTCGATCTCGGCGCGGTCGGCGCTGGCCATCCGTGGGGTCTTGGACCATTCGGCATTGGCGAAGGTCAGGCCATCGGCGCGCACGGTAAGGGTGCGCCCGAGATCGACATCCAGATTGCCGCCGATATGGAATTCGCGGCCGGTCTTGGCCTGCACGGCGCGCTCGACGGGGCCTTTGAACCAGTTCCAGTCCCACAGCGCGATCACCAGCAGGATCAGCGCGAAAAGGAAAACCAGCACCGCCAGCCAGCGCTGCCCGCGCTTGCCCGGTCGGCGAAAACGCCAGCGTGAGCGGGAGGAGGGCGCAACGGGCGTAGGAGCGGGAACAGTATTCACCCGCCCATCCTTGCCCGTTCATCGTGCAGGCAACGCGAAGCATTGGTAAGGATCGCGTCAGTGTGGCGCCAAAGCCGAAGCCAAGGCTGGAGCGCTTGCTATTCATTGATACGTGCTGGGCGGGCGGGGGTAGCCCATGCCGGGACACGCCGTAAACCCATCCATGGGGGCTCGTTCGCGCCATCCATGGCGCTCTACGGTCCCGGCATGGGCTACCCCCGCCCGCCCCCAAGCAGTTTCTCAGCGGTGGGAAGAGCAAGGGCCTGTTCTTGATCTCCGTTGCCTGCCGACCAGATGTCGAAGGGGCGGTGTGGGTGGGTTGACGGGACCGTAGAGCGCCATGGATGGCGCGAACGAGCCTACAAGGACGTACTTGCGGCGTGTCCCGGCGGCCCACCCACACCGCCCCTAAACAGTAAGCAAACGGCAACCTGCTGTTGCTGTTGCTGTTGCGGTTGCGGTTGCTTCAAAGAATCTGCGCAGTAACCGCAACGAAGTGACAGACACTTCCGCCGATCACGAACAGGTGCCAGATCGCGTGGGAGTAGGGGATGGATTCGCGGTGGTAGAAATAGGTGCCCAGCGTGTAGGACAGGCCACCGGCAAACAGCCAGCCCAGGGTCCAGCCATCGATGTGGGACCACATCGGCTTGATCGCCACCAGCACCATCCAGCCCATCGCGATGTAGATGATCGTGGAGAGCAGCTTGAAGCGGCCGGTGAAGAACAGCTTGAAGACCACGCCGGCGAGCGCCAGTGCCCAGATGGCCGTGAACATGCCCCAGCCCCAGGGACCGCGAAGGCCGATCAGGGTGAATGGGGTATAGGTGCCGGCGATCAGCAGGTAGATCGCGCAGTGGTCGAATACTTTCAGTCGGCCCTTGGCGATCGGGTGCTGGATGGCGTGGTAGAGCGTGGAGGCTGTGTAGAGCAGCAGCAGTGCCACGCCGAACACGATGGCGCTGGCCAGCTGCCAGGCGTCGCCGTAGATCGCGGCCAGGGTGATCAATACCGCGCTGCCGGCAAGCGCGGCCACCGCGCCCAGCCCGTGGGTCAGGGCGCTGGCGATTTCTTCACGTACGGAAGCAACAGAGGTCATGGCGATGATCGTCGCGCGGGGAGGGGGAGCCCGCTCCCCCCTATCATCGCCGGTTTCGCCAGGTCAGGCGACCGACATGCTGTGCGCCGCTTCGCGGGTTGCCGCGAAGCGCACGTCCGGCGCGCGTTCCTGCGCCAGCTGCAGGTTGACCCGGGTCGGCGCCAGGTAGACCAGCTGGCCCGCCGCGTCGATGCTGAGGTTGCCCGCATTCTTCTCGCGGAACTCTTCCAGCTTCTTCGCATCGTTGCAGGTCACCCAGCGTGCCGTGGTCACGCTCACCGGCTCGAAGGTCGCTTCCACGCCGTACTCGTCCTTCAGCCGGTAGGCGGCCACGTCGAACTGCAGCACGCCCACCGCGCCCAGGATCAGGTCGTTGCTCATCAGCGGGCGGAAGAACTGGGTGGCCCCTTCTTCGGACAGCTGCGCAAGGCCCTTCTGCAGCTGCTTGAGCTTGAGCGGATCGCGCAGGCGCGCGCGGCGGAACAGTTCCGGCGCGAAGTTCGGGATGCCGGTGAAGCTCACCGCTTCGCCTTCGGTGAACGTGTCGCCGATGGAAATGGTGCCGTGGTTGTGGATGCCGATGACATCGCCCGGCCATGCTTCAGCGGCGATTTCGCGGTCGCTGGCCATGAAGGTCAGTGCGTTGGCCAGCTTCATTTCCTTGCCCGTGCGCACGTGGAAGGTCTTCATGCCCGCTACGAAGCGCCCCGAACAGACCCGCATGAACGCCACGCGGTCACGGTGCTGCGGGTCCATGTTGGCCTGGATCTTGAACACGAAGCCGGTCAGCTTGTTTTCCTGTGGGGCGATCACCCGACCGGTGGTGGCGCGTGCCTGCGGCGACGGCGCGTGCTCGACGAAGAAGTCCAGCAGCGGCTGCACGCCGAAGTTGTTCACGCCCGAACCGAAGAACACCGGCGTCTGCCTGCCGGCCAGGTAGGCATCAAGATCGAACGCGTGGCTGGCGCCCTGCACCAGTTCCAGCTCGTCGCGCAGCTCGGCCAGCATGCCCGCGCCGATCTTTTCGGCCAGGCCCGGTGAATCGATCGACGGGAAAATGGTCGAATCCTGCCGGGTGAAGTTGCGGCCCTGTTCGTACAGGTGCACTTCGCCGCTGATCAGGTGGACCACGCCCTTCAGGCGCTGGCCCATGCCGATCGGCCAGGTCACCGGCGCGCACTGGATGCCCAGCACGCTTTCCACCTCGTCCAGCAGGTCGATCGGCTCCTTGCCCTCGCGGTCGAGCTTGTTGATGAAGGTCATGATCGGGGTGTCGCGCAGGCGGCACACCTCCATCAGCTTGATCGTGCGCTCTTCCACGCCCTTGGCCACGTCGATCACCATCAGCGCCGAGTCCACCGCGGTAAGCACGCGGTAGGTATCCTCGCCGAAGTCGGCGTGGCCGGGGGTGTCGAGCAGGTTGACGATCTTGCCTTCGTACGGGAACTGCATCACCGATGAAGTGACCGAGATGCCGCGCTCCTTTTCCAGCGCCATCCAGTCCGAGGTGGCATGGCGCGCGGCCTTGCGGCCCTTGACCGAGCCGGCCATCTGGATCGCACCGCCGAACAGCAGCAGCTTCTCGGTCAGCGTGGTCTTGCCGGCGTCAGGGTGGGAAATGATGGCGAAGGTGCGGCGGCGCGCAGCTTCGGTAGCGACTTCGGACATGGCGTGACGCGCCCGCCCGGGGCGCTTCTCATGGAGATAAGCCCGCCAGTATACCGGGCCGCCCCGCCCGGCGGGTCAGTGGCTGGCCGCGTCGCCGCCGTCAGCCTCTTCACGCGCGAAATGCAGCTCGCCCTGGGGGGCCACGATGCGTACCGGAATCGAGCGCAGCTGCATGCCGGCATTGGCCTGGACCACGAAATGCAGGTGTGGGGCGGTGCTGTAGCCGGTGTTGCCGGAAACACCAATGCGCTGGCCGGCCTCGACACGCTGGCCGCTGCGCACCAGTACCCCGTTTTCGCGCAGGTGGGCGTACACGGCCATGCTGCCGTCTTCATGCAGGACCCGGATGAAGTTGGCGCGGTCGCGGTCGCGCGCGGGATCCTGCCCGTTGCCGCTGAAGTTGCCCTGCACCTGCATCACCTTGCCCGCGCGGGCAGCAAGCACCGGGGTGCCTTCGGGCAGCGCGAAGTCCACCGCGTCGCGGTTTTCAGCATCGTTGTGGCTGAAACGCCCCTGCGGCGCCTGGCTGACCTGGAACCGGCGCGCATCGAAGGGCAGCTGGTAGGCCACGTCCTGCGGCCGCGCGGCCGGGTCGCCGGGAACCGCGTCCAGCAGCAGGTTCAGGCGTTCGGTATCCGGTGGCAGCTGCAGCCGCGCCACCACCACGCTGGCCGAGCCGGGCAGCACGGTTTGAAGGGGCAGCCCGGGCAGCAGCGCGGCACCCGCGTCCTGGCGCAGGGCGATCTGCACCGGACCGGTGAGGTGGTTGTCGACCCGCGCCTGCCAGTACGCGGCGCCCCCTTCGAGCTTCACCGAGGCCAGCGTGCCGCTCCGCGCCCCCTGCGGCGCCTGGTCGGCCGGGCGCACCAATCCCCAGCCGCCGCGCCAGTCCGCTCCACCGTTGGATTCAGCGGCCGGTGCCATTAACGGGCACGCCAGCAGGGTGAGCAGCAGGATCCGGCGCATCAGCGAGCTTCCAGTAAGGGTGCGCGGACTCTACGCAACCGCGTCCGTTCAGGAAAGAGGGCGGCTGCTGGCTGATGAGAAAAAACTATATCGCTTCATCCAGATGGAAGGATTGACATGCCCGGAATGTGCTGGCATCGTGGCTCCACCATCGAGACCGGCAGAGGGACAGGCCCTTTGAAGCCGGGGCAGCCCGCAGGCGCGAAAGCGACCTGCGTAGGTGCCAAATCCTGCGGGGGCCGTGGTGTCTTCCGAAAGATGGTTCGAACCGTGCACCGTGCGTGCGCTTCGAACGCGAGCTCCGCGAAAGCTCGATGGCCGTTTTCCTCTTCGGGATATCGCCATGAGTTTCGCCACCGCCGCCATTGTTTCGGACTCCTTCGCCTCCTTGAGCGTTCCGGTTGATGCCGGGCGCAGCGCCGTTCGTGGCGAGATCGCCGCGATTCTGTCGATGCGCCACGGGGGAGCACGCCCGGTGCGGCTGCGCTACGAACTGGTGGGCCGTGAACAGGCGCCCGTGGTGGTGCTGGCCGGTGGCATTTCCGCACACCGGCATGTGGCTGCCAATGCCGAGTTCCCCGAGAAGGGCTGGGCGGAGGGCCTGGTGGCACCGGGTCGCGCGCTGGATCCGGCCTCGCGCCGCATCCTGGCCTTCGATTTCATCGGTGCCGACGGCGCACTGGACCTGCCGATCGACACCGCCGACCAGGCCGATGCGCTCGCCCTGCTGCTCGATCATCTCGGCATTACCCAGCTGCAGTGCTTCGTGGGCTACTCCTACGGTGCGCTGGTGGGCCAGCAGTTCGCAGTGCGCCACCCGCAGCGGTTGGCCAAGCTGGTCGCGGTCAGCGGCGCGCATCGCCCGCATCCCTATGCCGCCGCCTGGCGCGCGCTGCAACGCCGCGCGGTTGCGCTGGGCCAGCTGCAGTGCGGCGAAAGCCACGGCCTGGCGCTGGCCCGGCAGTTCGCCATGCTCAGCTACCGCACCCCGGAAGAATTTGGCGAGCGCTTCGATGCACCGCCGGAAGTGGTCAACGGGCGTGTCCGCGTGGCGGCCGAAGATTACCTGGATGCCGCCGGCGCGCAGTACGTCGCGCGCACCCCGGTGGAGGCCTACCTGCGCCTGTCCGAATCGATCGACTTGCACCGCATCGACCCCGCCGCGATCAGCGTACCCACCGTGGTGGTGGCCGTAGAAGGCGACCGCCTGGTGCCGCTGGCCGACCTGGTCGGCCTGGTTGAAGGGCTGGGCCCGCGCGGCAGCCTGCGCGTGCTGCGCTCGCCCTATGGCCATGACGCCTTCCTCAAAGAAACCGATCGCATCGACGCGATCCTCGCCACCGCATTCCGTACCCCGGGAGAAAACGCATGAGCCAGTCCGCCGGTTCCGAGCCGACCTGTAGCCGAGTCACCGCCGCCGTGCGCGCCGGTATCGATCGCGATACCGCGCACGGGGCGGTGACCCCGCCGATCGTGCTGTCGTCGAACTTCAGCTTCGATGGCTTCGGCAACAAGCGCCAGTACGACTACACCCGCAGCGGCAACCCCACCCGTGACCTGCTCGGTGAGGCGCTGGCCGAACTCGAAGGCGGTGCTGGCGGGGTGATCACCTCCACCGGCATGGGCGCGATCAACCTGGTGCTCAATGCGCTGCTGGAACCGGGCGATACCCTGGTGGTGCCGCACGACGCCTACGGTGGCAGCTGGCGGCTGTTCAACGCGCTGGCCAAGAAGGGTCACTTCCAGCTGGTCACCGCCGACCTGACCGACCCGCGTTCGCTGGCCGACGCGCTGGCGCAGTCGCCCACGCTGGTGTTGATCGAGACTCCGTCCAACCCGCTGCTGCGCATCACCGACCTGCGCTTCGTCATCGATGCCGCGCACCGCGCCGGTGCGAAGGTGGTGGTCGACAACACCTTCCTGTCACCGGCGCTGCAGCAGCCGATCGCCTTCGGTGCCGATGTGGTGCTGCATTCGACCACCAAGTACATCAACGGCCACAGCGATGTGGTCGGTGGCGCCGTGGTGGCGCGCGATCCGGCGCTGCACGAGCAGCTGGTGTGGTGGGCCAACGCGCTGGGCCTGACCGGTTCGCCGTTCGATGCCTTCCTGACCCTGCGCGGCCTGCGGACGCTTGGTGCGCGGCTGCGCGTGCACCAGGAAAACACCGCCGACATCGTGAAGCTGCTGGCCGCCAGCGATGCGGTGGCCAACGTCTACTACCCCGGCCTGGAATCTCATCCCGGCCACGCGATTGCCGCGCGCCAGCAGAGCGGGTTCGGCGCGATGCTGTCTTTCGAACTGGCCTCGTGCCCGGGCGATGACCCGCACGCGGCGGTGCGAGCCTTCGTCGATGGCCTGCGCTGCTTCACCCTGGCCGAATCGCTGGGCGGGGTGGAAAGCCTGGTCGCGCACCCGGCCACCATGACCCACGCGGCGATGACCGCCGAGGCCCGCGCCCATGCGGGGATCAGTGAGGGCCTGCTGCGCCTGTCGGTGGGTATCGAAGCGGCTGAAGACCTGGTCGCGGACCTGCAGGCCGGCCTGGAGCGGGCCCAGGCGGTGATCGACCGCCAGGCGCAGCTGGCCCAGCGCAGGCTGGTGGACGCATGAGCGCGGTACTGCCTTTCGCGCGACCGGCGCCACGTCGCTTGGCGTTGCTGGGTACGGGCACCGTTGGAACCGCGTTCGTGCAGCGCTACCAGGCGCTCGAAGCACGAGGCGTCGAGTTGCCCCAGTTCTCGTGGCTGGCCAACTCGCGCACGGCACGCGCCTGCGAACAGCAGCCGGCACAGGCTCTGGAGCGCGCCAACGATGCCGCGCGCACGGCGCCCGCGCTGCAACCCTGGGCCGAAGCCGAAGGTCTGCAACGCGGTGACGTGGTGGTGGACGCCACCGCCAGCGATGATGTGGCCAACTGGCATGAGCAGTGGCTGGCGCGCGGCGTGCACGTGGTGACCGCCAACAAGCTGGGGCAGGGCGCGCAGCTCGCCCGCGCGCAGGCCATCGCGGGCAGCGGACTGGACGGCGGCGCACGCTACGGCGACAGCGCCACGGTTGGCGCAGGGCTGCCGCTGTTGAGCAGCCTGCGCGGGCTGGTGGCCGGCGGCGATCGCATCCACCGGGTGGAAGGCGTGTTGTCGGGGTCGTTGGCGTGGCTGTTCCATCACTACGACGGTCAGCGCCCCTTCTCGGCGTGGGTGCGCGAGGCGGCGGGCGCCGGGTACACCGAGCCGGACCCGCGCGTGGATCTGTCCGGTGAGGACGTGCGCCGCAAACTCCTGATCCTTGCCCGCGCCAGCGGCATCGCGCTTCGCGCCGAACAGGTGGCCGTGAACTCGCTGGTGCCCGATGCACTGGCGGCGCTGCCGACCACCGAGGCGATCGAACAGCTGGCCCTGCTGGACGCGCCGCTGCAGCGGCACTGGGAGCAGGCACGCGCGCAGGGCGGCTGCCTGCGCTTCATCGGCGGCTTCGACCACGACGGCGCCTCGGTCGGGCTGCGGATCGTGCCGCTGGACCATCCGCTGGCCGGCGGTGCGCAGACCGACAACCGCGTGGCGATCCACAGCGACCGCTACAACGTGCAGCCGTTGTTGATCCAGGGGCCGGGCGCGGGGGCCGGGATCACCGCCGCCGCCTTGTTGGACGACGTGTTGTCGATCACTCGCCCTTCAACGCCTTCAACAACGCCGCGTTGAACCGCGACGGGTCCTGCACCTGCGGCGAATGTCCCAGGTCGTCGAAGCTCACCAGCGTCGCGCCGGGGATCGCGGCGGCGGCAGCCTTGCCCAGGGCAGGGTAGTCGCCCAGCGCAGCTTTCAATGCAGGCGGGGCCAGGTCACGCCCGATGGCGGTGCGGTCCTTCTGGCCGATGAACAGCGTGGTTGGCACGCGGATGTTGGCCAGCTCATGCACGACCGGCTGGTTGAACACCATGTCCGAGGTCAGCGCCTGGCTCCAGGCCACGGCCTGCCTGCCGGGGCCGGCATACATCCCGGCCTGCATGCGTGCCCAGTGTTCGAACTCCGGCGTCCACTGGCCGCTGTAGTAGACCTCAAGCTGGTACTTCTTGATGCTGTCGAAACTGGTGTTCAGTTCGTTGGCATACCACGCATCCACGCTGCGCCAGGGCACGCCCTTGGCCTTCCAGTCTTCCAGCCCGATTGGATTGACCAGCGCCAGCTGGCGCAGCTGCTGCGGATACATCAGCGCGAACCGCGCGGCCAGCATGCCGCCCATCGAATGGCCGACCAGGTCGACTTTGGTGGCGTCCAGTTTGAGGTGCGCCAACAGCGCCTGCGTGTTGGCGGCCAGCTGGCCGAAGGAATACTGGTAGCGCAGTGGCTTGCTCGATTTGCAGAAGCCGATCTGGTCCGGCGCAATTACCCGGTAGCCGGCGCTGCTCAACGCGGTGATGGCATCACGCCAGGTGCCCGCGCAGAAATTCTTGCCGTGCAACAGCACCACCGTGCCGACCTGGCGGCCGGCAGGCGCCACGTCCAGGTAGGCCATTTCCAGCGGCTGGCGCTGCGAATCGAAGCTGAAGGTCTTGACCGGCCAACCGTAGTCGAAGGCCTGCAGGCGCGCGTCGTAGGTGTCGGCGGCGAACGAGGTCAGGGGCAGGCAGGCAAGCAGGGCGGCGGCCAGGATGCGCATGGCGGTCTCCAGTGGGGGAACCCCGAGGATACCCGCCCGCGCGTCTCCGATCAGCACTCGATGACGTTGACCGCGAGCCCGCCGCGGCTGGTTTCCTTGTATTTGTCCTGCATGTCGCGGCCGGTATCGCGCATGGTCTTGATCACCTTGTCCAGCGACACCTTGTGCTTGCCGTCGCCGCGCATGGCCATGCG
>Ga0160431_100390_pt1 | contig 21530 bp, 22 predicted proteins | sample HID1971K_E0MG_FD_108212 | JGI IMG/M metagenome (GOLD analysis project Ga0160431, IMG submission 108212) | Enriched millipede-associated microbial communities from UW Madison campus, WI, USA - HID1971K_E0 MG | ecosystem: Host-associated > Arthropoda: Insects > Digestive system > Unclassified ...
CAACACGCTGAGCAAGACCAAGGAAGCCTTCAAGCCGCTCGATGGCAACAGGGTGCGCATGTACGTGTGCGGCATGACCGTGTACGACTACTGCCACCTTGGCCACGGCCGCAGCATGGTGGCGTTCGACCTGGTCACCCGCTGGCTGCGCAAGAGCGGCTATGAGCTGACCTACGTGCGCAACATCACCGACATCGACGACAAGATCATCAACCGGGCCAACGAGAACGGCGAAGCGTTCGACGCCTTGACCGCCCGCATGATCGACGCGATGCACGAAGACGAGCGCCGCCTGAACATCCTCAAGCCGGACCTGGAACCGCGTGCCACCGACCATATCGCCGGCATGCACGCGATGATCCAGACCCTGATCGACAAGGGCTATGCCTACGCGCCGGGCAATGGCGACGTCTATTACCGGGTCGGCAAGTTCGTCGGCTACGGCAAGCTGTCGCGCAAGAAGATCGAAGACCTGCGCATCGGCGCCCGGATCGAAGTCGACGAAGCCAAGCAGGACCCGCTCGACTTCGTGCTGTGGAAGGGCGTCAAGCCGGGCGAGCCGTATTGGGATTCGCCTTGGGGCCCTGGCCGTCCGGGCTGGCACATCGAGTGCTCGGTGATGTCCACCTGCTGCCTGGGCGAGAGCTTCGACATCCATGGAGGCGGCAGCGACCTGGAGTTCCCGCACCATGAGAACGAGATCGCGCAGAGCGAGGCCGCGACCGGCAAGCAGTACGCCAACGCCTGGATGCACTGCGGCATGATCCGCATCAATGGCGAGAAGATGTCCAAGTCGTTGAACAACTTCTTCACCATCCGAGACGTGCTCGACAAGTATCACCCGGAGGTGGTGCGTTACCTGCTGGTGGCCAGCCACTACCGCAGTGCCATCAACTACTCCGAAGACAGCCTGCGCGACGCCAAGGGCGCCCTGGAGCGCTTCTACCACGCCCTGCGTGGCCTGCCGCGCGTGCCGGCCAAGGGGGGTGAGGAGTTCGTCGAGCGCTTCAGTGTGGCGATGAACGACGACTTCGGCACGCCTGAAGCCTGCGCCGTGTTGTTCGACCTGGTGCGCGAGATCAACCGCCTGCGTGACAGCGACCTCGACGCCGCTGCCGGCCTGGCCGGTCGCCTGCGTGAACTGGGTGATGTGCTTGGTGTGCTGCAGCTCGAAGCCGATGACTTCCTGCGTGCGGGGGCAGAAGGCAAGGTCGATGCGGCTGAAGTCGAAGCCTTGATCCAGGCGCGCCTGCAGGCGCGTGCGGACAAGAACTGGGCGGAGTCGGACCGTATCCGCGACCAGCTGACCGCCATGGGCGTGGTGCTGGAAGACGGCAAGGGCGGCACGACCTGGCGTCTGGCCGACTGACAACTGGGGCTGCATAGCAGCCCCAGCTTCTATTTGGCCAACCCGGCCAACGGGCAATGCAACACCAGCTTGGCCCCACCCATCTCGCTCTCTCCAATCTCCAGTCCGAACCCATGCAGGTCGACGATCGCCGCGACGATCGACAACCCCAGCCCGAACCCTGGGTGCCGGTGGCCCTCGTCACTGCGATAGAACCGCTTCAACACGGCAGTCCGTTCTGCTTCAGGAATCCCCGGCCCGCTGTCCTCGATGGCAATGTGCACGCCCAGCTCGTCCTGCGTTGCGCGGATGGCCACCTGACCCCCTTCAGGGGTGAACTTGATACCGTTGCCCACCAGGTTGGCCAGGGCCTCGAACAGCAGCTCGCGATCACCATGCAGTGCCGGCAGTTGCTCGGGCTGTTGCAGTTGCAGGCGAATGCCGCCGTCCTCGGCCAGAGGCAGGTAGAAATCATGCAGTTCCACCAGCAGCTCATGCGGATCGAGCTCGACGAAACCGGCGCGGCGCTGTCGATCTTCCAGCTCGCTGATGCGCAACAGCCCGCGAAACCGTGCCATCAAGGTGTCGGTCTCGCCGATGGCCTGGTCCAGCGCCTCGGCTTGTGCTGAGTCCGCTTCGCTCTGCTGACGGATGCGGTAAAGCTGTGCGCGCAGGCGGGTAAGGGGCGTGCGCAGGTCATGGGCAATGTTGTCGCAGACCCCTTTGACCTCGTGCATCAGCCGCTCGATACGGTCGAGCATGGCATTGACGATGGCCGCCAGCATGTCCAGTTCGTCGCGCCGTGCCGACAGCGGCAGGCGGTGGGTGAGATCGCCGGCGACGATCAGCTCGGCCTGGGCCTGGATCGCACGAATGCGCTTGAGTGGCCGGCGGCGCAGCAGGTACCAGCCGGCAAAGCCAGGGATCAGGGTGAGGGAAATGCCCCATAGCAGCGCATGCAGGATGATGCGGGTGACCACGAACAGCGAGCCGTTGTCGCGGAACAGCACCAGCCAGCGGCCGTCCTGCACCTTGATCGCCACGGCGTCGCAGCTGTCGCGCGGCATGTGCGGGTCATCGGCGTCCAGGCAGCGCTTGAGTTCGTGCACCTTGCCGTCCAGGCCAAGGCCCGGTGGAATGGCGCGGATGCGCCCGCCGACCGGGTTGAGCTGGGCATCGAACAGGCCATAGGCGTCGAAGGCCCGTTCCTCGAAGGCCTGGCTGGCGATCAGGGCGTCGTCCAGCTGTTTGCCACTCATGTGGGCGAACAGGTGCTGGCGCTGCAGCATGGAGTGGCGGGTGAGTTTGTTCAGGTAGCTGGAGACCTCGAAGTACAGCACCCCCATGAGGATGCTGCTCCAGGCCACGAAGAGGAAGCTGTACAGCGCCAGCAAACGGCTGGTCGAGGAACTCCAACCCTTAGACGGGTTCAGCAATGGCATAGCCGGAGCCCCGTACCGTACGGATCAGCGGCGACTGGCCGGGTGAGTCGATCTTCTTGCGCAAGCGACCGATGTGCACGTCGATCAGGTTGGTGCCGGGGTCGAAGTGGTAGCCCCAGACTTCCTCGAAGATCATCATCCGCGTGATCACCTGGCCACTGTGGCGCATCAGGTATTCCAGCAGCTTGTACTCGGTGGGCAGCAGGTTGAGGGTCTGCTCGCCGCGGCGGGCCTCATGGCTGATCAGGTCCAGTTGCAGGTCGGCGACCTGCAGGCGGGTCTGGGTCATCGGCACGCTGTTGCGGCGCAGCAGCACTTCGACGCGGGCGGCCATCTCGTCGGAGGCGAACGGTTTGGTCAGGTAGTCGTCACCGCCGGCGCGCAGGCCTCGTACACGTTCGTCCACGTCGGACAGGGCGCTGATCATCAGGATCGGCGTGGCGATCTTGAGGTTGCGCAGGGTGGTGACGATCGTCAGGCCATCGACTTCGGGCAGCATGCGGTCCAGGGTGATCAGGTCGTAACCGCCGGCAATGGCCTTGGCCAGGCCTTCACGGCCGTTGTCGGCCCACTCCACATCGAGACCGTGGCTGGTCAGTTCGGCGACGATTTCCTGGCCGGTAACGGCGTCGTCTTCGATGGTCAGTACGCGTGGCATGCTCGTTCCTGGGCGTCTAGAGAAGACTCGATTGTGCCAAAGAATAGCCAAACGGCGATTTAAGAAAAATTCATCTGGCGGTCCCGTCCTTGGCTCAATGCAGCATCTTGACCTGTGGGAGCCGGCTTGCCGGCGATAGTGCCGGAGCATTCAGCCAAAAAAACGGGGCATGCCAACGACTGGCATGCCCCGATAGTCGACCTGAAGCAGCGGATCAGGCGACCTTGACGATCCAGCCAGCTGGCGCTTCCACGTCACCGCTCTGGATACCGGTCAGCTCGTTGTAGAGCTTCTGGGTAACCGGGCCGACCTTTTCCAGGTCATGGAACACGTGCAGCTTGCCGTTGTACTCGATACCGCCGATCGGGGTGATCACCGCCGCGGTGCCGCACGCGCCGGCTTCGATGAAGCGGTCGAGCTTGCTGATCTCGACATCGCCTTCGATCACGGTCAGGCCCAGGCGCGATTGCGCCAGTTCCATCAGCGACAGGCGGGTGATGCCAGGCAGCACCGAGGCCGATTTCGGGGTGACGAACTCGTTGTTGGCGGTGATGCCGAAGAAGTTGGCCGAACCGACTTCCTCGATCTTGGTGTGGGTCAGCGGGTCGAGGTAGATGGCGTCGGCGAAGTTGGCTTTCTTCGCTTCAGCGCCCGGCTGCAGGCTGGCTGCATAGTTGCCGCCGACCTTGGCTGCGCCGGTGCCCTGCGGGGCCGCGCGGTCGAAGCTGGAAATCTGGAAGTTGTGCGGCTTCATGCCGCCTTTGAAGTACGAGCCAACCGGGATGGCGAAGATCGAGAAGATGAACTCGGGGGCGGTACGCACGCCGATGTTGTCGCCGGTGCCGATCACGAACGGACGCAGGTACAGGGCACCCTTGCCGTGCGGCGGGACGAACTTCTCGTTGGCCTTGACCACTTGCTTGCACGCTTCGACGAACACATCGGTCGGCACCTGTGGCATCAGCAGACGTGCGCAGCTGCGCTGCATGCGGGCCGCGTTCTGGTCTGGGCGGAACAGGTTGATCGAGCCGTCCTTGCAACGATAGGCCTTCAGGCCTTCGAAGCACTGCTGGCCATAGTGCAGGGCAGTGGAGCCTTCACTGATGTGCAGCACGTTGTCTTCGGTCAGGGTGCCTTTGTCCCACTCGCCATTGCGCCATACGGACAGGTAGCGCTTGTCGGTCTTGATGTAGTCGAAACCCAGCTTGTCCCAGTTAATGCTCTCGTTACTCATGACACCCTCGATTGTCTTGCAGATGCCCGATCGCTCGGGCTGCTGTTATATGCGCACCACGCCACGATAATACATCCGCCGCGGATCGGGAACGGCCAGTCACGAATTGGCGGGGCCTGTAGGTGCAGGTCGGCGGATTTTCGGCGTTCACGAGATCGAGCGCCGCCCGCGCGGCGCTCGATCTCAAGAGCGCTGCAACTCTACCGACAGGCCTCAAGCCGCCTGTTCCAGTCCCCCGCATGGCTGCGGGTACAGGCCTCTTCACTGTCGAACCGCACGTGCCATCCTGTGTTATCCAACGCCACGCCAGCCTCGTCCAGAGCCTTGGACGTCAGCTCGATCATGCGTGCTTTAGCATTCCCGGCCAGGGCGGCTGCCTTGTCCGCCTCGCGCTCGAACACCCAGATGATGCGCAGGCTGGCAGGGAAGTCGGCGGGGTCCAGGCGGTGGGTCAGCCAGGTGAACCCGACGATTTCAGCTTTCGCGGTTTCGCAGGCGTCGGTCAGGCAGGCGACCAGTTCGCGCTCAAGGCGCGCCAGTTCGCGTCTGTTCATGGCATTCACTGGGCGGTTTCGTCGTCGATCTGCTGGCAGAAGCGCAGCAGGTTGCCGAACGGATCGTGGATCTGCATCTGCAGGCCCCAGTCAACGGGCTCGGCATGGGGGCGGGAATAACCGTACTGCTTGTCTTGCAGCTCGCGCTCCAGTGCGCGCAGGTCCTCGGTGCGGGCAAACACGGTAGAGCCTGGGCAGGCATCGCCGTGGTGTTCGCTCAGGTGCAGGATCAGCCCGTCACGGTGGATTTGCGCATAAAGCGGCAGGTCCGGGCTGAAGCGGTGCTCCCAGTCCAGGTTGAAGCCGAGAAAGTCCAGGTAGAACTCCTTGGCCTTGTCGACCGAGAAGATGCGCAGCACGGGGATGGCGGGAGCGAGGGGCATGGCGGTTCCTTGGCCGTAGATGGTCCATGACTGTAGCCCAGCACCGAAACGGGGCCAAGCTGCGCGCCCGTATTGTGCGTTTTAACCCTCGTATGCCCCATGCCAGAGCCATCGTCCGGAAGATTTCATCTGCCTTCACCTGCGTAGTTGGCCCGCTAACTGCTATATCCCAGCCAGCGAATTTGATCGAGTGGTCAGGCCAGTCACGCGTTGGCGGATGAACCTGATCGCTCTGGGCGGCCGAGAGGCCATGAAAATCGGGGTCTGTGGGATGTCGCTTGCCTTGCAGGTGGATAAATCTGAAATGGATGCAGGCTGGAGCGCCCACCTGCAGTTGCGCTTCGTCGAGCGCGAGGGCGTGACCCGCCTTGGTGCGCGCCGTCATTTCGGACCTCTTTTGGTGCAGCGGCCATTCTATCCGGAAGGCGCGCCGTGCCATGTCTATGTGCTGCACCCGCCCGGCGGCATCGTCGCCGGTGACCGGCTGGAGCTGGACATTCATCTGGAGCCCGGCAGCCATGCCCTGCTGACCATGCCCAGCGCGAGCAAGTTCTACCGCAGCATCGGCCCGACCGCGTACCTGGTCCAGCGCTTTCACCTGCAAGCCGGCAGCACCCTGGAATGGCTGCCCCAGGACAGCATCTTCTTCTCGGGCGCCCGCGCCAGCCTGGACAGCCGCTTCACCCTGGAGCCCGGCGCTCGGCTGCTGGCCTGGGAAACCCTGTGCCTGGGCCGCCCGGTGATGAACGAGCGTTTCGACCAGGGCGCCCTGGACAGCCGCCTGCACATCGAACTGCCCGACGAGCCTGGCCTGCACGAGCGCCTGCGCATCAGCGGCGGCCAGCTGGCCAAGCTGGCTGGGCACCCGTTGTCCGCCACCTTCTGTGCAGCACCTGCCAACCCGGCCGTGCTGGAGCAGGCCCGGGCACTGCTCGACGACCTCGACACGCCAGCGGGCGCCACCTTGCTTGGCTCGCTGCTGGTGATCCGCCTGCTCGACCACGACAACCAACACCTGCAACGCACCCTGCAACGCTTATGGCACGTCCTGCGGCCGGCCGTTCTCGGCCTGCCTGCGTGCCCGCCGCGCATCTGGGCCACTTGAGAGAGCGCCATGGAGCTGACCCCGAGAGAGAAAGACAAACTGCTGCTGTTCACCGCCGCACTGCTGGCTGAGCGGCGCCTGGCCCGTGGCCTGAAGCTCAACTACCCGGAAGCGGTGGCGCTGATCAGCGCCGCGGTGCTCGAAGGCGCCCGCGATGGTCGCACCGTGGCCGAGTTGATGAGTCTGGGCCGCGAAGTGATCGGCCGTGAGCAGGTCATGGACGGCGTAGCCGAGATGCTCCATGACGTGCAGGTCGAGGCCACGTTCCCCGACGGTACCAAGCTGGTGACCGTGCATGACCCCATCGTCTGACCTGGCGCAGGAGCCCAGCATGATTCCAGGTGAAATTCAGGTAGCCGACGGCGACATCGAGCTCAATGTCGGCCGTGCAACGATCAGCGTCAGCGTGGCCAACCATGGCGATCGACCGGTGCAGGTCGGCTCGCACTACCACTTCTACGAGGCCAATGACGCATTGGTGTTCGAGCGCGAGCCGACGCTCGGTTTCCGCCTCGATATCCCGGCCGGTACCGCCGTGCGCTTCGAACCGGGCCAGTCTCGTACCGTGCAGCTGGTTGCCTACGCCGGCAGGCGCGAGGTCTACGGCTTCCAGGGCAAGGTGATGGGCGCACTGGAGGGCCGGGTATGAGCCGTATTTCACGCAGGGCCTACGCCGACATGTTCGGCCCCACGGTCGGCGACCGGGTTCGCCTGGCCGACACCGCATTGTGGGTTGAAGTCGAGAAGGACTTCACGGTCTATGGCGAAGAGGTCAAGTTCGGCGGTGGCAAGGTGATACGCGACGGCATGGGCCAGGGCCAGATGCTGGCTGCCCAGGCCATGGACCTGGTGCTGACCAATGCCCTGATCATCGACCACTGGGGCATCGTCAAGGCCGATATCGGCGTCAAGCACGGGCGCATCGCGGCCATCGGCAAGGCCGGCAACCCCGATGTACAGCCGGGCGTGACCGTGCCGGTTGGCCCAGGCACCGAAGTGATTGCCGCCGAAGGCAAGATCGTCACCGCCGGCGGTATCGATTCGCACATCCACTTCATCTGCCCGCAGCAGGTAGAAGAAGCGCTGACCAGTGGCGTGACCACCTTCATCGGTGGCGGCACCGGGCCGGCCACCGGCACCAACGCCACCACCTGCACGCCGGGGCCGTGGTACCTGGCGCGCATGCTGCAGGCCGCCGATTGCCTGCCGATCAACATCGGCCTGCTGGGCAAGGGCAATGCCTCGCGCCCCGAAGCCTTGCGCGAGCAGATCGCCGCCGGTGCGGTGGGCTTGAAACTGCACGAGGACTGGGGGTCGACCCCGGCCGCCATCGACTGCTGCCTGGGCGTGGCAGAGGAGATGGACATCCAGGTGGCGATCCACACCGACACCCTCAACGAGTCCGGTTGCATCGAAGACACGCTGGCGGCCATTGGTGATCGCACCATCCATACCTTCCACACCGAAGGTGCGGGCGGTGGCCACGCGCCGGACATCATTCGCGCGGCGGGGCAAGCCAACGTCTTGCCGTCCTCGACCAACCCGACCCTGCCGTACACGGTCAACACGGTCGACGAGCACCTCGACATGCTCATGGTCTGCCACCATCTGGACCCGAGCATCGCCGAGGACGTGGCCTTTGCCGAGTCGCGCATCCGCCGCGAAACCATTGCCGCCGAGGACATCCTGCACGACATGGGTGCCTTTGCCATGACCTCATCCGACTCCCAGGCCATGGGCCGGGTCGGCGAGGTGGTGCTGCGAACCTGGCAGGTGGCGCACCAGATGAAGCTGCGCCGTGGCCCGCTGGCCCCGGACAGCAGCTACAGCGACAACTTCAGGGTCAAGCGCTACATCGCCAAGTACACCCTCAATCCGGCACTGACCCACGGCATCGCCCATGAAGTCGGTTCGGTCGAGGTGGGCAAGCTGGCCGACCTGGTGCTGTGGGCGCCGGCCTTCTTCGCGGTCAAGCCGGCCCTGGTGATCAAGGGCGGAATGATCGTCACCGCACCCATGGGCGACATCAATGGCTCGATCCCGACCCCGCAGCCAGTGCACTACCGGCCCATGTTCGGGTCCCTCGGCGCGGCCCGCCATGCCACGCGCATGACATTCCTGCCCCAGGCCGCCATGGACCGCGGCCTGGCCGGGGAGCTGGGGCTGCAGAGCCTGATCGGCGTGGCCCATGGCTGCCGCCAGGTGCGCAAGGCCGACATGGTGCACAACACACTGCAACCGCTGATCGAAGTCGATTCGCAGACCTACCAGGTGCGCGCCGATGGCGAGCTGCTGGTGTGCGAGCCCGCCCGCGAACTGCCGCTGGCCCAGCGTTATTTCCTGTTCTGAAGGAGTGAAGATGATTGTCCTGACCCGCCGGATCGGTGCCGCCGACACGGTCACCGGCACCCTGACCCTGGACGTCGACAGCCGGATCAAGAGCCGGCTGCGCGTGACCCTCGACGACGGCCGCGAAGCCGGCCTGATGCTCGAGCGCGGCCACCTGCTGCGCGGCGGCGAATTGCTGGCCGACGCCGATGGCACCCAGGTGGTGCGCGTGCTCGCGGCTGCCGAACGGGTGTCGACAGTGCGCTGCGACGACCCGCACCTGCTGGCCCGCGCCGCCTACCACCTGGGTAATCGCCATGTGCCGCTGCAGATCGAACCCGGCCTGCTGCGCTACCAGCACGACCATGTGCTCGACGACATGCTGCGTGGCCTGGGCCTGACGGTGGCCACCGAGCAGGCGCCGTTCGAGCCGGAAGCCGGCGCCTACCAGAGCGCGCCACACAGCCACAGCCATGGCCACGATCACCCGTTCGTGCGCCTGCCAGCCCATTCCTGATCTGCCTGATGGAGATACCCATGAAAAAGACTTTCGCCCTTGTCCTGCTGATGGTCGCGTTGCCAGCCTTCGCCCACCCCGGCCACGACAGCAACCCGTTGCACGATGGCCTGCTGCACCCGCTGACCGGGCTCGATCACCTGCTGATGCTGCTGGGAACCGGCGTGCTGGCGGCGCTGACCCGACGCAACCTGAGCCTGCCGCTGGCAACCCTGGCGGCCATGTTCGCCGGCGCCGTGTGCGGCCATCTGTTCGGTGACGTGGTGGGCATGGAAACCCTGATCGCCGTGTCCGTGCTGGTCGCGGCCGCCGCCGTGCTGTTGCCCAGCCGGCAGTTGCTGCTGGCGTTGGCGATGCCGGTGTTCGCCTTGTTCCACGGCTGGGCTCATGGCGTGGAAGCCACCCCCAGCGCGTTCTGGCAGTTCAGTGCCGGTTTCGTCACGGTCAGCGGCCTGCTGCTGGTGGTGGGCTTTGCGCTCGGTTGCCTGCTGCGCCGTCATAGTGGCCTGCAGAAGGCGTTTGGCGGCGGCATGCTGGCCGGTGCAGCCCTGGTGCTGGCCGGTTGATGAACAGCGACCTGGCACTGCTGCGCCTGTTGCAGCTGGCCAGCCCCGGCCTGCCGGTGGGTGGCTTCACGTACTCGCAGGGCCTGGAGTGGGCCGTCGAGGCGGGCTGGGTGCGTGATGCTGCCGGTTTCAGTGCCTGGCAGCACGAACAGCTGCACGACACCCTTGCCTGCCTGGACTGGCCGGTGCTGGCGCGCCTGTACCACGCCTGCCAGGCCGATGATGCCGAGGCGTTCAGCCGCTGGAGCCGCTTTCTGCTGGCCAACCGCGAAACCGCCGAACTGCGCCTTGAAGAGCAGCAGCGCGGTTCGGCCTTTGCCCGCTTGCTCGATGGCTGGCAACTGGGGCAGGCCCCTGGCTGGCGTCCCAGCCTCGAACTCAGTCAGCTGGGCGGCATGGCCTGGCTGGCCGTGCACTGGTCGATCCCGCTGCGCCAGTTGGCCCTCGGTCATGCCTTCGCCTGGCTGGAGGGTGCAGTCATGGCCGGGGTCAAGCTGGTGCCGTTCGGCCAACAGGCGGCGCAGACCCTGTTGCGTGACCTGGGCGAAGCCTTGCCCGGGCTGCTCGACCATGCCCTGACCCTTGGCGATGACCAGCTGGGCGGCGGCCTGCCGTTGCTGGCGATTGCCTCATCGCGTCACGAAACCCAATACACCCGATTGTTCCGTTCCTGAGGACTGCCTTCATGCAAAGCTATCAGCAACCCCTGCGCGTCGGAGTCGGCGGCCCGGTCGGCTCTGGCAAGACCGCGCTGCTCGAATGCCTGTGCAAGGCCATGCGCGACCACTACCAGATCGCCGTGGTCACCAATGACATCTACACCAAGGAAGACCAGCGCATCCTGACCGAGGCCGGCGCATTGGAGCCCGAGCGGATCGTCGGCGTCGAGACCGGCGGCTGCCCGCACACGGCGATTCGTGAGGATGCCTCGATGAACCTGGCGGCCGTGGAAGCACTGGCGCGCAAGTTCGGCAACCTCGAAGTGATCTTCGTGGAAAGCGGCGGCGACAACCTCAGCGCCACCTTCAGCCCGGAACTGGCCGACCTGACCATTTATGTCATCGACGTTGCCGAGGGCGAGAAGATCCCGCGCAAGGGCGGCCCTGGTATCACCAAGTCCGATTTCCTGGTGATCAACAAGACCGACCTGGCGCCCTATGTCGGCGCCTCGCTGGAAGTGATGGAGCGCGACACCCGGCGCATGCGCCCAGAGCGCCCCTGGACCTTCAGCAACCTGAAGAAGGGCGAGGGCCTGCAGGCCGTGATCGATTTCATCGTCGAGCGCGGCATGCTCGGCGTGCGGGGCTGAGCCCATCACTCATGGCAGCAGTGCGGCTTCCCGGGTTGCCCCTCGTAGCGATCGTGATGCCGCACCCAGTCCATGGTCCCGGCCTCGTTGCGCCCCAGCGGCGCGATGTCGAGGAAGTTGTAGGTGTTGACCAGAATGTCCAGCCCGCGGGCGTAGGTCGAGTAGGTGTGGTACACCGTGCCGTCCTGGTCGCGGAAGAAGGCGCTCAATCCCGGTAGCTCGGATTCGTTGCCGGTGTACGGTTCATAGTTGTACTGCCGCTCGCCCTGGCTGCCGACACTGACCCCGAAGTCTTCGTTGAAGCCGCTGCCCTGCGACGAATACCAGGGGAAACGCCAGCCCATGCGCTGGCGGAATGCCTGGAACTCGGTGAAGGGCGCCCGCGACACGGCAACCAGCGACACATCGTGATGCGCCAGGTGCAGGTTGGCGCCATCGAAGTGGTCGGCCAGGAACGAGCAGCCCGGGCAGCCTTCGCTCCAGCCTTCGACGAACATGAAGTGGTAGAGCAGCAACTGGCTGCGCCCGGCGAACAGGTCGGCAAGGCTCAGTTCGCCGTCCGGCCCGTGAAAGCGATAGTCGTGCTCGACCTTGACCCAAGGCAGGGCGCGCCGTGCGGCGGCCAGCTCATCGCGCTGGTGGGTGAAGGCTTTCTCGTGCAACCAGAGTTGCCGGCGCGCGGCCAGCCATTGGCTGCGTGAGACGACTTCGTGACCTTTATCTGAATGACTCATGGCGGTGACTCCGCGCTGGGGGATTCAAAGAATGGTCGAGCGGGCGCGGCCTGTTTCGACAGGCAAGAGAGCAGGGCGACGAATGGCCAGGACAGCAAAGATCCTGTAGGAGCGCGCAACTCCCCTCTACAGGGATTCGATCAGCGCCCACAGTCGCGGATCATCGAAATCATCCACCACCAACTTTGCGCCGGCAGCCAGCAACCGCTCGGCCGTCTGCGTCGTCGCAATCCCCACGGTAAAGATCCCCGCAGCACTGGCCGCCTTCACCCCCGGCAATGAATCCTCGAACGCCAGCGCCTGCCCGGCCGACGCCTGCAGGCGCTCCAGCCCGGTCAGGTAGGGCAAGGGATCAGGCTTGGCCCGCGCCAGCTCCTCGGCCACCAGCACGTGCTCGAAGCGCCCGCCCAGGCCCATCGCCGCCAGCATGTGTTCGGCGTTGAGCCGGGGCGCGTTGGTCACCACGCACATGCCAAGCGCATGGGCCTGGGCATGGTCCAGCAAACGCAACAGGCCCGGCATGGGTTCGAGCGCCGGCGCCAGTTCGCGAAACAGCGCCTCCTTGCGTTCGGCCAGCGCCTGGCATTCTGGCACGCTGGCCTTGGGAAACAGATCGGCGAACAACTCGCCGTTGGCCCGGCCACTGACCTGGGCGTCGAACTGCGCCTGGGTCAGTTCACGCCCGTCGTACGCGTGCAGCAACTGGCGAAACGCCTGCAGATGCAGGGTATCGGTGTCGGTCAGGGTTCCGTCGAGGTCGAACAGCAGGGCGGTCAGCATCAGGTATCCAGAGAGTTGAAAACACAAGCCAGGGGATGATAACGAAAGGTGACGACGAAGGGGGCTGTTCAGTGTGCGCCGAAAAGAGTACAAATGTACTCCATGGACAATCTCACTCCCAAACGCCGGGCAATCCTCGAATTCATCCGCGAGCGCATTGCCGACCATGGCCAGCCACCGAGCCTTGCCGACATCGCCAGCCGTTTCGGCTTCGCCTCACGCAGCGTTGCGCGCAAGCACATCACTGCCTTGTGCCAGGCGGGCCATATCGACGTCACGCCGAACCAGGCGCGGGGCATCCGTCTGGCCGAGCCCTTGCGCCGCCCGGAAATCCTCGAAGTACCGGTGCTGGGCCAGGTCGCGGCAGGCGCCCCCATAGGCCCGGACCTGGATATCCACGAGCAGTTGCTGCTAGACCCCAGCCTGTTCCGACGAACCCCGGACTACCTGCTCAAGGTGCGTGGCGACTCGATGGTCGACGACGGCATCTTCGACGGCGACCTGGTCGGCATCCGCCAGCAGGGCGATGCCCGTGACGGCCAGATCGTGGTCGCCCGACTCGACGGCGAAGTCACTATCAAGCGCCTGCAACGCCAACCCGGCGGCTATCGGCTGTTGCCACGCAACCCGGCCTACGCGCCGATCGATGTCGGGCCGGAGCGCGAGTTCTTCATCGAAGGCGTGTTCTGTGGCCTGTTGAGGCGTGACTGATGGGCGCGGTGGTCGATCTCGATCGGCTGCTGGACCAGCGTCAGGTCTGGCGCGGACGGCAGGCCCAGGCGCGCCCCTGCGGCTTGCAGCCCACCGGCCACGCCGTGCTCGATGGGCGCCTGCCCGAGGGCGGCTGGCCTGCTGCGGCGCTCAGCGAATTGCTGCTGGCAAGCCCCGGATGCGGTGAATTGCAATTGCTCTGGCCCACGCTGGCACGCTTGACCGGCGAGGGTGGGCGCGTCGTGCTGGTAGCGCCGCCGTTCATCCCTTATGCGCCGGCCTGGCAAGCGGCGGGTGTGGACCTGCAATGGCTGGTGCAGGTCGAGGCCGAGTCGCAGGACGCCCTCTGGGCTGCTGAGCAATGCCTGCGCTCTGGCAGTTGCGCCGCCGTGCTGTGCTGGCCGCAGCGGGCCGACGACCGTGCCCTGCGGCGTTTGCAGGTGGCCGCCGAAACGGGTCAGGCATTGGCATTTGCCTGTCGGCCACAACAGGCGGCGCTCAACCCTTCACCCGCCGCATTGCGCATTGCCATCGACACCCAGCCGGCGCAGTGGCGCGTACTCAAATGCCGCGGTGGCCTGCCGCCGGCCGTGGCCATCCAGCGGGGCTGATGCAACATGCTCTGGGCCTGTATCCTCTTGCCGCAGTTGGCGCTGGATTCGATCCTGCGCGAACGCGACGACGCCCATTCGCCCCTGGTACTGGTCGGCGGCCCGAGCCAGCGCCGCGTGCTGCAGGCCGTCAACCCGGGGGCGGCGGCACTGGGTTTGCGCGCCGGCCAGAACCTGACAGCCGCCCGTGCCCTGGCCGATGGTTTCCAGTGCGTCGAGGCCGATCCCGCACGCATCGAGCAGTTGCAGCAGTTGCTGGCGGCCTGGGCCTACCGCTTCAGTGCTCAGGTCAGCTTGCATTATCCGCGGGCATTGTTGCTCGAGGTGGGTTCCAGCTTGCAGCTGTTCGGGCCCTGGCCGCTGTTCCAGGCACGGCTGCGGGAGGAACTGGCCGCATTGGGGCTGCGTCAGCGTATCGTGCTGGCCAGCAACCCTGTGGCGGCGCGCATGCTCGCCAACGGCCATGATGGCTTGGCCTTGACTTGCCCTGAAGAAACCCGCCGTGCACTGGCGCGCATGCCCATTGCACGCGTCGGTCTGCCCCAGGCGTCTGCCGAAGCCTTCGCCCGCATGGGCCTGCGTCAGCTTGGCCAGGTGCTGGCCTTGCCGCGCGATGCATTGGCCAGACGCTTTCCGGCACAGGTGCAGTTGCACCTGGACCAACTGCTTGGCCTGCGCACCCTGGGGCTGGATTTCTATCAGCCACCTGACCGATTCGAAACGCGGCTGGAACTGAACTTCGACGTCGAATCGCACCAGGCCCTGCTGTTCCCGCTGCGGCGCATGCTCAACGACCTGGCCGCCTTTCTCGCCGGGCGGGATTGCGGTGTGCAACGTTTCAGCCTGTACCTGGAACACGCCGATGGGGCGGACACGCAGTTGCAGGTCGGTCTGCTGGCCGCCGAGCGCGACGCGGCGATGCTGTTCGAGTTGGCACGCGGTCGTCTGGAGCCCCTGCGCATTCCGGCCCCGGTACGCAATTTGCGCCTGGTCGCCACGGACCTGCCGCCGTTCGTGCCCCAGCACCAGGCCCTGTTCGACCCTCGGGCGCAGCAGGCCCAGCCCTGGGAGCAATTGCGCGAGCGCTTGCGCGCCCGGTTGGGCGATGACGCGGTCAAGGGCCTGCGCGCCGAAGCCGATCACCGCCCGGAGTGTGCCTGGCAAGGCGCCGAGCAAGGCGCCCGCGGCAGCCTGGCAGTTGCCCCCGGCAGCCGACCCGGGTGGTTGTTGCCTAAGCCCCTGGCACTCGACACCCAGGGTCACACCGTGCTGAGCCGGGCCGAGCGCATCGAATCGGGTTGGTGGGACGGTGGCGATGTGCGGCGAGACTATTACCGCATCGAAACCCGTGAAGGGTTGCGTGGCTGGGCGTATCGCGACCTGGCGCAACCCGGCCCGCTGTGGCTGCAAGGTTGGTTCGCATGACAGCCTTGGGTTACGCCGAGCTGCATTGCCTGTCCAACTTCAGCTTTCAGCGCGGGGCCTCGAGCGCCGAAGCGCTTTTCCGTCGAGCTCATGAACAGGGTTACCAGGCCCTGGCCATCACCGATGAGTGCACGCTGGCCGGGATTGTCCGTGCCTGGCAGGCAGCCAAGGAACAGAATGTCCGCTTGATCGTCGGTAGCGAGGTACGCCTGCAGGATGGGCCGAAACTGGTGCTGCTGGTGCAAGACCTGACTGGCTACCATAACCTCTGCGCCTTGATCACCCGTGGCCGACGGCGGGCGGAGAAGGGCGACTATCAGTTGTTTCGTGATGACCTGCAGCAGCACTGCGCAGGGCTGTTGGCGCTGTGGGTAGCCGAGGACCCGGGGGACCTGGCCACGGGACAGTGGCTGCGCGCACTGTTCGACGAGTGTTTGTGGCTGGCCGTGCACCTGCATCGCGGCAGCGATGATGAAGCCGGTCTGGCCCGTTTGCGCATGCTGGCGGGGCAACTGGACATCCGCGCCGTGGCCTGTGGTGACGTTCACATGCACGTGCGCGGTCGCCGTGCCCTGCAAGATTGCATGACCGCCATCCGCCAGCACTGCAGCGTGGCCGAAGCCGGGCGTTTCCTGTACCCCAATGGCGAGCGTCACCTGCGTACCCTGGAGCAAGTGGCCGAGTTGTACCCCGCCGAACTGATAGCCGAAACATTGAACATCGCCGAGCGTTGCCGTTTCGATCTGGGCGAACTGCAGTACCAGTACCCGCGCGAGCTGGTGCCCGAGGGCCAGACCCCCACCAGCTGGTTGCGCGAACTGTGTGAGCGTGGCTTGCCCATGCGTTGGCCCGCGGGGCCCAGTGCCAAGGTCCGCGAGGTACTGGCAAAAGAGCTCGCGCTGATCGAGGAGCTGGGCTACGAAAGCTATTTCCTCACGGTGCACGACATCGTCGCCTTCGCCCGCAGTCAGCATATCCTCTGCCAGGGGCGTGGTTCGGCGGCCAACTCGGTGGTGTGTTTCGTGCTGGGCATCACCGAACTGGACCCTATGGAGCACCGCCTGCTGTTCGAGCGCTTCTTGTCTCGCGAGCGCAACGAGCCCCCTGATATCGACGTGGATTTCGAGCACGACCGACGCGAGGAAGTGATCCAGTATGTGTTCCGCCGGTACGGCCGGCATCGCGCCGCACTCACGGCGGTGGTCAATACCTATCACGCCGCCGGGGCGGTGCGGGATGTCGCCCGGGTGCTGGGCCTGCCTGCCGACCAGGTCGATGCCCTGGCCAAGTGCTGCGGCCGCTGGACCGACCGCATTCCCGATGAACAACGCCTGGCCGAGGCGGGTTTCGAGCCGGCCAGCCCGTCCTTGCAGCGCATCCTGCTGCTGGCCGGGCAGTTGATCGGCTTTCCCCGTCACCTGTCCCAGCACCCCGGTGGCTTCGTGATTTCCGAACAGCCGCTGGATCGACTGGTGCCGGTGGAAAACGCAGCCATGGCCGAGCGCACGGTGATCCAGTGGGACAAGGACGACCTGGACATGATGGGCCTGCTCAAGGTCGACGTGCTCGCGCTGGGCATGCTCAGTGCCTTGCGCCGCTGTTTCGGCCTGCTGCAGCGCCACCGTGGCCGGAAGTTGAGCCTGGCGACCATCCCCAGCGAAGACCCGGCCACCTACGCCATGATCAGCCGCGCCGAGACCATGGGCGTGTTCCAGATCGAATCGCGGGCGCAAATGGCCATGCTGCCGCGGCTCAAGCCCACCACCTTCTATGACCTGGTGATCGAGGTGGCCATCGTGCGTCCTGGGCCGATCCAGGGCGACATGGTGCATCCCTACCTGCGCCGGCGCCTCAAGCAGGAGCCGGTCACCTACCCGTCAGCCAAGCTCAAGGAGGTGTTCCAGCGCACCCTGGGCGTGCCATTGTTCCAGGAGCAGGTCATGGAGCTGGCCATGGTCGCCGCCGACTACAGCCCCGGCGAGGCCGACCAGTTGCGCCGCAGCATGGCTGCCTGGAAGCGCCACGGCGGCCTGGAACCGCACCGCGAGCGGCTGGTCCAGGGTATGCTGCGCAACGGCTACGACCTGGCCTTCGCCGAACGCATCTTCGAGCAGATCAAGGGCTTTGGCAGCTACGGCTTCCCCGAATCGCACGCAGCCAGTTTCGCCTTGTTGTGTTATGCCAGCAGTTGGCTCAAGTGCCATGAGCCGGCGATCTTCACCTGTGCACTGGTCAACAGCTGGCCGATGGGTTTCTACAGCCCCGACCAGTTGTTGCAAGAGGCACGGCGACAGGGGGTCGAGGTCAGGCCGGTGGATGTGTTCCATAGCGAGTGGGATTGCACCCTGGAATCGCTCGGCGAGGGTACCCTGGCCATTCGCCTGGGGTTGCGACAGATCCGCGGTTTCGCCGAAGCCGATGCCCGGCGGCTGGAGCAGGCGAGGGCACAGCGGCCCTGGCGGGATGTCGAGGACCTGTGCTTGCGCGTAGGACTCGATGCCCGTGCCCGTGCTCGGCTGGCCGATGCCGGTGCGCTGCGTGCACTGGCCCACGACCGCCATCAGGCACGCTGGCAGGTGGCTGCGGTGCAGCCCCAGTTACCGTTGTTCGCCGACCTTGAGGCTGCACCTGAGGTTGCGGTTGCCTTGCCGGCGCCCACCGTGGGCGAAGACCTGGTAGCCGATTACGGCACGCTGGGTACTACCCTCGGACCTCACCCACTGCACCTGCTGCGCCCTCGGCTGCGTGCGCTGGGCTGTCGCAGTTCGGGCGAGCTGGCGGGTGTCGAGCATGGCGATGCGATCGCCGTAGCCGGGCTGGTGGTGGGGCGGCAGCGGCCACAGACAGCCAGTGGGGTGACCTTCGTGACACTGGAGGACGAGTTCGGCATGGTCAATGTGGTGGTCTGGCGGGATCTTGCCGAGCGGCAGCGGCGCGCCTTGGTGGGGTCGCAACTGCTCAAGGTCAGTGGGCGCCTGGAGCAGGAGAACGGGGTGCGTCACCTGATTGCGCGGCGGCTCGAGGATATCAGCCCGTTGTTACGCGGGCTGGATGTACGCAGCCGGGATTTTCATTGAGTTCATGGGGCTCATCGCCGGCAAGCCGGCTCCCACAGGGAGCTCCACAGGTTTCATGTAGGAGCCGGCTTGCCGGCGATGGGGCTGCAAGGCAGCCCCCTGCAATGCCAATCACACCATCGCCAGATGCTGCTTGCGGGTGGGCGCTGGAAACGCCCGATCGATCGCGCGCATGTCTTCACTGGTCAGGGTCAACACCCCAGCCGCCGCATTCAACCGCACATGCTCGGGCGCCACGGCCTTGGGAATGGCAATGACCCCTTCATCGCGCGTTACCCAAGCCAGGCTGACCTGCGCCGGCGTCGCCCCGTGGCGCTCGGCGATTTCGCCCAGCAGCGGATGCTGCAACAGCCGTCCGGCCTGGGCCAAGGGGCAGTAGGCCATGGTCGGCAGGGCGCGTTGCCGACTCCAGGGCAGCAGGTCGAACTCGATGCCGCGCTGCGCCGGGTTGTACAGCACCTGGTTGGTTGCGCAGTCCGGGTTGTGCAGTTCGCGCAAGTCATCGACATCGAAATTGGAAACACCCCAACGGCGAATCTTGCCTTGGTCGCGCAAGCGCTCGAACGCCTCGACGGTTTCCTCCAGCGGGTACTGGCCACGCCAGTGCAGCAGGTACAGGTCGATCACATCGGTACCCAGGCGTTTCAGGCTGCGCTCGCAGGCCGCCAAGACCCCATGCCGGCTGGCATTGTGCGGGTACACCTTGCTGACCAGGAACACCTGTTCGCGCCGCCCGGCAATAGCCTGGCCAACCACCTCTTCGGCGCCGCCTTCGGCGTACATCTCGGCCGTGTCGATCAGGCCCATGCCCAGTTCGATGCCTTGCTGCAAGGCGGCCACTTCGGCCGCCCGCCGGGTGGGGTCTTCGCCCATGTACCAGGTACCTTGGCCAATGGCCGGCACGTTGCAACCCGCCAGTTTCACGTAACGCATGTCACCTCCGGAGCTTGGGTGTGGGAAAGCAGCACTTCGAGCAGCGCTTGGGCTGCGGTGGAAAGCTTGTGGTCACTCAGGGCGATCACACTGATACGCCGTTCTACCACGGGTTCGACCAACGTGACGCAACGCGCGCCAAGCTCCTGCATCTGGTTGATGCACAACGCTGGCACGGCGCTGACACCCAGGCCGCTGGCGACCATGCGCCCGATGGTGGACAACTGGTGACTTTCGAACGCCACCGCCAGTTTGCCGTGCATGGCGGCGACGTTCTGCTCAAGTAGCAGGCGCACCGCAGAAGGGCGTTGCAACGCGATGAAGTCCTCGGCCAGCAAATTTGACCACGTGACCTGGTGTTGGCCGGCAAGCGGCGAATCGGCGGGCACGACCGCGACGAAACGGTCCAGATACAAGGGATGGAAATTCAAGCCCTCGCTGTTGTCGGGTTCGAAGCCGATGCCCAGTTCGACGCGGCGGTGACGCACCAGTTCCAGTACCTGCTCGTTGATCACGTCGTGCACCGTGACATTGACCTTGGGGTAGCGTTGGCGAAATACCTTCAGGCTGCGCGGCAACAGGTTGCCGGCAAAGGCTGGAATGGCCGCGACCGAGACCCGGCCCAGCTGCAAGGTAAAACGCTGACGCAGCATTTCTTCGGTATCGTCCCAGTCGGCCAGCAGGCGCCGGGCCAGTGGCAGCAACACTTCACCTTCGGCCGTGAGGCTGACGCTGCGGGTAGTGCGAGTGAGGAGGGCGCCGCCAAGGTTGTCTTCCAGCGCCTTGATGGTCAGGCTCAACGCTGGCTGTGAAACATGCAGTTGTTCCCCCGCCTGGGCAAAGCTCTGGTACTTGGCCACGGCGACGAAGGCGCGCAGTTGCTTGACGTTCATGGCAGACTCACGGTTTGTTTTGGAAATCTTATCAATCGATGACGAAAACAAAATTAACAAATCAGTCGCCAGCGGTGAAGATGCAGTAACTCGCTCACCGACAGCCTCGTCGGTTCAACAACTACAAAAGGCGGATCAGCATGGCCGGATTGGACAAGCGCGTAGCAACTTATGAAGAGGCCCTCGAAGGCCTGACCGACAACATGACGGTATTGTCCGGCGGCTTCGGCCTGTGCGGCATCCCGGAAAACCTGATCAACGAAATCTGCCGCCGCGGCGTCAAGGGCCTGACCGTGGTCTCCAACAACTGCGGCGTCGATGGCTTCGGCCTCGGCGTGCTGCTCAAGGACCGGCAGATCCGCAAGATGATCGCCTCCTACGTGGGCGAAAACGCCGAGTTCGAGCGCCAGTTGCTCAGCGGCGAGCTGGAAGTGGAACTGACCCCGCAAGGCACCCTGGCCGAGAAGATGCGTGCTGGTGGGGCCGGCATCCCGGCGTTCTACACCGCCACCGGCTACGGCACCCCGGTTGCCGATGGCAAGGAAGTGCGCGAGTTCAAGGGCCGCAAGTACATCCTCGAAGAAGCCATCACCGGTGACTTCGCCATCGTCAAGGGCTGGAAGGCCGACCACTACGGCAACGTGGTGTACCGCAACACTGCGCAGAACTTCAACCCGCTGGCCGCCACCGCCGGCAAGATCACCGTGGTCGAAGTGGAAGAGATCGTCGAGCCCGGCGTGCTGCTGCCCAGCGAGATCCACACCCCGGGCATCTATGTCGACCGGGTGATCGTCGGCACCTTCGAAAAACGCATCGAAAAGCGCACCGTCAAGGCCTGAGCGCCGTCCACCAGAACAACAAAGAGATCCTGACCATGGCATTGACCCGCGAACAGATGGCGCAACGCGTCGCCCGTGAACTG